>OFGH01002026.1_pt1 | contig 11814 bp, 6 predicted proteins | sample 1521721 | NCBI WGS metagenome assembly OFGH01 (sample SAMEA3504132, study PRJEB24116) | mouse gut metagenome | biome: mouse gut; feature: mouse-associated habitat; material: faeces | place: Denmark | collected 2011
TGTTTGTGTATCAGAAAGGAGAATACAATCTGTTTACCTGTCTGAATGCGGAAGCGGTGCTTGTTCTCGTATTTGGTATTCTCTTTTGCGGGATGCTGCAGAACGGGATTCCAAAACTGAAACAGGCGCTGTACCGGAAGGAAGACATATCGGCGGTTCAGATGGGATGTCTGTTCGCGATTTTTTTACTCTGCATCTGTTCTCTTGCTGCCGATTCTTATAATCCGTTTATTTATTTTCGGTTTTAAGGCGCGGGGGTATGGCGGCGCCTACACGACGCTCTTCCGATCTGGTGTCCGGAATCCCGGCACCGGGCAGGCTCATGCGAAACCGAAAACCAGGAGGAACGCATATGAAAAATAAATTACTGTTTACCCTGTTTTTACTGATGCTTACGGCTCCGGTCGTTACGTTTGCGTTTGTAAAAGACTATATTGACTCTGAAAATTATGAGAACAGAGTATTTGCAGAACGGCCGCGGCTTTCCGTTCAGACGCTGCCGTCGTTTCCGCAGAAGTTTGACGATTGGTTCAATGATCATCTTCCATATAAAAATCAGCTTGTGATGGCAAACACGATCAAAAATGACTGGATCGGCGTCGGAACAACGGCGATGGAATATATGACCGGTTCAATGGTCATCCGGGGAAAAGATAACTGGCTGTTTTATAATGCAGAAAAGCAGCAGTCGTTTAACGATTATATCTGCAATAACCTCTATGAAGAAGAAGAGCTTGTACAGATTGCGGACGGTTATGTCAGGCTGTACGATAAGTTAAAGGAGATGGGGATTGAACTTGTCGTCCTTTATGCGGCGAATAAAGAACAGGTTTATCCGGAATACATGCCGTCTTCTATCGTTCCCGCCGGCTCTTACAGCAGGACGGATCAGCTTGTCGATTATATTCAGGCAAATACTTCCGTGCCCCTCTTATATACAAAAGATGCGTTAAGGAAAGAAAAAGAGGGCCATCAGCTTTTCTATAAATATGATACGCATTGGAACAGCCTCGGCGGTTTTGTGGGCGGTCAGCTGCTGAACGAACATTTCCACGGCGAGTACGTTTCATTAAAAGATGTTTCGGTTCGGCCCGTACAGACAAATGTAAGCGGCGATCTGGCGCATATGCTGTCTATGGGAAACGTGTATCAGGACGATACGGAGTGGGAAATTTCGGGATATAAAGAAGAAGTTACGGTGAACGAGAGCAGGGACGGAGAGGATTTTGTCTTTGCTTCCGATGCGAAAGATTCGCGCAGCTTGCTGGTGTATATGGATTCGTTCGGCTACGCATTAATGGGGATTGCCAAAGATTATGCAAACGTCCGGTTTTCCAGAAATACGGAAAACTTTGCATCCTACTGTAGAGAGCAACACCCGGACGCCGTAGTCATTGAACTGGTGGAACGGTGGAAGGACGGGCAGGAAGGCTGGTGTAAGGGGCTGTATGATCTGCTTGCGGGGACTTAAAATCTTAGGTATAATGGGACAAAGAAACAGAAGGAAAGACAAAGGTTTGGGAAAGAGGCGAATAGATGGAAAACTTATACAAAGATGCGAAAGAGTTCCTTGGGTTACACAAACTGGCGTTGTTTGTCAATGCCTGCGTATGCGTGATCTGTTACGGGCATCTCGTTTTTTCGCAGAATGTGGGAATTGATACGGAGCATGTGATCAACTATCCCGGCGTGACAATGCAGTGGGATGGAATCGGGAGACAGGGGCTTTTGTATACGAAGCGCCTGTTTGGGGTTATGGAATACAATCCTTATCTGGAAGGCGTTTTGTTTTTGGCAGGATTTATCCTGCTGGGAAGTGTGATTATGTTTTTGTGCTGGCGCATCAGCGGCAGGGATGACAAGTATCCGTACGGCTGGTTTGCCGTTTTGTTTTCCACATGCCCGGTCTGGATGATTCAGTTTTACTTCAGCCTTCAGCGGGCAGAAGTCGTTATGGGCATGCTCTATGGAGTGATTTCTGTATTTTGCCTGTGTGAGATGTTATTTTTGGGGCAGCGCAGGGTTTACTGGTTTCTTCTGTATCTGTTTTTTGGTGTGTGGTGTCTGGCGTCCTACCAAAGCTGTGCGCTTTTGTATATCAGTTTGTGCATTACCTGCTATCTTTTGGATTTTTTCAGGGATACGCAAAGGGAATGGAAAGTTTATGCAAAACATATTCTGGGGCTTTTGATCGGGTTTGCTCTTGTATATGCCGCTTATAATCTGATGATCCGCTTTACGCTGATCAACAGTTACTATTTGGATGCGCAGGTCAAATGGGGGAAATATCCGGCTGCGCAGAGCTTTTCTTTAATCCTGGATCATGTAAAATGTATGCTGAACTGGCATATGACATCCGACGTTTCGGCATTTCCGTTGGGATGTATCTGCGTGGTGATTTTATTCGGCGTTTACGTTTTAAAAAAGCGGACAAACTTTGTGATGCTGTTTTTGGGGCTGTTCGGATTGATGCTTTCACCGTTCCTCTTTTCGATTTATATAGGAGATAAAGCCATCGCCCGGACACAGTTTGCCCAGCCTCTGGCGTGCGCGGCGGTGTGTATGCTGTTTTGGGGATTCTGTAAGAAAAGCTCTGACCGAAAACTGGTTTTTGCTAGATGGGGAAGTATGGCGGCGGCAGCGGCAATTGTCTGGATTTGTATGTCTTTGATCTTAAATATGGAATATACGGAGGATCTGAGGTATCGGGAGGACGCCATTGTCGCGCAGACGATTGCAACGGATCTTGGCAGGATCGAAGAGGCGGAGGGGATGCCGGTTATTTTTGTGGGAGAGCGGAAGGCAAAATTAAACCAGGCGGCAAAACCTACGGATATTTATGGATATTCGTTTTTCCAGTGGGATCATTCTTTGGGGAATCCGACAGGCGCCACCTGGCGGGTCGTGGGATTTATGAAAACGCTCGGCATTGATGTGGAAGCCGAAAGCAAATACAGGAATAAAGCGGTCAAAGCGGCGGAAGATATGCCCTGTTATCCGCAGGAAGGTTATATCAAAGTGAAGGAAAATTATGTCGTTATAAAAATGTCTGATACGCAGATTCCGTCGGAGACAAAACCTTGACGGAAAACACACGGACCGGGGATCCGATATGGGACCGGTCCGTTTTGTTATTATGATCGGTCCCGCAAATGCAGGGAGAGGTCCGGGCGGTTGCTGAAAAAGTGCAGATCCCGACGGCGGCATGGCTTGTAGATATTGACTTTTCCAGATCGTACATTTATAATTTGAATAACTATGGAGTACCATTGGGTATCCCGCAAACAGCCGGACGGCAAAACGGGATCCTTTCGGTTAAAAGTAAGGAGATTATTAGAATGAAGCTTTATGAAAACGGAGTTTACCTGGTAAACGGCAGTGAAATAATGGAAGATAACGGATCTGCGGAAGATAAAATTTACAGCAGAACGGGCAAAAAGATTACAAAAGAAGAAGCAGCGCAAAACACGATTGCCTATGGGATTTTAAGAGACCATAATACGTCAGGCAGCATGGAAAAGCTTCAGATCAAATTCGATAAACTGACTTCACATGATATCACGTTTGTAGGGATCATTCAGACGGCGAGAGCGTCAGGGTTAGAGAAATTTCCGATTCCCTATGTTCTGACAAACTGTCACAACAGCCTTTGCGCAGTCGGCGGGACGATCAATGAAGACGATCATATGTACGGGCTCACCTGTGCAAAAAAATACGGCGGCATGTACGTACCGCCGCATCAGGCAGTGATTCATCAGTTTGCAAGAGAGATGCTTGCGTCCGGCGGAGCGATGATTTTAGGCTCGGATTCGCATACCCGTTACGGCGCGCTCGGCACGATGGCAATGGGCGAAGGCGGACCGGAACTGGTGAAGCAGCTGTTAAGCCAGACATACGATATCAATATGCCGCAGGTAATCGGCGTATACTTAACCGGCGCGCCCGTCAAAGGCGTAGGACCGCAGGATATTGCGCTTGCGATTATCGGGGAAGTATTTGCAAACGGCTATGTGAAAAATAAAGTTATGGAATTTGTCGGACCGGGCGTTGCAAATTTAAGCGTAGACACCAGGATCGGCATTGATGTGATGACGACGGAGACAACCTGTCTTTCTTCTATATGGAAAACGGATGAGGCAGTCAAGGAGTTTTATGAAATTCACGGCAGAAGCGAAGCATATAAAGAACTGAGCCCGAACGGAACGGCGTACTACGATGGTATGATAGAGATCGATCTAAGCGAGATCCGTCCGATGATTGCCATGCCGTTCCATCCGAGCAACACATATACCATCGACGAATTGAACGCAAACCTTCTGGATATACTGGACGATTGCGAGAAGCGCGCACAGGTCAGCTTCGATGGAGCGGTGAACCTGGACTTAAAGAGTAAAGTAAGAAACGGAAAATTATATGTCGATCAGGGGATTATTGCGGGCTGCGCCGGAGGCGGATTTGAAAATATCTGCGATGCCGCGGATATTTTAAAAGGCGCTTCCATCGGACCGGATGAATTTACGTTAAGCGTTTATCCTGCCAGCATGCCGATTTATATGGAACTGGTAAGAAACGGAGCGGCTGCTGCGCTGATGCAGACGGGTGCCGTTTTAAAAACGGCATTCTGCGGTCCATGTTTTGGAGCGGGAGATACGCCTGCCAATAATGCGTTTTCCATCCGCCATTCGACCAGGAATTTCCCGAATCGGGAAGGTTCCAAGGTACAGAACGGCCAGGTAGCGTCTGTTGCACTGATGGACGCGCGTTCCATTGCGGCGACTGCAGCAAATAAAGGGTACTTGACGGCGGCAACCGATCTGGACATTGATTTTAGCAAACCGCGTTATTTCTTTGACAGCAAGATATATGAAAACCGGGTATATGACAGTAAGGGCAAGGCGGATCCTTCGGTAGAGATCCAATTCGGACCAAATATCAAGGACTGGCCCAAAATGAGCGCGCTTCCCAAACATATGCTGTTACAGGTGGCTGCGGAAATCCACGATCCGGTCACGACGACGGACGAGCTGATTCCGTCCGGGGAAACGTCTTCTTACCGTTCCAATCCGCTGGGCTTGGCGGAATTTACGCTTTCCAGAAAAGATCCTTCCTATGTCGGAAAGGCAAAAGAGATCCAAAAAGCGCAGAAAGCGATTGAGGCGGATACCTGCCCGTGTGAAGCCGTTCCGGAATTGAAACCGGTGATGGATGTATTAAAAGCAAATTACAGCGATATCGGCAGAGGGACGATCGGGATCGGCAGCACGATTTTTGCGGTGAAGCCGGGAGACGGTTCCGCGAGAGAGCAGGCGGCTTCCTGCCAGAAAGTGCTGGGCGGCTGGGCAAATATTGCCAATGAGTATGCAACGAAGCGTTACCGTTCCAATCTGATCAACTGGGGCATGCTTCCGTTTTTGATCGAACAGGGTGAGCTTCCGTTTGCAAACGGTGATTATATTTTCCTTCCGGACATCCGCAAAGCAGTGGAAGAAAAAGCGGCGGATATCTCGGCATATGTGGTAAAAGACGGGGCGTTAAAAGAATTTAAACTGATGCTTGGCGATATGACAGATGATGAAAGAAGCATTATCTTAAAGGGCTGCCTGATCAATTACAACAGAAAATAGGAGGTAGCCGTTTGGATGAGCTGCATAAAGAAGCGGATACAAAGAAAACCGCCTCGGATTGGGATTTAAAAAAATATATTGTGATTGCGGCAGTGACGTTCGGAACGTTCTGCTGCTGCATTCTGTTTTTCTTTTTTATCTACCGGTACCACGGATTTGCCCAGTACTGGCAGAAGACGATGGGGATTTTGCAGCCGGTGAGCATGGGATTTATTGTTGCCTATCTTTTAAATCCGGTCATGGTCTTTCTGGAACGACATTTGAACCGTTACCTGCAGCCAAAGATGAAAGACGAGAGAAAAGCCAAACGGACGGCGCGTACTCTCGGAACGATCGGCGCGCTGCTGTTTCTTCTTCTGATCATCTTTTTGCTGCTGTATATGATGATTCCGGAATTGATCAAAAGTATCCGCAATATGATGGTCAGTATTCCGGCAGAGCTGAAAGATTTTGAAGAATGGGCACAGGGTGTTCTGGCGGGCGACAGCCAGATCTCGGAATGGATGGCGTTTATGGGCGTTGATTTAAACAGTGTCGGCAATTATCTGGAGACGCTGTTTGAGAAACAGATTCTTCCGCAGGTAAATACGTACCTGACCTATCTTGCATCTATCACTACCGGCGTCATCAGTGCCGTCCGGATGGTATTTAATTTTGTGATCGGCCTTGTGATCGCGTTATACCTGCTGTTTCGGAAAGAGACGTTTATCGGGCAGAGCAAAAAAATTGTCTATGCCATACTGCCGTCCCGGTTCGGCAATGTCGTCATCCATACGATGCGGGTGAGCAATCAGATTTTCGGCGGTTTTGTCAGCGGTAAAATTTTGGATTCTGCCATTATAGGCATAATCTGCTATATCGGGCTGATTATATTACAAATGCCGTACAGTCTGCTGGTGGCGGTGATCGTCGGCGTAACAAACGTCATACCGTTTTTCGGTCCGTTTATCGGCGCTGTGCCCGGGTTTGTTTTGATTGCGCTGGCAGAACCTGTCAAAGGATTGTATTTTTTGATCTTTGTATTTCTGCTGCAGCAGGTAGACGGCAACATTATCGGGCCAAAGATTCTGGGTGATTCGACGGGACTTTCTTCTTTCTGGGTAATCTTTGCAATCTTAGTGGGCGGCGGTATGTTCGGATTTATGGGAATGCTGCTGGGCGTGCCGACGTTTGCGGTCATTTACTATCTGATCCGCGAGTCGGTCGCGTATATACTGCGCAGGCGGAAGCTGCCGGAAGAAACGAAAGAATATATTCGAATGCATGATGTGGATGTAAATACCGGGAAACTTCGTTACGAAGAGAAATAGAACTGCATTTTTTGAGGTGACACGATTGGATAAGTATGAATATAATTTAAAAAAAGATCAGATGAAAGCGTTGGTCGCCGAAGGTAATTATAATGCTGCGGCAGAAATTGCAGACTCGATTAACTGGCGCAAAGAGAAAAATGTAAATCTATTGGTGAAAGCAGGGGACATTTATGCCAAATTAAAACGATATGACGAAGCGAAGGAAATTCTTCTGATGGCGTACGATCGTTCTCCGATCGGACGGATGATCATATACCGGCTTGCGGAAATTTCCATAAAGATGAAGGATTTGGAGGAAGCGGAGGAATATTATAACGAATTTGTAGAAATTGCTCCTCATGATAACTTAAAATATGTGCTGCGCTACAAGATGAGCAGGGCAAATCAAGCGGACCTTCCGACCAGGATCGCAATTCTGGAAGAGCTAAAGGAAGCGGAATATACGGAGGAATGGGCATATCAGCTTGCGTATCTGTATCATCAGGCAGGCGAGATCGAAAAGTGCATCGATACCTGTGATGAATTGATTTTGTGGTTTGGGGAAGGCGTTTACGTGGAGCGGGCACTTGAGCTTAAGATGCTCTATCAGCCGCTGTCAAAAGCGCAGGAAGATAAATACCGTTCGTTTCGGCAGCGCAGGGACGGCTTGAAAGAAGTGTATCCCAGGGAGGAAACTTCGGTTCGGATCCCGGTTGTTCAGGAAACCGTCGAGAAATTCAATACGGCAAATCTGCAGGAAGAGCTCAAAAAAAGCATGCAGCAGATTATGGATGCGACAGAGAAAGAAGCCGTAGACGATACCATGGATAACATCAAAAAAATGGTAGGAGAGATTCCCTATCTTCAAATGCCGAATCATGAAGAGCGGGCAGAAGAGACGAGCGAACATATCGAGACGGATGCGGAAATCGACGGATCGCTCCGCAGCCATTTTCAGGAAATGCTTTCCGAAGATTCCGACACCCGTTACGGCATGCCGGACGAAAACGGCACAGGCGAACTGCAGAGCGGCGGACAGATGAGTATTGAAGCTGTCTTAAGCGGCTGGGAGAAGACCAGGCGGGCGGCGCAGGCGGCGCTGCAGCGGGCGCAGCAGCAGAAACTGGAGTCTGCAAAAGCGAGAGCGATGCGGGAAGCGGAAGATATTATGGATCGGCTTGCCGACGTGATACCGAAACTGGATGCAGGAATTACACCGATGCAGCTGATGCAGAAGGAACATCTTCAGGAAGAGACGATTTCAAACGAAGAACGCGCCGGAAGATACGTGGCGGATATGAACCAGATATTACAGCAGCAGATCGACAAGCTGAAGGGAGAGGCGCGGGCAGAAGAAGAGACTGAGCACGAGCTGATGCGTAAGATCAAACAGGCAAAGCCGAATTTTGACGAACAGATCGGCTTGCGGGCGTATGTGCCGACACAGTTTGAACATACGCCGCCGGAAACGGAGCCGCATTTTCTGGAAGAGCCTGATTTGACGGCACAGACGGGCGATCTGCCGGAAGTATTTTCTCCGCAAGCTCCGAAAGAGTTCGAGGAACCGGAAGAGCTGCGCGCAGAGCCCGGAGAGAAGGAGGAAGTATCGGAAGAAGAGCGCCTGGATACGCTGGCGGCGGATTTTCTGAAAAGAAACCGGCAGGATACGGAAGAAGAGGTTGCGGAACTCTCGGAGGACCTTACCGAAGAAATGCGTCTGGCAGAAGCCGAATTTTATGGGGTATCGGTGGAGGAATTGGAGCAGTCCGCGGGATTAAAGAAGCCGCCGGAAGATGAGACCGTAAAGCCGGAAGCGTCTCTGATCAAGCAGGATACAAAAGAGATCCGGGCAGAGGAAATCGAGCAGGCGCTGAAAGAAACCGTGCCGAAACAACCGCAGGTGACAGGAAAACGGCAGGAAAACGAAAAAAAGCAGCCGCAGCAGACAAAACTGACAGAAGAACAGAAAGCCGTTTTTTCCTATTTTGTTCCCGTTGCCGGTATGGAACGCCAGATCTGCGAAGTATTGTCGCATACGACGCAGAGGTTTGCAGCCGGCAAGGCTTCCGCGGAAGGGAACATACTGATACAGGGAGGCGCGGGTTGCGGAAAAACCGTGCTTGCCGCGGCGCTGATAAAAGCGCTTCAGAAAGAAGAAAAACATTTGAACGGAAAAGTCGGAAAAATCGACGCCGGCATATTAAATAAAAAAGATTTGACGAAGATGCTCAAGAAAGTGGCGGGCGGCTGTCTGATTATCGAGCGGGCGGGCGGGATCAGCAGGGAAACCGCCGTAAAGCTTTCGTTGTTATTGGAACAGGACGACAGCGGCGTACTCGTAATCATGGAAGATACGAGAAGCGGGCTGGATACGGCGCTTGGGCAGGATGACGGGTTTGCAAAGAAATTTACGGAGAAGATAAAAATACCGGTATTCACCAGTGACGAACTGGTTGAATTCGGAAAGGCATATGCGCATGATCTTGACTATGAGATCGACAACATGGGCGTGCTTGCGTTATATAACAGGATCAGCAATATCCAGAGACTGGATCAGCCTACTACGCTGACAGAAGTAAAAGAAATCGTAGACGAGGCGATTGAGAAAGCGGAAAAGAAATCGTTAAAAAAAGCGTTTTCCATTATTACTTCCAGAAGATATACTGAGAACGATTATATTCTTCTCAGAGAAAAAGATTTTGAAGAATAAAAAACGGAGGGTAGAAGTATGGGTAATTTTTCAGAACTGGACATGTATTTGTTCGGGCAGGCAACGCACTATGATATTTACAAGAAGTTAGGAGCGCATCCCCAGACCCGCAGAAAGAAAAAGGGAATTTGCTTTTCCGTATATGCGCCTCATGCACGGAAAGTATTTGTCATAGGGGAATTTAATGATTGGGATGAAACTTCGCATGAGATGGAGAGACTGGAGCCGGAAGAAACGGGGATTTACGAATTATTTGTGCCGCATCTTGGGACAGGCAGTCTCTACAAATATATGATCGAGACGCCGGACGGACGAAAGCTCTACAAGGCGGATCCTTACGCAAACTTTGCGGAAGAACGTCCGGGCACGGCGTCCCGTATCGTAGATATCGATCATTTCAAATGGTCGGACGATGCGTGGATGAAAAAACGTGCGGCGGCAGGAACGATGGATGAGCAGCCGATGAGTATTTATGAAGTGCATCCGGGCTCCTGGATGCGCCATCCGGGCTATCAGGAAGATACGGGGTTTTATACATACCGCGAATTTGCAAAAGCGCTCTGTGCCTATGTCAAAGAGATGGGCTATACGCATATCGAACTGATGGGAATTTCGGAATATCCGTTTGACGGCTCCTGGGGCTATCAGGTGACCGGATATTATGCTCCGACGTCCCGTTACGGTACGCCGGAGGATTTTGCTTGGATGGTCAATTACTTCCACAAAAATAATATCGGCGTTATTTTAGACTGGGTTCCGGCGCATTTTCCAAGGGATGCCCACGGACTTGCCGAATTTGACGGACAGGCGTTATACGAATATGCAGATCCGAGAAAAGGAGAGCATCCGGACTGGGGGACCAAGATCTTTGATTACGGCAACAACCAGGTGAAAAACTTTTTGATCGGCAGCGCGCTGATGTGGGTAGAACATTACCATATCGACGGGCTTCGGGTCGACGCGGTCGCATCGATGCTTTATCTTGACTACGGCAAGAGCGACGGACAGTGGGTGGCGAACCAGTACGGCGAGAATAAAAACCTGGAGGCGATCGAATTTTTCCGCCATATCAATACGCTGATCACGGGACGCAACAAAGGAGCGGTTATGATTGCCGAGGAATCTACGGCGTGGCCGATGGTTACGGGACCGGCGCAGGAAGGCGGACTGAACTTCTCCCTGAAATGGAATATGGGCTGGATGCATGATTTTCTGGATTACATGAAGTTAGACCCGTATTTCCGCAAAGATAACCATAACAGGATGACGTTTGCCATGTCGTATAACGGCAGCGAAAAATATATCCTTGTGCTTTCCCATGACGAGGTGGTACATTTGAAATGTTCCATGATCAATAAAATGCCCGGCGTCGGAGAGGATAAATTCGCGAACTTAAAGGTCGGGTATGCGTTTATGATGGGGCATCCGGGCAAAAAACTGTTGTTTATGGGACAGGAGTTTGCGCAGCTGCATGAATGGAGCGAAAAAACGGAGCTGGAATGGAATCTTTTGCAGGATCCGAACCATAAGCATATGCAGGATTATGTGAAAGAGCTTCTGCATATTTACCGGAAATATCCGGCGATGTATGAGCTGGACCACAGCTGGGACGGTTTCGAGTGGATCAATGCAAACGACAATGAAAGAAGTATTTTCAGTTTTATCCGTAAGAGCAAAGACGGGAAAAACTGTCTGCTGTTTGTCTGTAGCTTTACGCCGGTGGAACGGGAAGATTACCGGGTAGGCGTACCCGTAGGAAAATCCTACCGGCTGATTTTCCACAGCGACGATGCGAAATTCGGCGGAACCGGGGCAAAACGTCCGGCAAGTTACCGGGCGAAAAAGCTGGAATGCGACGGCAGGAAATATTCGTTTGCCTATCCGCTTCCGGCATACGGCGTGGCGGTGTTTAAGTTTTCTTATTAAGGAAATGTGATCCGGGGAAAATGACCGGTACGATCGGCAGATGCGAAATGACCGAGGAACTTTCATGAGTTCTTCGGTCATTTCGTATTTTTTATTTGCATAAAAATGAGCAAGGGCGGAGGATTTAGGATAAGCATGGAAACGGGGTTCCCTCTTTACTGAAAAGAGAGAGGCATGGGAGGGGGCTTATTAAAGATATGATATTTTTTTGAATTGAAATAAAATCAATCATGAATGCAAAATAAATGCACTATTAAAATTT
>OFGH01002029.1_pt1 | contig 11808 bp, 10 predicted proteins | sample 1521721 | NCBI WGS metagenome assembly OFGH01 (sample SAMEA3504132, study PRJEB24116) | mouse gut metagenome | biome: mouse gut; feature: mouse-associated habitat; material: faeces | place: Denmark | collected 2011
GGCGACCACCGAGATCTACACTCTTTCCCTACACGACGCTCTTCCGATCTAATATTGGGAAACGTTTGTCGCGGTCGATTCGCCCGACCAAACGATTCGCATGAAAAAGTTGGATGACAATTATGACGTCGCCCGGTACCAGGCGGACGCGTCCGCCGGTGCGCGCACAATTGCCAGTGGCGCGACCGAAACCATTCGCACGCATCTGTATGCGGGTCCGCGCGAACAGCGCACATTGTCCCATGCGGCGACGGTTATCCCGGGCGTGGATAAAACAATGGATTACGGGTGGTTCTGGTTCTTGGCCCGGCCGATGTTGTGGGCGTTGAACGCGCTGTACGGTATTGTGATGAATTACGGCGTGGCGATTATTTTGTTGACGTTGGTGCTGCGCGGGATTTTGTGGCCGTTGACGCGCAAATCGTACACATCGATGATGGCCATGCAAAAGATGCAGCCGGAAATGGCCCGTATTCAAAAGCTGTACGCGAATGACAAACCGCGCATGCAGATGGAAATGATGCGTCTGTATCAAACGCACAAAACATCGCCGATGTCGGGTTGTTTGCCGATGCTGATTCAGATTCCAATTTTCTTTGCATTGTACAAAGCGTTATTGATTTCCGTTCAGATGCGCAGTGCACATTTCCTGTGGATTTCTGATTTGGCCGTGATGGATCCGTACTTTATTATGCCGATTTTGATGGGCGCAACCATGTATTGGCAACAGCGTCTGCAATCCGGTGCCAGTGCGGCCGGCAATGATATGGCCGCCCAGACCCAGCGGATGATGAAATGGATGCCGCTGTTGTTCACGGTGATGTTTGCGTGGATGCCGGCGGGATTGGTGCTGTATTGGACGGTGTCGAATTTGTTCGGTATCGGTCAGATTTACATCATTAAACGGTCCACCCGGAAATAAGACTATCCCCGCATCCGCGGGGATTTTTTTATCCATCCCCATTGCCGCGCCATGCGGTGCCACAGAAGTGAAGTGCCCGATAAATTAAAAATCCCGCCGGGGCGGGATTTGTTATGCGCGGCGCATCAGATATTTGTACAGCGCCAATGGCGTCTGGACAAATGGGGCGCGGATGCGTGCCGCATGTTTGGCCATTGCGACACATGTGCGGGCGGATGCGCCATCAAAATCCGCGGCCAGTGTTCCCGGCAGATAGATAAACGCCCAGCCGCCGCGTCCCAGAATGCGCATATCACGCGCGGATAATGTCAATGTTGTGCATTGGCCCTGGCGCGTAAATTGGTGCAGTACCAATTTGTCCCCCGCGGGTGCAATCACCGCACAATGGCGATATCTGCGGCAAATTATCCGTGGCCATATGCGGGATGTGTTTTGTGCAAATGCGATAATAATCATGTTATCCCCCGGATTTATTCAATCCAACCGCGTGCCGTGGCGGCGGCGTTTAATACGGACATGGCGGTGCGCCATAATTCTGCCTTTTTATTTTCGGCCCAGATGTGTTGGTGCGGGGCGCGGCGACGGTCACCAAATTCCTTCATCACGGACAGTTGGGCGTCGGTCAATCGGCCCGATAAATACAGTTTCGTTACCAATGTTTCCACGTCCAGCAATTCGCAGATGCGACGCTGGGACGTCATATGGCCCCGGACAAAGCCGTTTCGTACGCTGCGTGCGTACAAAAACCAAAACCACAGCTGTTCCGCATTTTGAAACTTTTCGGCCGGGATAGTTGTTTGCATGGTTTGTTGTGTCATTCTTGCTCTCCTTGTTGGTAAAAATGTTGCGGACTTTTTAATATATAGATTAAGAATAGTTTCCTGTAAAACGTTACAACCAAAGGTTGAAGTTCGAATCGGAAATCTATATCGCTGGGCTGATTTAATCCGGGTCAGTCGAATCGCGCCGTCACGGTGCCAGATTCCGCCCAGCGGCCAATAAAATTTTGGGCACATAAATGTGCCCGAATTTTAATGGTCAAAAAAACGTTATCCAAAAATAAACCCGCATGATGCGGGTTTATAATATCGGCGGAAAACAGTCGCCACCGGTTTCGGGACAACAGTTAAATCCCTGGTCCCCCATGTCGGTGTATATTTCACCCGTACAGCAACCGTTCGCATCCGGGTTGGTCCCATCTTCGCAGGTGATGGTTGCCGGCGGTGTTTCCACGGGCAATGTCTGGTTGAACGGATTTTGTATAGTGCCGTCGTCATTGTATTTCAAGCCCAAGACATCTTCGTTATAACTTTGGTCGCCCGATATCCCCGTCAGACCCGTGCCGTTGTTGCTGACGTTGTAATTGTTCTGGAACGTCTGCTGTTGATTGTTAAAGACGGCGTCCTGTTTCGCGTTGTTAATCGCCTTGTACTGGTTGGACTGGCAATAGAACAGAACCGTGTTGTAATCAATCCCCTTGGAATTCATTTCTTGGACCTGGTTGTTGGTCAGGTTTAATTTACCATCCTTGTAATACGAACAGTATTCGGCGGCCCAATTGAACGAACGTACCTGGCCAATCCAAGAATCGTCGTCCGCCGCACGAATGCTGGGCGATGGGGTCGCACGCATTGGGTTACCCGTCGGTGATTGTTCTTTCAAATGTTGCAATGAACATTTCTTGGAATTATCCATGCAGACCACCGCCAAATCCTGGGGCGAATAAACCGTAATGCGCGTGCCGGCCGCAATCGTGAACGGGGGCGTGGTGTTGTCCATCATATCGACCATTAATTTCTGGGCCACCTGGTTCCAGGCCGTGATGATTTCATTTTTCGCCAATTCAGACGAACGGACCGTACCCGATTGCACAACCGTGTTGTTATCTAAATCGATTTGGTTCACGAATTTGTCCGCAATGGGCGCAATCATATTGACCGCCGCCGGCACAATCGCGGTCAGCATCGGCATCACGAATTGTTCCAGGTAATCCGTACTGCCCCGGCCGGGAACGCCAATGCGACCCTGGGCGTCGCCGGAAAACGGATCGGTCGCGCCGCCAAAGTTAAATTCAACGCCGTTGGGCAAAACAAATTGGTACCATTTGATTTCCATGCGGCCGATGGTCTTGTACGGGCCCGGCACTTCGCCGGTGACATACCCCAACATCAATGTCCCGGTCGGGATGATAACCGTGCGACCGTTGTCCGAATACACGTTGCGGTCCACCGTCGCACGCACGGGCAAGAATTGCTGGCCATTAATCAGGGTTGTGTCGGCGCGCACATCGGACACGATTGTGGCCGGAATCGGTTTATATTGGCGCAGGATGAACGACCGGTCGTACGGCTGGGTCGATGCAACCACATTTGCGTCGGATGTCGTGTATAAAATATCAGATGCCGGCGCCGGTTTCAGCGCAACCTGGGCCGCGCCGGTGCCCATCGACATCGATTGTGATAATTCCGCACTGGTCAATTGGCGGGCACGGTTCACGTTTGAATTGGCAACCGGGTTGGACAATTGGGGCAATGCGGCCCCCGAAATCGTTGTGTGGCCGATGTGTTCGGCGTCCGTGCCGATTTTCTGGGACGGGTTGTTGATTGCCGTGATAATGCCGTTGTCGGGATTATATTTCCCGGTGGCGTTTTTGCATTCGCGGTCGGCAAAGGGATAGAAATAATACGCGCCGCGTTCCGGTTTAATCCAGCCAATCTGTTGCCCCGATGTGTTGTATCCCGGGAATGAAAAATCAGAACAGCCATCAGATATTGTCACCGTGATGTCGTCGTCCGCATCAACCTGGGGGGCGGGGGCCGGTTCCGTGTTCCGGTTCTTGCTGAGCAGATTCATCACATGGGCGGTTTTGCTGGTCTTGGAATCTTTATTTGAGGCCATAACGAACGCTCCTTCATGTAAAAATTATCGTTTTTTACGGCGGGGGGTCCCCTGCCACGGCGCTGACAATCTTTTGCAGGTCCCGGGCGGAGGTGGCGTCCGGCTTGTAGCTCAGGACGCTCTGACCGTAGGCCGGGGCCATGGCCACACTGACGCTCCGCCGGATCTTGGCGGAGAACACCTGGCTGTGCAGCTGCTCCGCCACCTGTTCCGCCAGGTCCAGAATGTCCCGGGAGAGGGTGAGGCGGGGATTGTACTTGTTCAGCAGAATCCCCAGAACTTTCAGGTTGGGATTGAAGGAATTCTGCACCGTCTCGATGATATCCTGGATTTGAGAGATGCCCACAAGGCTCAAGACCTCCGCCTCCATGGGGAGGATGATGCCGGTGGAGGCCACATAGGCGTTGATGGTCAGGATGTTCAGAGACGGCGGCGTGTCGATGATGATGAAGTCGTAGCTGTCTCTTACGGCGTCCAGCTGCTGGGAGAGCATGAACTCCCGCCTGGGGGCGGTGAACTCCACCTCCGCGGCGGAGAGCAGGATGTCCGAGGAGAGGATGTCTCCGTACTCCGTGTGGGCAATAGCCTGCTCAATGGCACAGTTTCCCCTCAGTACATCGTAAATCGTGTAGCCGTCACCGATGTCCAGGCCCAGGGTAAAGCCCAGGTTGCCCTGGGGGTCCAGATCAATGCCCAGAACCCGGGCGCCTCGTTCATGCAGGCCGCAGACCAGGGCGGAAACCACAGTGGTTTTCCCAACGCCGCCCTTTTGATTTGTAACAGTGATGATTTGCGTCAAAGGTTTTTCCCCCTTACTGTAAAAACTATGTGCGGACCTCTTATTTTTATTATACTATATGTCGATAAAAAAACATAGAGGAATTGTAAAAAAACTTTGTCCGGCGGCCGGACCGGTCCATACCCGGAAGGGGACGGGAGCCGGATGTTATTTCATGAAGGGAGTGGATCAATATGGCATCGATCAGCGGTACCAGCGGCTCCAGCGCCACCAGCATATACGGCACTAGAAATGTCATCAGCGGCCTTGCCAGCGGCATGGATACGGAGAGCATGATCGAAAACGCGATCTCCGGCTATAAGAACAAGATCTCCAGCCTGAACCAGCAGCGCACAAAGCTGGGCTGGCAGCAGGAGGCCTACCGGGACATTATCAGCAAAATGGCGGGCTTTACCTCCAAGTACACCTCCTATACCTCTGCCACCAACCTGATGTCCAGCAGCTTTTTCAATCAGGCGGTGCGGACGGTTGCCAACGGCGCCAACGCCTCCAAGGTGGCGGCCTCCGGCAGGGGCAGCAGCGACGTGGTCATCAACGGCGTGCGGCAGCTGGCCACCGCCGCCCCTTACAAGCTCAGCGGTTCCGCCCTGACGGGCAACGCGGAGGGGAAGTATGCCTCCGCGGCCGCCTCCGGGAGCTTTGACCTTGACAAGATGACCGTCAGCAGCTTCAGCGGCACCATGAGCCTGAACTACGGCAAGGACCAGACCCTCTCCTTTACCTTCAGCGAGGGCGACGTGTTCGACAGCATTGAGGACCTGGCGGAGAACATGCGCAAGCAGCTGGAGGGACAGACCATCTCCCTCTCCAATGGCGGCGGCAAAAAGGCCTCCGAGATGGTGAGCATCGAGGTCGACAAGGTGAACAACAGCATCTCCTTCAAAGATCAGGCCAACAACAAGATCTATATCAGCGGCGTCAGCGACAGCATGAAAGAGGCCTTTGGCGTCAGCACCGGCGAGGGAAGCAAGTCCTTCCGGGTGAAGGAGCTCACCAAGGAAGTGGACAGCGTGGACTACCTCGGCAAGTCCCCCCTGACCATCACCCTGGACGGCGTGACAAAAACCATCAAGATGCCGACCAAGGAAGATATTATCGCGAATCTCGATAAGAATTACAAGTGGTATGATTCGCTGAAGACGAAACTGGAAAACGGGGAGGAGCTCACAAGCGCGGAATCCCGCCAGCAGCGGGACGACGCGTACGTGGCGGCCCTGCAGAAGAGCATTGACGACGCCTTTGGAAAACTGTCCGACGGCACCAGCAAGCTCAAGGTCAGCGACACGATGGCGGACGCGAAGAAGACCTCGGAGGACGGCGCCGTCAAGGGTGTTCAGCTGAAATTTGAGGCTGGTCAGGAGGGCTCTTCCTTTGCGGTCTCCTCCAGCGTGGGCAAGTCCATGGGCTTTGGCAGCACCCAGCTGACCAGCTACCTCAACACCAACAAGACGCTGAAGGACCTGCTGGGCGAGGAGGGGCTGAAGGGCCTGGAGAGCGGCACCGACAAGAACGGCAACACCACTTACGCCCTGGAGATCAACGGCGTCAAGATCGGCGACTTCACGGAGAAGACGGAGCTGAGCACCATCATCAGCCGCATCAACAGCAACAAGGACGCCGGCGTCAATGTCAGCTACTCCAAGCTCACCAATGAGTTTACCTTTACCGCCAAGGAGACCGGCACCGCCGGGGAGATCCAGTTCAGCAAGGATGGTCTGGGCGGCAAGCTCTTCGGCGCCGCGGAGCAGACTGCCAAGGGACAGGACGCCATCTTTACCGCCACCATTGACGGCAAGGAGATGGAGCTGACCCGCAGTTCCAACATCGTCGACTTCGACGGTCTCTCCGTCACCCTCAAGGGGGAGTTTGGGTATAAGCAGGCCGTGGACGATGCGGGTAACCCGAAGCTGGATGACAAGGGCAACCCCGTTTACACCGGTGAGCTGGACCGGACAGCGGAGAAGATCACCTTTACCACCTCCTCCGATTCCGACAAGATCGTGGAGGCCGTCAAATCCTTTGTCAACGACTACAACGAGATGGTCACCCAGATTAAAAACGCATACGGCACCTTGCCGATGCAGCGGTCCAACGGCGCGTATTACCAGCCCCTGACCGACGAGGACAAGGAGGGCATGACCGACAGCGCCATTGAGGACTGGGAGGAGAAGGCCAAGACGGGCATCCTGTTCGGTGACCGGGACCTGTCCAGCCTTTACAGCCGTCTGACCTCCGCCGTGTCCATGTACGGCCAGGACGGCGCGGATTTGAAGGCTGCGGGCATCACCGTGAATTACAGCAACGGCCTGAGCACCCTGTCCTTTGATGAAAAAACCCTGCGGGACACCCTGGACAGCGACCCGGACCGGGTGAAGGACATCTTCTCCAAGAGCACAGACAACGGCGCAGCCACCAATGGTCTGGTAGCCGCCATCAAGGAGCCCCTGGAGGTCTTCGGCGGCACCACCGGCGCCACCAAGGGCACACTGGTGGAAAAGGCGGGCTCTCCGCTGGCTCCCACCTCTATTTATTCCAACTATATCCAGAAGCAGCTGGATAACCTGGACACCCAGATCGAGAAGTGGCAGGATAAGATGTCCGATCAGGTGGACTATTATACGACCCAGTTCTCCAAGCTGGAGCAGCTGATCGCCCAGATGAACTCCCAGAGTTCCTCACTGGCCCAGATGATGGGCGGGTTTTAATTAAGGAGTGCCACAGAGAATGGAAATGCGAGGCTTCCAACAGTATAAGGAACAGAGCATCAACACCATGACCCAGGGCGAGCTGCTTCTTCTGCTGTACGACGAGCTGGTGAAGCGGCTGACCCAGGCGGAGCTGGCGCTGGGCAAGGAGAATTGGGCCTTGTTTGAAGCCTCCGTCCAGCGCAGCATCGATATTATCAACTATCTGGACCAGACGCTGGATCAGCAGTACCCCATCAGCGCCAACCTGACACAGCTCTACGAGTACTTCACCTACGAGCTGGGCCGGGTGAAGATCGGCCGGCGGAGCGATCCTCTGACCCATGTGAAGACCATGGTGAACGAGCTGCGGGAGGCCTTCCGAGAGGCACAGAAAAACGGGGAATCCGGAAAGTAGGTGCCAGAATGGAAGCGTCAACGCTGCTGGATGCCCATGTGCAGGCGAAGCGAATCTACAACCTGCTCAATGAGGTGATGGATGTCTCCCGCCAGATGGCGGAGGCCATGGACCGGGATGACCAGGTGGCCATTCAGATGCTGGTCTCCATGCGGGAAGAACCGGTGCACAGGCTCCGTCAGGCCCGGAGGGCGCTGAAGGAGCAGAGGGACGCCCTGGAACCGGAGGAGGCTCTGCGGCTTACGCAGCTGCTGAACGGGGAGGAGGCGAAGACAGAGGCGGAGGCGCCTCTGGCGGCCCAGATCGGGGCCAACCGCCGCCTGCTGGAACAGGTTCTGGAGCTGGACCGGGTGCTGAACCGCAAGCTGACCCGGGAGAAATCCATCTATCAATGACAACAGGGCGCCGGCCCCAAGCCGGACCGGCGCCTTGTCCCATGTTTGTCAGCCGCTATAGGGCGGATTTTGAGAGATGACCCACAGAGGCGCGCCGTCAGAGGTGCTGCGGGAGAGCTCCTCCAAGATCAGCTCCGGCTCCCACTCCATGAGGCTCCGCTCCTGACTGTTGGGGTCGGCCACCAGGATTTTTCCGCTGAGGGTGACTCCCCGGAGAACAATGAAGTGGCCGCCTTTGGTGAAGTGGCCGGGGCCCATGAGGGCCACCAGGAGATTGCTGCCCGTCAGGGCGTCCATCAGGGCGTCCGGCGTCCGCTCCTGGAGAGAGACGGCGGTGAGGCCGGATGCGGAGGCCAGACCCTCCACAACGGAGAGGTAGGAGCCGCCCCGCTTGGCCCAGTGTCCCAGGGACACGGCCAGCTGGGCCATCTGGAGGGGATCGGTGTCCGCCTCGGTCATGCTGCCGACCACCATGGCCATGGCCGTAGGGCCGCAGCCGTAGCGTCCGATGTCATCGGTGCCGTAGGGCTGGTCCGCCCAGGTTTCACTGCCCTGGTTGAAATAGACAATAGGGATGGTTCCGCCGGTCAGGATTTCCTGGCCGTTGATTACGTTTAACTGTGTAACAGCTGGGTCCGCGGCGGGGCCGCCGCCGGTCAGCACCGGATCGTCAGCCAGCTGAACGTCCTCCTCCGGCAGCGGCTCCTCCTTGGGGGCCGTGAGTCGGGACCAGAGGACAGTGGTTTGGACTCCGGCCACCGAGATGCGGCGGGAGACCAGCCGGTGGGCCTCTTCGGAGGCCTGGGAGAGGGCGGCGGCGGCGCGGCCGCAGGCTAAAGCCGCCGTCTGGGCGCCCTGCCGGACAGGAGCGGTGATCTGCTCATAGACGGCTGGGGCAAAAAAAGAACAGGCTGCCAGCTCCACAGCGCCGACACAGAGAACGGCCAGCAGAATGATCAGCGCCAGGTTCCGTCTGGTCCGACTGGGGGAAGCTGATTTTTTCACGTTTTCACCACCAAAAAATCCGAGATAACTCTTGCATGATACCCATCAACAATGGTATTATAACAGAAGGGTACGCCGCATTTCAAGAGGGAAGGGTACCCTTCGCCATCACTGAGGTACAGGAGCGCAGGCCATGCCCACCATCACGCTGGAAAAGGTGACAAAATATTATAAGGTGCAGAAGAAGCACCGCCGGGGCGAAAAACGTCTGGAGACCGGTGTGGAGGACGTGGATCTCACCGTGGAACAGGGGGAGTTCGTCTTTCTGGTCGGCAGCAGCGGGGCGGGAAAGAGCACTCTGCTGGACCTGATCTCCGGCAAGCTGAAGCCGGACAAGGGAACTGTCTCACTGAACGGGAAGGATCTGGCCCGGCTGTTTCCGTGGAGCCACAACCAGACGGCCCTGCTGTTCGGCAAGGTGTGCCAGGAGCAGACGCTGGCCCGGCGGATCACGGTGGAGGAGAACCTGCGGATGGCCGCCATGATCGGCAGGCGCAGGTTTGAGAGTGCGAAGCACATTGACGAGCGGATCCAGAAGGTGCTGGGTCTGGTGGGGATGCGGGGCACAGAGAAAATGTATCCCGGGGAGCTGTCTATCGGCGAGTGCCGCCGGGTGGAACTGGCCCGGGCCCTGATCAACAGCCCGCCCATCCTGGTGCTGGACGAGATTACCGCCAATCTGGACGACGACAACATCTGGGATATGCTGATCCTGCTGAACGAGGTCAACCGGAGAGGGACCACCGTGATCATGGCGACCCACGCCAGCAAATACGTCAACATCATGCGCCGCAGAGTCATCACCCTGGTAGACGGCCATATCTTTGGAGATGTGGAGCGGGGAAGATACGGAGACGTGGTTTAGTGCCGCGGAGCCGATTAGAATATAAAGAAAGTCCGGGATATACGAAAACTGAGGAGGAGATCGGAAATGATCAAGAACATGAAGATCAGGAAGAGCCTGATCATGGGTTACGGAATCACCATCGCTATCTCCGTAGTCATCATTATTGCGTCGCTGATCCTGATGAGCGTGCAGAAGGGCCAGTATACCGATATTCTGGAGCGGTATGTCAAGTCCACCCAGCTGGCGTCCGAGTGCCGTATTGAGTATAACCGTGCCGCCCGCAATCTGCGCGACGCGGTACTGTCCGGCGATGTGTCCAGTGTGGATACAGCCAACGAGCAGATCAGTGTACTGGAGAGTACATTGACTGAGCTGAATAACCTGTATCCTTTGGACGACAAGACTGAGCTGAACAATTTCGTCAACCTGGTGAAGGGGTGGGAGACCGAGGCCACCACCATCGGACAGACAGTCCGGACGAACCAGCAGAAGGCCGCTGAGATGATTGTGGAGAGCTGCACTCCGGCTTTGAATCAGGCTGCCACTGCCGGCGACGCCCTTGCCGCAAGACTCCAGACCGAGGAGAAAAAGATTATTGACCAGCAGGCAGTGATTTCCAACATTGCCATGATCGCCATTGTTGTGGCCATGGTTATTGCCACCATCGTGGTGATCCGGATTGCCCTGATCATTATTAAGAGCATCGTGGTTCCCACTGAGCAGGTGCGCCGGGCCCTAGTTGGATTCAGTGAGGGAAATCTGGAAGTCCAGGTGGATTACGAGAGCAGAAATGAGCTGGGTGAGATGTGCCAGGCGCTTCGAACCAGCCAACATGTCCTTTCCGAAGTCATTGGTGATACCTGCCGCCTGCTGGAGGAGATGAGCAAGGGCAACTTTGACGTCCGGACGAAGGGTGAACAGCTGTATGTGGGCGATCTGAGCGCCATTTTGAAGTCTATGCGTGTGATCAACCGCAACCTCAGCGACACCTTGGCCCAAATCGATCTCAGTGCCGAGCAGGTTTCCTCCGGCGCAGAGCAGGTGTCTACCGGCGCCCAGGCGTTGGCTCAGGGCGCGACGGAGCAGGCCAGCGCCGTGGAGGAGCTGTCCGCCACAATTGCCGACATTTCCACCAACTCCCAGAGCAACGCCAAGCGCAGCGAGGAGGCCATGGAGCACTCCAAGAACTCCGACCTGCGGGTGCGGGAGAGCGCCGAGTACATGGATCAGATGGTGAAGGCCATGGAGAAGATCTCCGAGTCCTCCACTGAGATCAGCAAGATTATCGCCACCATTGAGAATATCGCTTTCCAGACCAACATTCTGGCTCTGAACGCCGCCGTGGAGGCCGCCCGGGCCGGCAGCGCCGGCAAGGGCTTCGCCGTTGTGGCCGACGAGGTGCGGAACCTGGCCACCAAGTCCGATCAGGCCGCCAAGGCCACCAAGGACCTGATCGACAACTCCATCAACTCCGTGCAGGAGGGCGGCGACATTGTCAAGCAGGTCTCCGAATCTCTGAACAAGACCGTGGAGGCCACGAAGCTGTCCATGGAGGCCATTCAGGATATTGCCAAGGCCGTGGAGGAGGAGTCCGAGTCCATCGCCCAGGTGACCGAGGGCATCGATCAGATCTCCGCCGTGGTGCAGACCAACTCCGCCAGCAGTGAGGAGTCCGCGGCGGTGAGCTCCGAACTCTTTGAGCAGGTCCGTATGCTGCAGGCCCAGACCAGACGCTTCCAGCTGAAGGCCGGCGCCGGGCTGGCTGTGCAGTGATTGACAGAGGGTCGTTTGAAGCCCGTCCCGACCGGGAGGTCGGGGCGGGCTTTTTGCCGGGATAAAG
>OFGH01002030.1_pt1 | contig 11807 bp, 10 predicted proteins | sample 1521721 | NCBI WGS metagenome assembly OFGH01 (sample SAMEA3504132, study PRJEB24116) | mouse gut metagenome | biome: mouse gut; feature: mouse-associated habitat; material: faeces | place: Denmark | collected 2011
GCGGCGCGTGCCGCGGCCGACGAGAGCGCCTGGAGCGCCGCGCAGCTCCGCGACGACATCGTGCGCGAGGAGAGCGACGGATGGACTGCCGTGGTTGTGAGCGCGGCCCAGGTGGAAGCCACGCGCGAGAGCCTGCGCATCGCGGGCGAAAACCTCGACCTGAGCACCTACTCCTACGGCGAAGGCATGGCCACGATTCTCGACGTGTTGCAGGCACAGCTCAACTGGATTCAGCTCTACACCAATTCCATACAGGCCCACTGCGACCGTGCGCTGGCCCGCGCCGGCTACCTGCGCATCACGGCGCAGGAGCTCTGAGGGCCGTATCGTCCGCCCCGGCGCCCGGCGCGGGCCGACCGCTTCGCACGGGGGCGATAAATGTCGGTCGCGGAGGGTGCGGTTTCGGCTTTTTTACTTATCTTTGCCTCTCTGTAAATTGCCGTATATGCGCAAATACTTCATTCTGTCGATTCTTCTTGCCGCGGGGTGCGTCGTGCGGCCCCTCGCGGCCGCGGCCGAAACCGCGGAGACGCTCCGCCGGCTGCTCCACCGGGGTACCGAACTCTTCGATGCGGGGCGCTGGAGCGATGCCCGCCACGAATTCCTGCGTGCCCGCGGGGTCCTGGGCACCACGGGCCGCTACGACCGCCAGACGGTCGATTACTACCTGGCGGCCTGCGCCGTGGAGCTGGGCGACCCCGAGGCCGAGGCGGCGCTCCGCAGCTTCGCGCAGCAGTGGCCCGCTTCGGTCTACGGCAACGACGTGCGTTTCTCGCTGGCGTCGTGGTACTGCACGCAGGGCGACTTCGACGCCGCGGCCCGCGAGTTCGCCGCAGTCGATTACGGGGCGCTCTCGCCGCGCCGCAGGGAGCAGTACGACATCCGTATGGGCTATGCGGCCTTCGTGTCGGGGCGCCGCGACGAGGCCTACCGTCTTTTCGACCGCATCGGCTCCGGCAGCGAGTATGCCGACCATGCGCTCTATTACAAATCCTATATCGACTACGCCATGAGCGTCATCGTGGGCCGGGCCCTGCCGGACGTGCGGGACGGCCTCAAGCCCGTTCACCGGCGGATTCTCTACGCCATGTACGAGGACAACCTCACCAGCGACAAGCCCTTCAAGAAGTCCGCCACCTGCGTGGGCGACGTGCTGGGCCGGTACCACCCCCACGGCGACGCCAGCGTCTACGACGCCCTGGTCCGTCTGGCCCAGGACTTCTCCATGCGCTACATGCTGGTGGACGGCCACGGCAACTTCGGCTCCGTGGACGGAGACCCCCCGGCGGCCTACCGGTACACCGAGGCCCGCCTGGCCAGAATCTCCGATGAGATGCTGCGGGACATCGAGAAGGAGACGGTGGACTGGGATCCCAACTTTGATGAGAGCCGCCAGGAGCCCCAGGTGCTGCCCTCCCGCTTTCCCAACCTGCTGGTGAACGGCTCCAGCGGCATTGCCGTTGGAATGGCCACCAACATCCCCCCTCACAACCTGAGGGAGGTGGTGGGCGCGTGCCTGTGCGTGCTGGACAACCCGGAGGCGGGCCTCAGCGACCTGATGGAGCATGTGAAGGGGCCCGACTTCCCCACCAAGGGCATCATCATGGGCCGGTCCGGCATCCGGGCGGCCTACGCCACCGGTCGAGGACGGCTGATGGTCCGGGCCCGCCACGACTTCGAGGAGTTCGGCAAGGACCGCACTCGGATCGTCATCACCGAGATCCCCTATCAGGTGAACAAGCGGATGCTGATCAAGAATATGGCGGATCAGGTGGAGGACAAGCGGCTGGAGGGCATCAGCGACATCCGGGACGAGTCCGACCGCAACGGCATGCGCATCGTCATCGAGCTGAAACGGGACGCCAATCCCCAGGTGGTCTTAAACCGGCTGTTCAGCCAGACCCAGCTCCAGACCACCTTTGCCATTAATATGCTGGCCCTGGTGCAGGTGAACGGCCAGCCTCAGCCAAAAATCCTCTCTCTGCGGCACATTATCGACGAGTATCTCAACTTCCAGGAGGAGGTCATCGTCCGACGGACGAAATTCGACCTGCGGAAGGCCCAGGAGCGGGCCCATCTGCTGGAGGGACTGCTGATTGCCCAGGACAACATCGACGAGGTCATCAAGATCATCCGCACCAGCTACGACAACGCCAAGGAAAACCTGATGAGCCGCTTCGGGCTGGACGACGTCCAGGCCCAGGCCATCTGCGACATGCGCCTCATCGCCCTCCAGGGCCTGAACCGGGAGAAGCTGGAGAACGAGTACAAGGAGCTGGAGGAGCGGATTGCTTATTTCAACCGGATTCTCACGGACGACAGCCTGGTGCGCCAAATCCTCAAGGAGGAACTCACCGCCATCGCCGACAAATACGGTGACGACCGGGTTACCGAGATTCAGGACGTGGAGGACGAGATCGACATCGAGGACCTGATCGAGGAGGAGGCGTGCGTCTTCACGCTGACCCAGGCGGGCTACATCAAGCGCACACCGGTGAGCGAGTATACCGCACAGTCCAAGGGCGGCATGGGAAAGAAGGGCATCACAACCCGGGAGGAGGATGTGGTGGCGGATGTGTTCACCGCGTCCACCCACGACTATATCCTCTTCTTCACCGACACCGGCAAGGTCTACCGGAAGAAGGGCTACCAGATCCCCGAGAGCGGCAAGACCGCCAAGGGCACCAACATCATCAACATCCTCCAGGTGGAGCAGGGCGAGCGGGTCCAGACCATGATCCACACCCGCTCCATCGAGGACGACGGAAGGTTCCTCTTCATGGTCACCCGGAACGGCACTGTGAAGCGCCTGCCGGCCAATACCCTGAAAAACCTGCGGAACAACGGCCTGCGGGCCCTGCGGATGGACGAGGGGGACCGGCTGATCACCGTACGGGAGACCGACGGAGAGCAGAAGATTTTGATCGCCACCCATGACGGATTTGCGGTCTGCTTTGACGAGAGCGACGTACGGCCCATGGGACGGGACGCCATGGGCGTTCGGGGCATTCGCCTGCGGGAGGGAGACTACGTAGTGGGCGCCGCCCGGGCCAAACCGGGACAGGAGGTTCTCTCCATCACGGAGCGGGGCTACGGCAAGCGTACCAGCGTGGAGGAGTACCGCATTACCAACCGGGGAGGCATCGGCATCAAGAATTACATGGTCACGGATAAGACGGGACCGGTGGTCGGAATCAAAGTGGTGGACGGCAGCGAGGATCTGCTGCTGATGACCCAGTCCGGCATCCTGATCCGCACCCATGTGGACAGCATCCGCATGGCAGGACGGGCCACGCAGGGCGTGATTGTCATGCGCTTCAAGGAAGAGGGCGACCGGGTGATCTCCATGGCTCTGACAGAGCGGGAGGAGAGCGGAGAGGCCGTTCAGGCGGAAGAGGAAGTTCTGGAGTAACCGCTGAGGTCCCGGGCCGGCAGGCCTGTGGAAATAAAAAGAGGACGTGGAGAGATCCACGTCCTCATTCTTTGAACTCGAAGAGTTTGTATAGGGGGATGTTCAGGGCCTCCGCAATATCAATCAATGTATCTAGACTGCATGAGCTTACACCTGTTTCAATTCGCTGAATATAATTGCGGCTGATTCCATCCTCACCACAAGCGTCAGCAAGCTGTTCCTGGGTCAAACGCTGCTCTTTTCGATAATGAAGGATGTTTAATCCAATTTTTATCCACTCTTTGTAATGACGGATATTCACAGAATCACCCCTGTAATTATTCTAAACAGATACAGGAGAAAAGTAAGCAAATAAAATGAGTGTAAATACAAACAAATTATGTGTAATTAAAATGGAAAGATGATATAATACCACTTATGAGGTGGTATTATGTGTCTGATTAAAACTCTGCTGGCTCTGATTCTGGTGATAAAGTTATTGCCTTTTTGCCTCGTTTACAGTATCATGCTAGTACGTTATCCGAGGCGGTGCCTGTTGGCGGGAGAAAAGACGGCCGATCTGATTCTCTCCTTTGAAGATCGCCTCTTTGCAAAAATAAGGAAGACCTGGAGGCGGAAGAAGATGAAAACAGTTACCATTTACACCGACGGGGCCTGCTCCGGCAATCCCGGACCCGGCGGATGGGGCGCCATCCTGATCTACGGGACCCATAAGAGGGAGCTCTCGGGCGGCGAGCCGGACACCACCAACAACCGCATGGAGCTGACAGCCGTCATCCAGGCCCTCTCCCTGCTGAAAGAGCCCTGCGCCGTGGACTTGTGGTCCGACTCCAAGTACGTCATCGACGGGCTGGAGAAGGGCTGGGCCAGGGGGTGGAAAAAGCGGGGCTGGGTGAAGTCCGACAAAAAGCCGGCCTTAAATCCGGATCTCTGGGACCGCCTGCTGGAGCTGGAGGAGATTCACACCCTGCGCTGTCACTGGGTCAAGGGCCACGCGGAAAATGAGTACAACAACCGCTGTGATAAATTGGCGGTGATGGAGAGCCAGAAGTATAAATAAATATGTGCGCGGCCCTTGCGCCGCAGAGCGGCGGCGCTGCGAAAGCGGCGTGAAAGCATTTTTCATCAAAAAATCTTTCTTTGGGCGGGCTTTGCCTGGCCGGGAGCTGTCAGATCAAGGGGGCCCCCGCGGGGCCATGCCCTGCGGGGAACCACGCGGAAAATGAGTACAACAACCGCTGTGATGAATTGGCGGTGATGGAGAGCCAGAAACATAAGTGATCCTAAAAAAGGATAACATTTACAAATCGTTCATAAGAATAACACAATTCTGTCATGTTTCTGGGGTATCTTAATCATCAAGCAAAGGGTTTTCCCAGCCCGATGCATTTTCTCCCTCCTAAACACACACAGCAAAAAAGACCGCCTCTGGCGGTCTTTTTTGTTTCAGTTTGCAGGACTTCCCCAAGCTGCTTTATGTGGAAAAGACGGACGCGGAGAAAGGGGATGCTCAGCCCGATTCATTCCGGCGGCCCAGTGATCAGGAGATTCCAGTTCTGCTGTTCGATTTGATTGAAGAGGTCAATTGAAAATCCGCCGGCGGGAATCTCACCGGAGTATGGTCAGTTCCTTCGAGCCGTTTGCGCTGATGTACAAGGGACAAATGTCGATGTCACCAAGGGCCTCCGTCCCGTTTGCCGGGAAGTTTGGCGTTTACTTTGAAACGCGGGAGAGATGGTCTCAAAACAGCCCCACCTGGTTGGGGAGCACGTCCCCGCCGATGCTGCGCAGCTGCTGGACGTTCTCCTCCCAAAGCAGATCCGCAATGGCCATCTTCTGGATGATGTGCTTTACCGTGGCGTCCAGAGCCGTTCCATCGCTGTAATCCGCCGGAAAGATGAAGTCCACCCGGCCCTTGGCCAGGAGGTCCTCCACCCCCTGGCGGTTTCCCTCCTGGTACACGGCAATGGCCTGACCGCCGTATGCCCGCATCATCTTCATGCAGGGCACGTCTGAGAGGCCGTCTCCCATGTAGACCATGTTGGTGAAGGGAATCCGCTTGCTGTCGTCAGGCATGGAGTCGTTGAGGGTCTTATCATCGGACACGTCCAGGACGCCCTTGTTAATCCGGTAGACGAACTGCGTCTTGGCGGTGAAATTTACCGCCAGCTTGGGCCACACCGGCACGCCGTTTTCGTCATAGTAAAACTCGCTGGCGTAGATTTCCTTGAATTCTCCGCTGATGGAGGATCCCTCGATAATCTCCCGCAGGCCGGAGGAGATGATGTAGTGCTCCACCTGGACGCCCAGTGTCTCACCGTAGTCGTTAATCCGGCGGAACCAGCCCTCCACGCCGGGAAAGAACACAATGCCCCGCCCCTTGTCCACCAGGTCCGCCCGGGTGAAGGGGAGATTTTTTTTCTCCGCCTCCCGGAGCATGGTGTACATATAGGCAAGGACCCCGTCGATGCGGTTGCGGCGGCCAAAGCCGTTGGCCTCCGCCCAGAAATCCGCCGGGGTCATGCCCAGGCTGGGGATAAAGGCGTAATTCTGCATATCGGTGGTGCACAGGGTCTTGTCAAAGTCGTACAAAAAGGCGATGATGGGCCGCTGGTTTGCCATAGATGTCCCTCCCTCTGGAAAAAGCGGTTCTAATAAAATTAGAACCGCTTTTTGAGAAGATTATATGCCGCTGGTGTAGTTGGGGCCGAATTTCAGGTCGTCCAGCTTGTCGAACTTGATGCGGCGGGTGGCCTCAACCGGCTCCTCCGGCTCCTTGGCAAAGGGGTCCCCCTCGGGATAGGAGTCCTCCGCGGCGGCGGCCGCCACCGGGGGAATCTCCACGGGAGGAGGCTCAGGCGCGGGCACGACCGGTTCCTCCGGCGCCGACGGAATCTCCGCGGGCGCGCCGGCGGAGGAGACCGCGGCGCTCTCCCGGAGGTCCGCCACGGACGGTGAGGAAATGTTTGCTGGCAGCTGGGGAAGCTCCTCCAGAAATTTCAGCTCCTGGCCGCACACCTTCTGAACGGCGGCAATGAACTGGGCCAGCTCCCGCTGTCCCTGGCGCAGGCGGTCCTCCGCCGCCTCTACCTCCCGCTGGATCTGGGCGATGCGCTCCCGGGCGTCCGATTCCGCCTGAGCCAGCAGATTATCCCGCCGGGCCTCGGCCTCCCGGACAATGGAGTCTGCCATCTTCTGGGCCGTGAGAAGAGTGGCGCGCATGGAATCCTCCGTGGCGCGGTAGTCCTCCACCTTCTCCACCAGAACCTTCATCTTGGCTTTCAGCGCCGCGTTTTCCTTGTACAGCGCCGTATAGTCATCGGTGAGCTCGTCCAAAAACTCGTCCACCATGGCCATGTTGTATCCGCCCATGAGCCCCTTGGTAAAGGCGTGGGAGGAGACTTCCTGCGGTGTCAGCATTCCAGCAATACCCCCTGTCAGCGCTGTTCTCTATGGTTAAAAATACAGCCCGTTGTTTTCAAGCTCGTCGATCAGATCGCCCTCGATATCCACGTGGTAGGGCGTGATGATGTATGTATTGGCGGCCACCTTCTTGATCTTGCCCTCCCCGGCGTAGGCCACGCCGGAGAGAAAGTCGATCAGGCGGCGGGCGATGTCCTTGTTGGTGGACTCCAGGTTCAGCACCACCGTCCGCTTGTCCTTCAGGTGGTCGGCGATCTCGGAGGCGTTTTCAAACCGCTCCGGTTTCACCAGCACGACCTTCAGCTGGGTGGTGGCGTGGATGTTCACCACCTTGTTCCGACGGTCGTCGTACTTGCTGCGGCGGTCCTCGAACTCGTCCCTGCGGACCGGTTCCTCAAATTCCTCAAAGTCGTCGTCCTCGTCCTCGTAGGGATGGGTCCATTTTTTCAGCTCGTCGATAATGCTCATGGCAAAGCCTCCTCAGTGCGCTTGCGCGCGAGATCGTATTCCAAAGTCCGCCCTGGGGCGGCTCTGCGCCGGGAGAGGAGCGGCGGTCACAGGGTGTAGTCCCGGGCGCCGAAGATGGCGGTGCCCACCCGGACCATGGTCGCGCCGGCGCGGACGGCGTCGGCATAGTCGCCGCTCATGCCCATGGAGAGATACTTTAGTTCATTATGGAACAAATTCTCGTTAATGTCAACATAAAGTCTATGAACTTCCTGAAAACAGCGCATATTGGACTCTCGGTCCGCGTCTGCGGGGGGAATGGTCATCAGACCCCGCACCCGCACATGCTCCCGGGACAGGGCGGCCTCCGCGGCGGCGGAGACGTCCTTGGGCGCGAAGCCGCTCTTGGCTGCCTCGCCGCCGATGTTCACCTCCAGCAGGATGTCCTGCCGGAGCCCCAGCCGGGCGGCGGTCTTCTCAATCTCGTCCAGCAAGGGGAGAGAGCCCACGGACTGGATGAGGGACACGTGTCCCACCACCTGCCTGACCTTGTTGCGCTGGAGATGCCCGATGAAGTGCAGCGGCGCGCCGTCGTAGGCGTTTTCCGAGAGCTTTTTCACCATCTCCTGGACCCGGTTCTCACCCAGGGCGTCGATGCCGGCGGCAATGGCCTCCCGGCATGCGTCCGCGCCGTTCATCTTGCTGGCTCCCACCAGGAGGATTTCCTCCGGCCTCCGGCCGGCCTCTCTGGCGGCGTCCGCCAGCTGCGCCCGCACCCGGGCGATGTTCTCCGCAATGGACATAAGCCCACCCCTCTTTCTGTTATTCCAACACGACTTTCCCGTCGTACAGATCTCTGGCTGTGACAATGACCTCATCCCCGGAGCGGAGGACCCGCTTCTTGTCCGAGGAGGCGGGCTGGACCAGCACAAAGCCCTCCCCGCTGTACAGCACCTCCGCCGGCTTGAAGACGGCCTTCACGCCCACCACGCAGTACACGCCGGTGGTCTGAACCTCCGTCTTGCTGCCCTCCGGGCCGGTGACGGTGCGGGGCACCACCCGCAGCGCCTCCTGGGGAACCCGGATGCCGGTCATGGTGTTCAGGATGATCTCCGCGCTCTGCTGGCGCAGCAGCGTCAGCTGGGACAGATCGTACTTCCCCTGAAACACCACCACGGACCGCCCGTCTTCCTCCCAGCCCACGGACTGGACGCTTACGTCCAGATCCCGGGCCACGTCCTTGGAAAACCGCAGGGAGACGCTTCCGGCCTCCTGAATCTCCCGGATCTCGCTGGCGCGCAGGGCGGCGGCGTAGTACCAGTTATCCCCTAAGATCAGCTTTCCCACGTGGGAGCTGACGGCGCTGTCCGGCTGGACGGCGCTGAGCTGGGAGGGGGACATCTCCAGGATGCTCTCCGGCGTCAGCACGGTTTCATAGCCGTCCACCACGGCGGAGTACAGCCCCGACACCGGGGCGCTGATCCGCCGGGTGGAGCCCGCCGACTGGCGGCGCAGGTCCTTGAGCTCCTGCCGCAGGGACTCCAGCTGTTCGTCCAGGCTGCCGCCGGAATATGTATAGTCCCGCTTCATCACCAGGGCCCGCAGCTCGCTGCCCCGCCTCTCCACGGTGTCCAGCCGTCCGGCTGTCAGGGCGGTCCTCACCGCCAGCAGGTCCTGGGCGATCTGATTGTCCAGCTTGGCGGAGGCCTCGTAGCTGAGAGAGGCGCTCTGGACGTACTCCAGCTGCTCGATCCTGGCCTCCAGGGCATCGATCTCGCTCTGCCGGTCCAGGGAGGCCTGGTCGGCGTAGACCGCCGCCACCGTGCCGCCCACGCTGACCCTCTCCCCTTCCGCCCGGGCCAGACGCAGCAGGCCGCTGTCGTTGTCCTCCAGCACCCGCTCGCTGCGCACCACGTAGCCGGAGGCGCTGACGGTCTCGTCCACCGTGCAGCCGTAGGCTGCGGCGGTGGTGAAGGGATCCTTCATATAGCGCAGGGACTGATAGCCGAAATAGGCCGCAACGCCCAGGCATACCAGCAGCATCAATATTCGGGTGGCCAGAGAGGTGCGTCTCATAGGGGTCTCCTTACGTCCTGTTGTTTCGGGGCTGTCAGCCCTCCGTCTCCGCCAGCTCCACGGGTCTGGCGGGCGCGATGGTGGAGATGGCGTGCTTGTAAATGACCTGCTGCCTGCCGTCGCTGTCCAGGACCACCACGAAGGCGTCAAAGCCCGTGATGACGCCCCGCATCTGGAAGCCGTTCATCAAAAACATGGTGACCGGAAGCCTGTCCCGCTTTGCTCTGAGAAGAAAGATGTCCTGCAAATTGGCTTTTGTCTGCATACTGTCCGCTCCTTTTTCTTTCGTGGCGGACAAATTTATGTACGGTCCGCCCTGAATCTAGGATACGCCAGCGGCGGACAGGATTTCAGTCGAAATCCGTAGGGCTTTTGCAAAATCCCGCTTTTTTTCCCAATAGATCCAGTGGATGGCCGGATTTCGCCGCAGCCAGGTCAGCTGCCGCTTGGCGTACTGCCGGGACCGGCGCTTCACCAGCTCCACAGCCTCCTCCAGGGCGCACTGCCCGTCCAGGGCGGCGAGGAGCTCCTTGTAGCCGATGGCCTGGAAGGCGGTGGCGGAGCGGGGCGTCCCCGCATCCAGCAGTGAGCGGACCTCCTCCAGAAGCCCTGCGGCCAGCATTCCGTCCACCCGCCGGTCGATCAGCTCCCGCATGTCCGCCCGGTCCCGAAAGGCCAGGCCGATGTACACGGGGACATACCTGGGGGGCTGCTCCCGGCTCTCCCGATCGTGCTGGGAGATGGTCTGTCCGGTCTCCCGGTAGACTTCCAGGGCCCGGAGGATCCGCTTGTGGTCCGCCGGGTGGAGCCGCCGGGCCGCCTCCGGGTCCACCCGGGCCAGCTCCTCCAGCAGCGGCCCGATCCCCTCCTCCTCCAGCTGACGCTGGAGGGCATGGCGGACCGCGCCGCCGGCGCTGCCGGGGGCAAAGCTCCGGCCTGCGATGATGGCGTCCAGGTAGAGCCCCGTACCGCCGGCCAATACGGGAAGTTTATTTCTTGATAAAATATCCTGTATGCACTCATCCGCCGCCGCCGTAAACCGGGCGGCGGACCAGCTCTCCGCCGGGTCCGCCACCGCCACCATATGGTGGGGGATTCCCTCCATCTCCTGGGGGATGGGCGCGGCGGTGCCGATGGTCATGCCCCGGTAGATCTGCATAGAATCTACGCTGACCACCTCGCCGTTGAATTGTTGGGCCGTCAGCACGGCCAGCCGGGTCTTTCCGCAGGCCGTGGGGCCGACGATACAGGGGAGGATGGGAGGCATGGCTTCTCCTTTTACGCAGTCGTTTCTATGGAGGCGGCCCCAGGGACTGTGGGCCCCAGGGACTGCCGCAAGGATACGGACTCGTCCATCAAAAGAATATATTGTCCTATTCTACGCCCTTTTGAACATTTTTTCAATCTCATATTTTGACAATTTCACCTTCACCGGCCTCCCGTGGGGGCAAAACTGGACCTCCCCGCTCTGTACCTTGTCAATCAGGGCCCGCAGCTCCGCGGGGTCGCTCCTCCAGCCCCCCTTGATGGAGGCCTTGCAGGCCATGGTGTGAAGCATGGCGTCCCGGGCGGCGGCGGGGTCCGCCCCGCCGGAGAGGAGCTTGTCCGCCAGCTCCTCCAGGGTCTCCCGGATGCGCCCGGTCTCCAGGTCCGCCGGCGCGGCCCGCACCACGATGCACCCCGCGCCGAAGTCCTCGGCCTCAAAGCCAAACTCCTCCAGCAGGGGCAGGTTCTCCAGCAGCGCCGCGTACTGCTCCCGGGCCAGCTCCACCGCCGCCGGGGCCAGCAGCCGCTGGCCCATGATGGGCTCCGCCCCCGCCTTCATCCGGTCAAAGTTGATCCGCTCGTGGGCCGCGTGCTTGTCAATGAGCCACACGTCCTCCCCGTCCTCGGCGATGATATACGTGTGGAGCACCTCCCCGGCAAACCGCCAGGGCGCGGGCTTCTCCGCCGCCAGAACCGTCTGCTCCGGCGGTGCGGCGGGCTCCGGTATGGGCTGGGGCGCGGGGGGGATGGGCGAGGGCTCCGGGGCAGGCGGCCGGTCCACAGCTCTGTCCAGAGGCGCAGGCCGCTGATTCATGGGTACGGCCTGATCCAGGGGCAGGGCCCGTTCCTGGGGAGCCGGAGGCCTCTGCCGGGGCGGCCGGGCCCCGTCCCGGAAGGTGAGGCGGCCCGGGGACTGCCCCGTCTCCCGCTCCCGGAAGGTCTTGGCGTCCATGGTCTGGTAGAAGTCTCCCCGGGCGGCGGCGGCCAGCGCCTTGGGGGCTGCGGGCGTCTCCTGCCGGGGCTCCCCAGGGGACCGCCCCTGGCCGCCGGGGAGAGAGGAGATCCCGCCGGCCCGGTCCAGAGCGTCCTTGACCGCATGGTGGACAGCGGAGAACACAGTCCGCTCGCTGACAAACTTCACCACCGTCTTGGCCGGGTGGACGTTCACGTCCACCTGGTGGAG
>OFGH01002031.1_pt1 | contig 11807 bp, 8 predicted proteins | sample 1521721 | NCBI WGS metagenome assembly OFGH01 (sample SAMEA3504132, study PRJEB24116) | mouse gut metagenome | biome: mouse gut; feature: mouse-associated habitat; material: faeces | place: Denmark | collected 2011
TTTCAGGTCTTCCAGCGCAAAGACTGTCATACCGGCCAGAACGGCAACTGTGGCATACACGTGCCCCCAGACTGCCGGCAGACGGGAAAGATATTTCAGCAGAAACCGTTTTTCCAGAATCAAAAGAATACCAAAATACATGCCCCAGACCAGAAAATTCCATCCTTTCCCATGCCAGATTCCGGTCAGCGCCCAGACGATCAGGATATTGCGAAGCTGGATATTCCACCCTCTTCGGTTACCTCCCAGAGGAATGTAAACGTACTCCCGAAACCACTGTCCCAGCGATATATGCCATCTTCTCCAAAATTCCGTGATGCTTTTCGAACAATACGGATAGTCAAAATTTTCCTTCAGATGAAATCCCATCATCTGAGCCATGCCGATGGCCATGTCGGAGTAGCCGGAGAAATCAAAATAAAGCTGCAGCGCATATGCCATGCTTCCGACCCAGGCAGTCAGTGTACACATCTGACCGGCAGGCAGGCCTTTTGTCGCCTCCCACAAAAGTCCGATCTGGTTCGCCAGCAGTACCTTTTTCCCAAGCCCCACACAGAATCTTCCGATTCCTTTGTATCCGTCTTCTGCGTTTAGGGTCCGATGCTCCAGCTCCTGTGCCACATCCTTATATTTTACGATGGGTCCTGCGATCAGCTGGGGAAACATGGCAACATAAGCCCCGAACGAGACAAGATTTTTCTGAGCCGGAACCTCCCCCCGCCAGACATCGATGGTATAGGACATGGTCTGAAAAGTATAGAAAGAAATGCCCACCGGAAGCGGAAAGACTCCTGCATACTTGAATATCCCAAGCATAGACAGATTGACAAGGACGGACTCTGCAAGCACCGCCCCCGCCAGACCGTCCCGATTGTGCCTTTTTGCATATTCGATCATGCGGCCGTTTCCGTAATCCAGAAAAGCCGAAAAAAGCATCAGACTGATATAGACAGGCTCTCCCCATCCATAGAAAAAAAGACTGCCCAAAAAAAGCACCAGATTTCGACAGAGCCCGGGCGTCAGCAGATAAAGGAATAAAAAGGCCGGCAAAAACCGGCTCAGAAAGATCAGACTGGAAAAAACCATCTCCTACTCCGTCAGTTTTCCTTCTATGACAGACAGTGCTTTTTCATTCATCTCCTGACATGCCTTGACCGCTGCTTCCTCATCGTCCTCCATCCCTTCCATGGAGCCTCCCAGCTGTACAAAGCACACATAGTCTCCAAAGGTCCGAATGATGGAAGCCTGGATCTTGGGGATATTCATCGGATACTGGAGTGAATCCTGAATCATGGCCTCCTGGTAGGTCTTTAAAGACTGTTCCACCTTTTCTTTTTGTTCACTTTGAGCCTTCACGACAATCAGCGTATCCACATTGGCCGAGATCATAGGCGTCTGCCCATAATACTCCTCATACAACTCAGACGAAACTCCGTATAGTTCCTCCAGATATTCCGGTGCAAGAGTGGTATCCGGCCAGTAATCTTCGGCCAGTTCTGATGCCACTGCTTCCACAAGGGCCTGGGCGGATACATCGTCCCGATAGGTTTTCCCGGAACCATCCGTCCCATCACTTCCTTTGCCGCAGCCAAGAAGCAGACAAGCTGCCACCAATGCTGCTGTCAGACTTTTTTTCATACTTAGTCACCTCACAGATTCATTTCCTCCTCACGCAATGCTTCCGGGCTTCTTTTAATTCCTTTTCATGGATATACTCCAAGTATCCGATATCCGGTCCCAGTGCTTCCAGCATCAGCTCCTGAAGCTCCAGATTCTGCATCCAATACTCTCCTGCCAGGGTTCTCCACAGCATACCTCTGCAGCACTGTTTCAGCCTCTCCACATCAAAGGCAGTCAGATCTCCCCGGGTTCTGCTTGCATGAAGTGCTCCTACTATATCACGAATCACAAAACATTTCAACGACTCCTGCCTCTGTCTTGGCGGTTCTGCTCTCGCACCAAAACAATAAAACAAAAAGGGCAGGAAAAGAATCAGCCCTGCCTCTTCTAGTTTCCAGGTAGACTCATCACAAAGCGTGATGGCATAAATTGGAAGAATAATCTGTTCATGCCCTGAAAATTCCAGCGTCGTACAGTATTTTTCTTTTGTGTTATACCCAAAATAATCCATCGAAGGCTCCTGCAGCCGGATATCCGAGTGAGCCGCGGCATCCTCATAATAAAACAGACAGCCAAGGTCTTCTGCCAGGATCTGAAAGCATCCTTCCAGGCGCCGCACCCGGAATTCATAGCGGTTGGCACAGCCGATGGTCAGACAGACACAGATGGCATCCTGTTCTTTCCACTCTTTTTGTACACTTTCTCCATCTTCATACTCGGTTTGAAACAGACGATTCACCATCCGGATCAGGGCATGATCCGAAAGATGAAAAATCTTCTTCATCATCCATGCATCATCTCGATCATACATTGATTTTCTCCTCTCAACCTCAAACCAGGCATACGAACCATGTTATGATATTTAATCAGGAAATTTTGTCATGGATTTTAGACTTTGGAACAGATTTGCGGACTTGCTATCTTAGACACTTTCAGCATATAAAATCCCGAAAGAGCTGTCAAGAAAAAACTACAAAAAAAGACACACCCAGAGGATGTGTCATGCCCTGCGTTACAAGGCTTTCAGGAAGGTAACGACCCGCTCAAGCGCCTGCACTTCGTCTTCCCCATAACATTCCACGGTTACCTCGTCCCCCGGGCACACCGGAAATGCAAGCAGGCTCATCAGACTTTTGCAGTTCATTGTATGTTCACCGCAAGTCATCATCACATGAGAACTGCATTTGTTTGCCACCGTTACCAGCTTCCCTGCAGGCCGCAGATGCAGACCATTCTCATTTTTTATTGTTACACGTTCCCTGACCACAAAAATCACCCCTCTCCTTCATATGTAACGCTCCATTCCTCCTTTGCAGCCCCAATTCTGCATCCGGTGAGCGCAGGCAAAGCCAGCAGCTTATACGCATCTGATCTCTCGTCTGCTTTTGCACTGTTCCTTGCCTACTTGGAGTATACCACAAAAAAAGGGCTGTATACACAGCCCTTTGAAAAAATTAACATATTATTTACAATTTTACGTTTTCTATACCAGCAGTATAGATATGATCCATATTTATGATGCTCCAAGCAGCAGTCATTTGCCGCTTTTGCGGTTGGAAACCACGTCGAAGATAACCGCCACCAGAAGCACGCCGCCTTTTACCACATACTGCCAGGAATCGCCGATCCCCATAATGGACATGCCCATGTTGATAACGCCCAGAAGGAGCGCACCGATGATGACGCCCGGAACCGTACCGCTGCCGCCGTAAGCGGAAGCACCGCCGATAAAGCAGGAGCCGATGGCGTCCATCTCAAAGGATGTACCGGTAGAACCTGTAACAGAACCTACCCGGGCCAGGCAGAGCAGTCCGCACAGACCTGCTAAAAGTCCCATATTGGCATAGGCGATAAAATACACTTTATTCGTATTGATGCCGGAAAGCTGGGTCGCCTTCTCATTGCCGCCCACCGCATAGAAGTAACGTCCAAACGCGGTCTTGGAGGTGATAAAGTGATAGATCAGACACACTGCCACCACCCACAGAAGCATGACAGAGACCCCTTTATACTGACTCAGCAGATAGCAGTATGCCAGGAGCACCACAGAGATCAGACCGCTGCGCCCAAAATCCGTCAGTGCACTGTTCTGACGGTACCCTTTCTTCGCCTTGTTTGCGCGGGATGAAATCGTACTGTAGAAGATAAATACCACCACCAGCGCGCCGATCACCAAAGGAGAGAGGATGCGGGTGTCCGTATCCAGCCCCGGAACCTTGATATACGCCGTAAAGATATTCAGAAATGCTGCATCCTGCACCGATACAGTCTTGCTGTCCAGAATCAGACGACCGAAACCGCGGAACACAAACATGACGACCAGCGTCGTGATAAAGGGCGGAATCCTCACATAGCCGATCCAGTACCCCTGCCAGACGCCTGCCAGTACGCCGATGGCAAGGCAGATCAGTATGGTCAGATAGATATTGAAACCATGGTTGGTGATCATAACTGCAGCCACGCCGCCCACCATACAGATCACGGATCCTACGGACAGGTCAATGTTGCCGCCGGTGAGAATACACAGAAGCATGCCGCATGCCATGACCAGCACATAACCGTTCTGCAAAAGCAGATTGGACATGTTCTGCGCATACAGAAGGCGTCCGTCCGTCAGGAAATAGAACAGGATAAATACGATCACAAGAGCGATGACCATACTGTATCTGGTCAGAAATCCTCCCAGATCAAAAGGCGCGCCGCCCTGATTTTCTTTGTTCGTTGACATTTACACAACACTCCTTTCGTCTTAATCGTCCGCACTGATGATAAAGCTCATGATTTTCTCCTGGGTTGCTTCCTCTGCACTCAGCTCCCCTTTGAGCTCGCCCTCGTTCATGATGTAAATCCGGTCGCACATACCAATGAGCTCCGGCATCTCCGAGGAGATCATGATCACGGATTTTCCCTCTTCCACCATCTGATTGATCAGACAGTAAATATCATACTTGGCACCCACATCAATCCCGCGGGTGGGCTCATCCAGGATCAACACCTCCGGTTCTGTGAACATCCATTTGCCAAGCAGTGCCTTCTGCTGGTTGCCGCCGGACAGGTTCCCCACCTTCTGCTCGATGGAAGGTGTCTTGGTCCCCATGGCTTCTGTCATGTCTTCTGCCACCTTCTGTTCCGCCGTTGTATCAATAACGCCGTTTCCGCAGACCTTGTCAAGCCTCGCCAGCGTCGTATTAAAACGAATGGATTCCCCAAGAATCAGTCCGTTGGTCTTTCTGTCTTCTGTCACATATGCAAGGCCGTGGCGGATCGCCTGTTCTGCACTTTTCAGTTCTGTCTTCTCTCCGTTCAGGTACAGTTCCCCGCTGATATTAAAGCCATAGCTTCTGCCGAAGATGGACATGGCAAGCTCTGTGCGTCCCGCACCCTGAAGGCCGGAGAAACCAACCACTTCGCCTTTATGCACTTTAAAGGAAATATTGTTGTCCACCACCTTTTCATGATAGAGCGGATGATAGACCGTCCAGTTCTTCACTTCCAGCCCTACTTCCGAACGGACCTTATGCTCCCTTGCCGGATAACGGTCGTCCATGGGACGCCCCACCATACCCTTGATGATCCGGTCCTCACTGAACTCATCCACACCCTTGACCAGCGTCTCGATGGTGGAACCGTCGCGGATGATGGTTGCTTTATCTGCACAGTAAATAATCTCATTCAGTTTGTGTGTGATAATGATGGAGGTCAGCCCGTTTTTCTTGAACTCCATCAGAAGATCCAAAAGCATTTTCGCATCTTCATCATTCAGCGAAGATGTGGGCTCATCCAGAATCAGGAGTTTTACATTTTTGGAAAATGCCTTTGCGATTTCCACCAGCTGCTGTTTGCCGGTCCCGATGTCCTTGATCAAAGTCTGGGCCGATTCATAAAGCCCTACCTGCTGCATATGTTTTTCTGCTTCGTTGTAGGTCCTATCCCAGTCGATATGCCCCATTTTGTTCTTTTTCTCATTTCCCAGAAACATGTTCTCACCGATAGTCAGAAGCGGAATCAGTGCCAGTTCCTGATGAATGATGACGATTCCCTTTGCCTCGCTGTCCTTCAGAGTCCTGAACTGGCAAAGCTCCCCGTTATAATAAATTTCCCCTGTGTAGCTACCCACCGGATACGTTCCGGACAGCACGTTCATCAATGTGGATTTCCCCGCGCCGTTCTCGCCGATCAGCGCATGAATCTCCCCCCGCTCCACGACCAGATTTACATTATCCAGCGCTTTCACTCCCGGGAACTCCTTGGTGATGGATTTCATCTCCAGAATAATATCAGCCAAAAGCTCCTCCTCCTTTCCCTCTCTTCTCTTAAGCCTGTATCCGGCTGAAAAGAAAGGCGGGACAGACGCCCCGCCCTTTTTAAGGTCTTACTTGCTTGTCTTGGTATGTATCAGTTTGCCGCGGACAGATATCCGTCGTCACCCATGGTGTACAGGCCGGTGTCCACCAGATCCTGCAGATTGTCCTTGGTGATGACATTGGGTACCAGCAGGAAGGACGGGCACTTGTTGCCTGCGGAAGTCTCATAGGACTCGGTGTCAAATGCACACTCGATTCCAAAGGACGGGATCAGGGACTCGTCGATGGTTTCGCCTGCCAGGATCGCTTTTGCCAGAGCCAGCGTCACGATGGACTCGTTGCTTACGTTCTTGTAAACGGTCATGGTCTGAACACCGTCCACAATGTTCTTCAGATTCGCCTCGTCGCCGTCCTGACCGGTGATCACAACGGTGTTGGAGCCAGCATAGTCAGAGGTCACAGCCTGCGTTACGCCAAGAGCGGTGGAGTCATTGGAGCAGAGCCATGCATCCAGCTGCGTTCCGTCTGCATAGTAGGAAGAAAGAACGTTCTGTGCTCTTGCCAGCGCAGTATCTGTCTTCCAGCCCGGAGTTGCAACCGCATCAAAGTCTTTCTGTCCGGATACGATGTTCAGCGCGCCGTTGTCCAGATACGGCTGAATCGCATCAATAGCACCCTGATAGAAATAGGTTGCATTGTTGTCTGCCGGGTCACCTGCGGTGATCTCGATGTTGTAGGTCTTGTCTCCTGCATTCGCAAGATCCAGAGCCTCTACTATATACTCTCCCTGAAGCTGGCCAACCGTATAGTTATCAAAAGATACATAGTAGGAAGCAGCATCATTCAGGATCAGACGGTCATAGGAGATAACCGGAATGTTCTGCTCTGCTGCACCTTCCAGTGCGGTATTGAGTGCGTTACCGTCGATGGCTGCGATGACAAGCATATCCACGCCGTCTGCCAGCATGTTCTGAATGTCGTTCACCTGCTGCTCTGTCTTGTCATCCGAGTAGGTCAGGATCGTCTCAAAGCCTGCTGCCTTGAACTGCTCATCCAGATAAGCACCGTCTCGGTTCCAGCGCTCCAGAGACTGGGTCGGCATGGAGATACCGATCTTGCCGCCGCCTGCTGCGGGAGCCTCTGCGCCCTCTGTTGCTGTGTCTTCTGCAGGTGTTGCATCCTCTGCTGCATCCTCTGCCGGAGTCTCGGTCTCAGCCGGTGCATCCGTTGCAGCACTGTCATTTCCGCCGCCGCATCCAACCACCAGAGAAGCAACCATTGCGGTACTTAAGAAAGCACCAAGTAATTTTCTTTTCATCTAAAATTCCTCCCTTAACTGTTTTTTACAGTATGAATATACCACAGATCAGGCAGGATAAACTTGTCATTTTCTGTACATTTTGTATAGCACAACCTTTACACAAACAGAAAAAACTGGATATTTTTGTGGTTTCGGAACTTGTCCTGTGCAAAAATATCCAGTCATCATATTAAAAAGCAGATAAAAAACAACATCCGACATGATTCCGCCGGCTAATGACCAGCATCTGTTAAATACACAAAGAAATCGATACCTGTCCCATATGGTAGAACCTCTGAGTTTCAATTACTCAGACTTCCCACATCATTTTGATGTCCTGAACGTTGAAAAAACAACTTTGCTGTTTTATACGTCCTTTATCATGCTCCAATTATCTCTGCTGCCAAACGCCCGGCTCAGTTCCGGACGTTCAGATAGATGTCGCTCTCTTCATGGTATTTCCCGGTGATCACCTCATCCATATTTTCCCTTGTGACCGCCACCGGCTCCAGACACTCGTAAGGAACCTGCCAGGTTCCGTCATGGATGGATCCCTGGACCTTTATTTCCTGCGGATCTGTACCGGAATTCCCGCTGGATGCAGGTTCCGAACCGGCCGCACCCGCTGTCGCAATCCGGCTTCCTTCTGCCAGGGCAACCGCCAGTTCCGCCGCACGCCTGGCCAGCTTTTCCACCGGTTTGTAGACCGTCATGCACTGGGTTCCTTCCACAATGCGCTGGCAGGCGTCCAGATCGGCATCCTGCCCCACCACGCACACTTTTCCTGCCATACGGCGTTCTGACAGGGCACGGACCGCATGGCCGGCGATACTGTCATTGCCGCACATAACCCCGTCCACCTCATAGTGGGTCTTCAGATAGGCACCTGTGGCGGTAAATCCGGTCTCCGCAAGCCATTCTTCTGCGTATTCGGTTTCCATGATCTCCAGATCACTGTCCTCAAGAACCTCTTCAAATCCCTCCATGACCTGAGGTACATTGTAATCCGCCATGGGACCGCACACCTGAAGCAGCTCCCCGCCTTCCCCAAGATGTTCCTGCATATGTTCTGCCATAAGCCGTCCCACCTGGACATTGTCAAAGGAGATGTAGAGATCCACATCCGCATTCAGAATCAGGCGGTCATAGGCCACCACCGGAATCCCGGCCTTCTGCGCCCGTCCCACCGCCTCGATCAGCCCGCTTTCGTCCTCATCACTGGCCACCATGACCACCACGATCACGTCCATCTCCTTCTGGATAAAATAATCCATCTGGGCGATCTGCTCTTCCATGTCTCCATTGGCATTCTGAACATTTACTTCTGCCCCCAGCTCCTGGGCAGCGGACACAAAGACATCCCGGTCTCTCTGCCATCGCTCAATAATAAAGGAATCAAAAGTGATCCCGATCTGTATGCGCTCTTCCTGTTCTGTCTCCGATGTTTCCGGAAGTCCCGACGCATTTTGGCAGCCGGACAGTCCGGCGAGGCACAGAAGTAATGCCAGACCTGTGTTCCATTTTTTGCCGGATCTTTTTCTCATGTCCGCTCACTCTCCCGGTATTCCGTAGGCGTCACGCCTGTGTTTTTCTTAAAAATGCGGCTGAAGTAATTGGGATCGCTGTATCCTACCGCCCCGCAGATCTCTTTCATGCTGCCCCCGTCTCCTGCCAGCAGCTCCTTCGCCTTTGTGATCCGCAGACTGGTCACATATTCTACAAAATTGCCGCCGGTCTCTTCCTTAAAAAGCTTGCTGAAATAATAGGGACTTAAGTCCATATGGCGGGATACCTCATCCAGGGACAGATCCCTGTGATAATTTTCCCGGATATACTCCTGCGCCCGGACCACCAGCTGATTTTCATGTTCTTCCTTCTTGGTGGTCATGTTCCTGCAGCTCTCCTTGAACCGCTCCACGAACCAGGGACGCAGATCGCTGTTTCGTTTTGCATTTACAACCAGGGGCAGATAATGTTCCCGCTCGGTAAAATGGTAGGTCATACCTCCGTTCAGATAGGCCGTATGCTCCGCATACAGGACAAACTCCAGCGTCTTTAAGCGGACGCTTAAATTTTTCTCGTCGTAGTTGTCCAGCATCCAGTCAAAATAACGTCCTGCCGCCCGTTCGCATTCCTCTGTCATGCCGCTTTCCAGACTGTCGAACAGTTCTTTTTCCAGATCAATGGGATATTCCTCGTCGTACCGGCACTGAATCGGCAGATCATCCACATGGGCCACGCTTCCGGTGGAACTGACCAGTGCTTCCTCATAGGAATCCATACTTTTGTTCAGCCTCCGGACGGAACCAATGCCGATCCGGAACGTGATGTCCGTGGCCCGTTTTAACTTTCTCGTCAGTTCCCGGCACACATCGATCATCCCGATGCGTTCCTCATAATCCATCTTCTGTTTTTTCATAGGAAGAAAGACCGGGATCTTATTGGAAATGACCGATCCTACCACACAGTCCCAGGTTTCCTTCACTGTCTCCCGCACTTTTGCATAATTCAGCTGGGTCCGGAAGCCGGCGCCCACGGTGTTGGTCATCCGGTTGCCATGATGGTCGTCCCCCACCGCCAGCGCCAGCATGCAGCCATAGTCCGCTTTCATACTCAGAAGCTGCCGGTAATTTTCCACATCCTCCATGGAGATCTCCTGAAACATCATCGCATAGATGAAGCCGTTTTCAATGATCGGCGTGACCGTCTCCATCTTCTCCCGGATCCGCAGGTCGTCACTGCGTTTTTTTCTTCTGGAATCGATGGCTTTGAATGCCTTTTCCAGCACCTCCGTGATGCTTCTGGCGCTGAAGGGCTTATTGACATATTCCAGCACGCCCAGGTTGATGGCCTCTTTGGCATAGTCGAATTTGTCATAGGCAGACAGGATGATAAATACCACAGAAGGGCTGCTTTTCTTGATCTCCCGGATGGCCTCGATCCCGTTGATCCCGGGCATCTGGATGTCCATAAACGCAATATCCGGCCGGAAGCTCTCCGCCAGTTCGATCACGTCCCGTCCGGTTTTCGCCGTCTCCATCTGGCACTGCCCCGGAAAATGTTTCTCAATGATCATCTTCAGGGAATCCAGTACGATCCCCTCGTCGTCTGCCAGCATGATTCTGTACATAAATTCCCTCCTGATTTGAAGTTTGCTTCGCCCCGGATTTACTCTGTTTTTCAGTTCCATTTCTTCTCAGACACCGTCTGATCTTATGCTGTTTCATGGTTTTACTTTATTTCGGATGCTGTTCGGACTTGCGCTGTTTCCCAGTTTTGCTTCTTTCCGGACGCTTTCCGGACTTGCGCTGTTTTACAGTTTTACTTCATCCCGGACGCCGTCCGGTCTTACATGATCCGGAACTTTGTATCTGTGCGGGCACAGGGGCGGCTTTATGGTTCCGAATTCCCCGGAATTGTGATCAGTACCTCGGTGCCGGTGCCTTCTCCCTCGCTGAAAATCTGCAGTCTGGCCTGACCGCGGAAATACAGCTTCAGCCGTTCCGTCACATTTTTCAGACCCACGCCGTTGGAGCCGGAGGACGGCTCTGCCTCCCCTGCATGACCGCAGAGTACCTGCTCAATCCGTTCCGGCTCCATGCCGGCTCCGTTGTCCCAGATACTGATGCAGATCTCTTCCTCTCTCCGGTAGACGGACAGCTCGATCCTCCCTCTCCAGCTGATATTGCGGATCCCGTAATTAAAAGAATTCTCCACCAGAGGCTGCAGGATCATGCTGGGCACCCTCATATCCAGAAGCGACCGGTCAACCTCCTTGGAAAAGAGAATCTCACCGGAAAAACGCACATTCAGGATATAGACGTAGTTGTCCACCAGATGAATTTCCTCTTTCAGCGTGGCATCCTCGTCGTTCTTGCGCACATTGTACCGGAAAAATTCCGCCACATTTTCCAGAAAACGCCCGGTCCTGTCTGCCTCCTCCATCATGGCGAGCTGAGCTCCTGCATTCAGGGTATTGAACAGAAAATGCGGATTGATCTGAGCCTGTAAATATTTTAACTGCGCATCTTTTAAATGGCTCTGCATCATCAGCTCCCGCTCTTTCAGCTGATTTTCCCGCTCCATGGTCTCCCTGAGCTGCTCAATATAATTCCGGATGTTTTCCACCATCTCGTTGAACGTATTGGTCACAATCCCCACCTCGTCCATGCTCTGGACCGGGATCTGTCCGATGTCAAAATTGCCTCCGGACACTTCGCCTGCCGCCCTTGCCAGCCGGTGCAGAGGCCTTGTAACGCTCCTGGTGCTTACCACGATCAGACTGATATTGCCCAGAAGAACCAGAAGCAGTACGGCGATACTGATAAACTCCATGTAGCGCAGGGAACTGAGAAGCACCTGATAATTTCTGGAGTTGTCTTTAAACTGGGCATTGTTCAGGCTGTAGATAAAGGTGTGAATCTCTTCGTACAAAATGGATAAATCTTCATAGAGCTTTCCGTATTTCTCCACATTTCTGCCCCGCTTCGCCTGGATCGCTTCTGCCGCCAGCTCCAGATAGCTCTCGGACAGTCCGCGGATATTTTTCTCTGTCAGGAGCATCTGGTTGTCTGTGGCCTGTG
>OFGH01002038.1_pt1 | contig 11791 bp, 9 predicted proteins | sample 1521721 | NCBI WGS metagenome assembly OFGH01 (sample SAMEA3504132, study PRJEB24116) | mouse gut metagenome | biome: mouse gut; feature: mouse-associated habitat; material: faeces | place: Denmark | collected 2011
CCTGATCGTCGGCAAAGGCGAACACGTCCGCGCCCCCCTCCAGGTCGCCCAGCAGCACGTCCTTGCAGTTTGACTCGCTCTGGGGCTGGTAGGTGATCCGGAAGTCGGCCTGTCCGGCGTAATGGGCCTGGAACGAGGCGAAGATCTGCTCCAGCAGGGCCTGGTCCTCCTCCGCGCCCCACACCGTCAGCTCCACCGTCTCCTCCACCGGGCGGCTCTCATCGGGGGGCGGGTTTTGTCCCTGGCAGGCCGCCAGCAGGCACGATAAGCAGATGGCTAACGCTGTTAATAAGATCCGTTTCCCCATGGTGTTTCAATCCTCCTGATCAACGGCTGGGCCGTCCTGTTCCTCGGCCCTTCGCCAAAATCAACGTCCCCAGACAGACGCCGCCCGGCACCCTATTTCAGATGCTTCTTCAGCTTGCGGGCCACCGTCTCAATGTCGATGGGCTTTGCCAGATGGTCGTTCATGCCGCACGCCAGACACCTTTGAATGTCCTCCGAGAACGCGTCGGCGGTCATGGCGATGATGGGCACCGCCGCGTCCCCCCGCTCCAGCCCCCGGATGGCCGCCGTGGCCTCGTAGCCGTCCATCACCGGCATACGCACGTCCATCAGAATGGCGTCGTAGTACCCCACCGGGGATTTCCTGAACTTTTCCGCGCAGATCTCCCCGTTTTCCGCCCAGTCCAGCTCCAGCTCCAGGATGGAAAGCAGCTCCCGCGCCACCTCCCAGTTCAGCTCGTTGTCCTCCGCCAGCAGGACGCGCCTGCCGGTAAAATCGGCCTCGTGCTCCTGGGGGAGGATTTCCGGCGCCGTCTCGCCGGTGTCCACGAAGGGCCGCAGACCGTAGAAGAGGGTGGACTTGAACAGGGGCTTGGAGATGAAGCCGTTGATGCCGACGCTCTTGGCCTCCGCCTCAATGTCACCCCAGTCGTAGGCGGAGATCAGCAGGATGGGGATATTTTCCCCCAGCCGGCGGCGCAGCTCCCGGGCGGTCTCAATGCCGTCCATGCCGGGCAGCTTCCAGTCCAGCAGGATGATGTGGTAGCCGTCGTGCCGCAGAAAACGCTCCTCCGCCATTTGGACGGCGCTCTCGCCGTCCAGGGCCCACTCGGCGTGGAGGCCGATGGACTTCAAAGAGGCCACGGTGCTCTCGCACAGCTCCTTGTCGTTGTCCACCACCAGCATATTCCAGTCCGGCAGAACCATGTCCGCCTCCTGCACGGTGGACTTCTCCAGGTCCAGCGTCACATGGAACTCCGATCCGCGGCCCTGTTCGCTGCGGAGCTGGATGGAGCCGCCCATGGCGTCCACGATGAATTTGGTGATGGCCATCCCCAGGCCGGTGCCCTCGGTCCGCTGGACCCGGCGGTTGTCCTCCCGGGAGAAGGAGTCGAAGATCTTTGCCTGGAATTCCGGGGACATGCCGATGCCGCTGTCCTTCACCAGAAGATGGGTGCGGATGAAGTCCTCTCCCTTGGGGGAGGACTCCTGGTACAAAGCGATGTGGATGCTGCCCTCCACTGGGGTGAACTTCACGGCGTTGGACAGGAGATTCAACACCACCTGGTTCAGACGCACGCTGTCACAGCAGACGTTCTCCGACACAATGTCGTGGATGAAGATGTCAAACTGCTGCTGCTTGGCCCGCACCTGGGGCTGGACGATGTTGACAATGCCGTCCATCATCTCCCGCAGGGAGAGCTGGTCGATGTTCAGGGTCATCTTCCCGCTCTCGATCTTGGACATATCCAGCACGTCGTTGATGAGATTCAGCAGGTGCTTGCTGGACAGGGCGATCTTTTTCAGGCAGTGCTGCACCTGCTGCTGGTTGCCGATATTGGCTGTGGCAATGGCCGTCATGCCCACGATGGCGTTCATGGGCGTGCGGATGTCGTGGCTCATGTTGGAGAGAAATTCGCTTTTGGCCTTGTTGGCGGAGACCGCGTCCTGCCGGGCCTGCTCCAGCTCAGCCAGCTGCTGCTTGGTGATCTGGATGTACCGGAAGAAAATCAGCAGCAGCGCCGCCAGCACCACGGCGCACCCGGCGATCGCCATAGAGCTCCACTGGCGGCTGAGCTGGGTGATCTCCTCGTTCAAAGAGCCATAGGGCATAACCACCACCAGATACCACTCCGAGTAGGGCAGCTTGGTGCACAGCAGGTGGCGGCGCTCCCTGCCGATGACCAGCACGGTGGAGTAGTCCTCCCCCGCGTCCATGGCGGCCTGGAGCTCCTCAATGTGCTGACCGGCGCCGTTGCCGCCCAGCTCGTCGTAGATGGCGTAGATCCGGTCAAAGTAGTTGTCCCGGTATGCCTCGCCGCTGCGGATGACAAAGGTGCCGTCCTGCCGGATGATATGGGAATACATCATGCCGTCCTCGTCGTCAAGGGAGAGGGTGCTGCTGATGTAGTCCACCGGCAGGGCCGCCACCAGGGCGGTGCAGGTCTTTCCACCGGACATGGGGTAGGTGGAGGAGACCCCCATCAGGACCAGACGGTTCCCGTCCGGGTCGACGCCCACAGCGATCTTTTTTGTGCCCTCGTTCAGAGAAGACAGGAAGGGTTCCGGGTCGATTACGGTCAGATCGCTGCCGTAGAGGGTTTCAAAGCTGCCGTCCGTGGAGTAGAGAGCCAGGTGCTCAAAACCCCGGGCCTTGGCGCTGTACACCAGGTCCTCCATCAGGGCGTCCCGGTTCTTGCTGCCGGGGAGGCTGGTCTCCACCAGGGCCTCCACCTGGCTCAGCCGCAGGTCCATGGTGGTCTCAAAATGCATGGAGATCTGCTGGCTCATGCCGGACATGTAGATCTTGCCCACACTGCTGATGGTTTCCCCGCTCCGCTGGTTCATATAGAAGGCCAGGAAGGAAAAGATGCCGACGCAGAGAAGCGATACGGCGATGAGGCTCACCACCAGAAAGCGAAGGGTTTTTTTGTTGTTGTTCATCTGTCAGTACCTCCATGTCCGCAGGTGACGGCATTTTGCGTCATGACCCAACAGACGCCTGAAAGGCCCGAATGGCGCCGACGGTATCCTGATAGTCCCTGCCCACCTGCTCCGCCAGGCCGTCCGCCTCCGGAGTGTAGCCGTGGCGCAGAGCCTCGCTGAGCCGGCTGCTGGAGTCCAGCAGCCGGGTGAGGCCCAGGTTCTGGCATACGCCCTTGATGGTGTGGGCGGCCCGGAAGGCGTCCTCATAATTTCGGGAGGCCATGGAATCCAGCAGCAGCTGGTAGCTGCCGTCGTCCACAAATTTCAGCACAAATTTCCGAATCAGGCGGTCGCTGCGAAGGCGGCCGAGGACCTCGTCATAGTTGCCGCCCATGGCGGCGTAGCACTCCTGCAATGTCATGTCTGCCCTTCTCCTTTCTAATCCGCCGAGGCGGTGTCCGCCTCTCCGCCGCTGTCAATGGGAGAGATGACGGAGAGCGTCTGTTTCATGGATTCGTCGTAAAAGCGGTACTGTCCCCGGCCGCCCCGCTTTACGGTGTACAGGGCCTGATCCGCTGAGTGGAACAGCACATCGTAGTCACAGCCCGCCGTGGCTGTGGGGGCGATGCCCATGCTGACGGAGATGGTGAAGTCCTCGTATGTACCGCAGAGGGATTCGAAGATCCGGGATACCACCAGCTCCAAATCCCCCTTGTATTCCAGGAAGATGAGAAACTCGTCCCCGCCCACCCGGGCGGCGATGTCACCGCCGCGGATGCTCTGGCGCAGCTTTTCCGCCACATAGGACAGCACGTGGTCGCCAAAGGAATGGCCATAGGTGTCGTTGGCGGACTTGAAGTGGTCCAGGTCGAAAATGGCTAGGGCGAAGCTGGCGGTGGGCCGGCTCTCAATCCGCTCCAGGATCCGCTTTTTGGCGTAGGCGTGGTTCAAAAGGCCGGTGAGGGTGTCGTGGGAGGCCATCTGCTCCAGGGCGTGGAGCTTCATCCGGGAGTCGTGGATGTCGACGGACTTGCCGATGGCGCCGGTGTAGCGGGCGGGCTCGTCGGCGGACCAGGTGGCCCGGGCCACAATCCGGAACCACCGCTTTTCGCCGTTCAGGTTCAGCTGGCAGTCGTAGGTCACCACCGGCTGGTCCGGACAGGTGCTGTGCAGAGCGTTGGACAAACCCTGAATCCACTCCGGGTCCATCAGAGCCAGGGCGCTCTCGTTGTGGAGCGGGTCCATAACGGTCTCTCCCAGGCCCAGCTTCTCCGCGCCCCAGGCGGAGATGGTCACCATGGCGGGGGAGGCGGTGTACTCAAACTGGATCTCCTGGGTCATGGCGGCGAAGAAGCTGTACTTCATCCGCTCGTGCTCCAGCAGCTGGAGGGTGCGCTCCGAGGCGGCGAGCTCTTCGTGGCGGTGCATCTCCTGGGCGATATTCCGCATCTCCCGCTGGTCCCGCTGAGCCTGGGAATCGGCGGTGAGACCGGAGCGGATGACCTCGGAATTCTCCTGGAGACACTCCAGCAGCAGGGGGTTGAAAGTTCCGCACTTGCCGTCCAAGATCATCTGGACCGCCTCCTCGTGGGGGAAGGGCGGCTTGTATACACGGACGCTGGTAAGGGCGTCGTACACGTCCGCCAGGGCGACCACCTGGGCGGAGATGGGGATGCTGTCTCCCCTCAGCCCGTCGGGATAGCCCCGGCCGTCATAGCGCTCGTGGTGCCAGCGGCAGATCTGATAGGCCACGTTCACAAGCGGATCGTGCTGATGGATGGGGAGGTTTTCCAGCATCTCCGCGCCCACGGTGGTGTGGGTCTTCATGATGGCGAACTCCTCGTCCGTCAGCCTGCCGGGCTTGTTGAGAATGTTTTCGTCAATGGCGATCTTTCCGATGTCGTGAAGGGCGGAGGCGGTGGTGATGATGGCGATCTCCGCGGGGGTGAGGCGGTAGCGGTCCGTCTTCTGGGAGAGCCTGCGCAGCAGCAGCTCCGTCAAAGAGCGGACGTGGAGCACGTGGAGGCCGCTCTCGCCGTTGCGGAACTCCACGATGTGGCTGAGAATGTCGATCATCAGGTTGCCCTGGCGTTCCTTCTCATAGATCTGGTCCGCGACCATGCCCACCAGCTTCTTCTGCTTGGCGTAGAGCAGGATGGTGTTCACCACGCGGCGGTGGACGATCAGCGCGTCAAAGGGGCGGGCGATGAAGTCCGTGACACCCAGCTCATAGGCCCGCTCGATGTGGCTGGAGCCGCTCTCGGCGGAGATCATGATGACGGGGATATCGTCGATCCAGTGGTTCTGGTTCATGGTGTCCAGCACGCCGAAGCCGTCCATCTGCGGCATGACGATGTCCAGCAGTACCAGGGAGAGCTCCGGTCCCATCTTCTGAAGGATGGCGACGCCCTCCAGACCGTTTTCCGCCTCTACAATATCATATTCCTCCCCCAGCATGTCGGCAAGGATTGCCCGGTTCAGCTCGGAGTCGTCTACAATTAAAATTTTTTCTTTTCGGGTCTGTTTCATATGCGTAGAATCACATCCTTAACAAAAACATGACGCGCACCGCCAGGTTCGCTGGAGAAACGCAAAAATTCATTCCTATCTTAGCATAAAAAATAGAAACTGGCAAGCGGTTGAATTGTGGAAAGAATAAAAAGCCGGGCTGTTTTTGAAAAATTTTAAGCGCGTCTCAAAAAACTGATGGCATTTACAAAAGGACCGCCGGGAGCGGCAAAAAATATGGGATTATATACAAAAAACGCGGAAAGCAGTACCGAAAGGGCACGGAACAATGGTAAAAAGAGGCTGATTATTGTGAAAATTTTAATAAAACGGAATTATAATAAAGGGAAAACAATATTATAATGCGGTTAAATTTAAGACAATCAAAAATATGGAAGGTGGAAATACGGAAAAACCTCTTGCATTTTCCAGATGGTTCGTAGTACAATAGACAACGCAAAGATATTTGACGCATATGAGTCCTCTTCTGCCGCGAGGACCATTTTGGGACGGCGGTGCGTGAGGTGTTCCGGCGGAGGTGGCGTTACTATTCGTAAAGAGTTTTGTTTATAGTGTACCATGCGGCAGAGGACCAATCCAACCGCGAGATGGCACACTATATCTTTTTCATGGTTTTATCGCTTTTTTAGGAGGGATTTCATTGGATTTTCTGTCGACCAACTCCTCTTTGCTGATGGAGAAGTCTCTGGGCTTTTTGTGGACGAAGCAGGCGGCCATTCTGGACAACATCGCCAACGCCGAGACGCCCAACTACAAGGCCAAGGTGGTTACATTTGAGGAGACAATCCGGTCCAAGCTGGAGACGGCCCGTTCCGGCATCAAGCCCCGGCAGAGCGTGCGGCAGGTTCTGAACGAGTCGGAGTTCGCCGTGACCGAGCATCTGGACGCCACCCGCATGGACGAGAACGGCGTCAACGTCACCGCCCAGAGCGTGGAGGCCATGCGCAACGCCTACCAGATGCGCTATGTGCTCAACGCCATCAACAGCGACCTCAAGCTGCTGCACGCGGCGGTGCGGGGATGACTTTCAGAGACATTTCAGGAAAGACCTGTAAAATAAAGTGAGCTGACTGCGCGCCGGACTGCCGTCCGGCGGGAAATGGAGAGCATTATGGGTTTTTTAAGCACCATGAATATCGTGGGCTCCGGACTGACGGCCCAGCAGCTGCGGCTGGACATTATCGCGGAGAACGTGACCAACTCCACCACCACCCGGGTGGAGAACGGGGAGGGCCCCTACCGCCGCAAGGTGGTGGTGTTTGAGGCCGAGACGGGCAAGGACGGCTTCCGGGCCGCCATGGCCCGGGCGGCCTACGGCCTGGCCCCCGCCACCGGGAAGACCACCGCCGGCGGCGTACGGGTGACCAACATCGTGGAGGACCCCTCCGACCTGCCCCTGGTGTACGATCCCACCCATCCGGACGCCAACGAGGAGGGGTACGTGGAGATGCCCAACGTGGACATGGTCAAGGAGATGACCGACGCCATGGCCGCCGCCCAGGCCTACGCCTCCAACGTGACGGCCTTTAACACCTTGAAAACCGTGATCGCCCAGGGACTGGAGATCGGAAAGTAAGCGCAGGGAGGAACTGAGTGATGATTACACCCATTGAACAGCTGGCGCCGATCTCGGGGGTTAAGAGCGCCAAGCCTGTGGAGGCGGTCCGGGGGGACCAGAGCATATTCGGGGCGGTGTTTCAGTCCGCCATTGACAATGTAAAGCAGACGGACATGGAGGTGCGGGAGGCCCAGTACCTGCTGTCCACGGGGCAGCTGGATAACCCCGCCGCGCTGACCATTGCCGCGGAGAAGGAGTCCATCGCGCTGGACCTTCTGATCCAGCTGCGGAACAAGGCGCTGGACGTGTACTCCGAGCTGACAAGGATCAGCCTCTGATCTGGAACAAATAGGGGGAAGGACTCCCCCTATTTGTCGTGCCTGCGTATTTGCCGGCGGATTCTGAACGGAATCTTAACGGCCTGGAATAATTTGGAGAGATGAGACAAACAAGACAGGAGAAGGAGGTGACGGCGTTTGAACAAGGTGGTTGACAAGGCCAAGGCCATTTGGGGCAAGGTCTGGGAGCGGCTGAAGAAGATCTCCAAGAAGATCTATATCGCGGCCGCCGCGGCGCTGGTGGTTCTCGCCGTTATCCTGGTGATTGTTCTGAACAACAAGCCCTACTCCACGCTGGTCACCGGCGTGAGCATGGACGAGATGTCCAGTGTGCTGCAGCTGCTGGAGTCCTGGGGCATCCGGGATTACAAGGTGGAGGATGGGGACACGATTCTGGTGCCGGAGGGCCAGCAGAACCAGCTGCAGGCCCGGGTGCTGATGGAGAATGTGTTCCAGTCCGGCCAGGGAAAGTACTATGAGAGCCTCAGCGCCCTATCCACCAACCAGGAGCGGAATCTGGCCACGCTGAAGGACCTGGAGGAGAAGCTGCGGGCCACCATCCGCTGCTTTGAGAACGTGAAGGACGCCGGTGTGGGCCTTACCCCCGGTGAGGACCGGGGCTACATACTGGACAGCGGAAACGTTGTGAAGGCCTCGGCCTGGGTGCAGGTGACCATGCAGGATTCCAAGAAGCTCACCACCCAGCAGGCCGCGGCCATCCGGGAGCTGGTGAGCAACTCCCTCCAGGGGCTGGAGGTCACCAGCGTCAGCATCACCGATACCTATGGAAATACATACAGCGGCGGAAGCCTTACCGCCGACAGCGACGCCTCCGCCCTGAAAATGCAGCTGGAGGAGGAGCAGTCCAACAAGATCCGCACCCAGGTCATGCAGGTGCTGGCGCCCGCCTTCGGCGAGGAGAATGTGGATGTAGCCGTCAACTGCGTGGTGGAGGTGGGCAACGTCACCGAGAACCGGGTGGACGTCTACCTGCCGGAGTACGCCCAGAACGGCGAGACCAACGGCCGGGGCATCATCGGCTCTCTCATCTACCAGTGGTCCTACAACCGCGACGGCGACGAGACCGTGGGCGGCGTTGTGGGTGCGGAGTCCAACGCCAATATACCCAACCCGGACTTCTCCCAGTACGTGGAGAACAACCCCAACCTGGACGGGACGGAGTCCGCGGCGGACGCCAGCGGGCAGATTGACTACGACAACTCCCGCAGTGAAAAGCACATTGTCACCACCGCCGGCTACCTGAAAGACTGCTCGGTGGCGGTGAGCATCAACTCCACCACCGCCGGCAACGTGGACACGGCGGAGTGGCAGCAGCACGTGGCCCGGGCGGCGGGCATCTACGGCGAGGTGGACGAGGAGACCGGCCTGGAGATTCTGAACGGACGCATCTCCGTCATCTCCTATCCCTTCTTCCGGGAAGAGCCTCCCGCACCCGTTCCCGGCATCCTGGACATCGAGATCGCCGGCATCCCCATGTGGGTGTTCATCGCGGCGGCGGGCGGACTGCTGCTGTTCATCATCCTGCTGGTGGTCATTCTGCTGGCCCGCCGGCGGCGCAGGAAGAGACTGGAGGCCGAGGAGGCCGAGGCCCAGGCCAGCGAGGTGGACGCCCTGCTGGCGGCGGTGGGTCTCAGCGGTCAGGCCACCGACGACAACGGCGCCGACGTGATGGAGATCCAGACCGAACAGAGCATGCAGCTGCGCAAGGACATTCGGCAGTTTGCCAGCGAGAACCCGGAGATCGCGGCGCAGATGGTCCGAAACTGGCTGAGAGGAGGGGACGACGATGGCTGAGGCGGCAGCAGCGGCGCAGGCTCAGGCGAAACCCGCCGCGAAGCAGAAGCAGAAGGCCAAGGTGGAGCTCACCAGCGCCCAGAAGGCGGCGGCCGTGGTTGTCGCCCTGGGCGCGGAGAAGGCGTCCCTCCTGTACCGGTTTATGGAGCCCGAGGAGGTTGAGCAGCTGACCCTTGAGGTGGCTCGGATGGGGATTCTGGACTCGGAGATCACCGAGGAGATCCTCAACGAGTTCTATATGATGTGCCTGAGCAACAAGGCGGTCACCGAGGGCGGCCTGGAGTACGCCAGAGCGGTTCTGGAGAAGGCCTACGGTCCCCAGGCGGCGGAGGAGATGCTGGGCAAGGTCACCAAGTCTCTGAAGCACAGGCCCTTCTCCTTCATGGATAAGGTGGATGTGAAATCCATGGTGTCCACCCTGCGCAACGAGCGGCCCCAGACCATCGCCCTGGTGCTGGCCCACGTGGACCCCGACAAGGCCGCGGATGTGCTGGCCAGTCTGGACGAGAGCCGGCAGGTGCAGGTGGTCAAGAGCATGGCGAAGCTGGAGGGCGTGTCCCCTGCCGCCGTGAAGATCATCGAGGGCCAGCTGCGGGGCCAGTTCGACAATATCATGGTCACCTCCAACATCAAGGTGGGCGGCGTGGACTATGTGGCCAGCGTCATGAACAACCTGGACCGCACCAGCGAGAAGAACATCTTCGATGGCCTGTCCGACTACGACCAGGAGCTGGCCGACGAGATCCGCAAGCGTATGTTCGTCTTCGAGGACATCATCACCATGGACGACCGGTCGGTCCAGCGCTTCGTGCGGGACTGCGACCCCAGAGACCTGGTGCTGGCCCTCAAGGCGGCCAACGCCGACGTGGCCAACAAGCTTTTTACCAATATGTCCAGTCGTATGGCGCAGAATATCAAGGACGACCTGGAGATCACTTCCAATGTCCGCATGAAGGACGTGGAGGAGGCCCAGCAGAGGATTGTGGGAATCATCCGCAGTCTGGAGGAAAAGGGAGAGATCATTATCCTGAAGGGCGGAAAGGACGATATCATTGCCTAATGTTTGGAAATTCATATCCCGTCCAAAGGCAGAGCCCTACCGCTTCCCCGAGGCCGAGGAGCTGATGCCCCGAACCGCGGAGCCTGTTCCGGAGCCGCCGCCTCCCGGTGAGGCGGCGGAGGCGGAGACGGCACCCGAGCCGGAGATTGCGGAGCCGGAGGCGGAAGAGCCCCAGGACCCCGTCAGCTTCGCCCAAATCCAGGCGGACCAGATCCTGCAGGACGCGGAGCGCCGGGCGGCGGAGATTCTGGAGACGGCCCGGCGGGAGGCCCGGGAGCAGTCCGAGGCCATCCTGGAGGAGAGCCGCCGGGCGGGCCTGGAGGCCGGACGGGCCGAGGGCGTTGCTCTTGGCGTCCAGCAGGCGCTGGAGGAGGGCCGGGAGGCCCGGGAGCGTCAGGCCCAGGCCCAGGAGGCCGAGGTGGTTCAATTTCTGGAGCGGGCCGGTCAGGCGCTGGACCGCCAGATGGACGACAATGTGGAGGAGCTGCGAGACCTAGCCCTGGCCATCGCCGAGAAGGTGGTGAGCGTCAGCCTCAAGAGCAGCTCCGAGGTCATCTGCCGGATGATTCAGGCCGCCATCGACAAGCGCAAGCGGCGGGAGTGGGTCCACATCTATATCGCCGAGTGCGACGCAAAACAGCTGGTGAAGCTCCCCCAGTCCCTGACGGCAGCGCTGTCCGCCCTGTCCGGGCGGGTGCGCATCATCCCCATGGCGGACGACGAGTCGGGCACCTGCATCATTGAAATGCCGGATGAAATTGTGGACGCCAGCGCGGCCACCCAGCTGAGCAATCTGCGCACGATTTTGACGGATACCGCCGGGGGCGCGTCGGGAATGGACCTGTTTTGACAGGCCGCGTGTGAAGTGACATTGAGAGAGGCCGCTGCTTTTTCCAGAACGGGACAGGGCCTTGGAACATAGACTGCCGGAGGATGCCATGCCTTCCATTTTTCAACAGATGACGCGCCAGGTCTACAAGGCGGAGCCCTACAGCCTGACGGGAAAAATTGAAAATATTGTGGGTATGTCCATCGAGGCCTCCGGCGGACGTGCCGCCGTGGGCGACATCTGCCGCATCTACAACGGCGACTCCGGCGGACAGGTGACTGCCGAGGTGGTGGGCTTTAAGAACGACCACATTCTGCTCATGCCCTATTCGGACATGAACGGCATCTCGGCGGGCAACTTTGTGCGCAATACCGGTGGGCAGCTCACCCTACAGGTGGGGGAGTTCCTCCGGGGGCGGATTATCAACGCACTGGGCCAGCCCATTGACGGCAAGGCCCCCTTTGAAGGGGGCACCCCTTACTGCGTGGGGGGCGGATATATCAACCCCCTTCAGCGCCCCCCCATCCGGGAACGCATCCAGTTCGGGGTGAAGGCCATCGACGGGCTGATCACCATCGGCAAGGGCCAGCGTATCGGCATCTTCGCCGGCTCCGGCGTGGGCAAGTCCACCCTGCTGGGCATGATCGCCAAGAACGTAAAGGCGGACATCAACGTCATCGCCCTGGTGGGCGAGCGCGGCCGCGAGGTTCTGGAGTTCATGCAGAAGGACT
>OFGH01002051.1_pt1 | contig 11731 bp, 8 predicted proteins | sample 1521721 | NCBI WGS metagenome assembly OFGH01 (sample SAMEA3504132, study PRJEB24116) | mouse gut metagenome | biome: mouse gut; feature: mouse-associated habitat; material: faeces | place: Denmark | collected 2011
AGCAGCAGCGTATGGAATTTACCGTTTCTTTACGCCGGATTATCTGGAAGATTTTGAAGATGATTTAGAAGATGAGTTTGAAGATGATTTCTTTGACGATGACGAAGAGGAAGAAAGCGATAAATAATCCGAAGATCGGAAGATAGCAGAAAGAGCCGCAGATCAGCGGCTCTTTTTTCAGGCTGTCGGAAAATCACGGACAGTTACAGGAAAGGATCAACACAGAGATGAAAAAAGGACAGATAGCGGAAGGATTTGTGACAGAACTTGTATTTCCGAATAAAGGGATTGCATCAGCAGAAGACGGAAGCGAAGTCGTTGTAAAACATACGCTTCCGGGACAGAAAGTTTCTTTTGCCGTTCAAAAAGCGCGCAGAGGGAAATATGAAGGAAGGCTTCTGGAAGTTTTGGAAAAATCGCCGATCGAATTGGCGGAGCCCGCATGCAGGCATTTCGGCATCTGTACTTATCAGAATGTGGCTTATGAGACACAGTTAAAACTGAAAGAAGAACAGGTGAGAAAACTGCTTTCGCCCGTATTGGCGGACGGCAGCATGGATTTTGATGCACTGTTTGAAGGGATCAAGAAAAGTCCGCGGGAGAGGGCCTATCGAAATAAAATGGAGTATTCGTTCGGAGATGAGCATAAGGACGGGCCGCTCGCACTTGGCATGCATAAAAGAGGCAGTTTTTACGACATTGCCAATGTGGACGGATGCCGGATCACGGATTTGGATTTCAGCAGGATTTTAGCGTGTGCGCGCGATTTCTTTAGTGAACAGGGAGTTTCATTTTACCATAAAATGCGTCATGAGGGTTATTTACGCCATCTGCTCGTGCGCAAGGCGGCTAAAACCGGAGAAATATTAGTCGATCTTGTGACAAGCACGCAGACACAGGGGTTAGAGGAGCCGGTGCTTTTGCATGAGATGAAAGAGCGTATGATTAGACTTTCTTTGGATGGGAAGATTGTTGGGATTCTTCACACAAGAAACGATAGTCTTGCAGATGTGATACAGGACGACGGAACGGATATTTTATTTGGGCAGGATTATTTTTACGAGGAACTTCTGGGACTGCGTTTTATGATTACGCCGTTTTCCTTTTTTCAGACCAATTCCCTGGGGGCGGAAGTGCTTTATCAGACAGTCCGGGAGTATATCGAGGATGTAATGCAGGCGTTCGGGGAAAGGAACTGTACGGTATTTGACCTTTACAGCGGAACGGGAACGATTGCGCAGCTGCTTTCTGCTTCGGCAGACAAGGTGGTCGGCGTGGAAATCGTAGCGGAAGCCGTAGCAGCGGCAAGAGAAAATGCCAGAAGGAACGGGCTTTCCAATTGTAAATTTATAGCGGGGGATGTGCTGAAGGTTCTCGATACAGTGGAAGAGGAACCGGATGTTATTGTATTAGATCCGCCCAGAGACGGAATACATCCAAAAGCGCTCAAAAAGATCATTTCCTACGGCGTGGAACGAATGGTTTATATTTCCTGCAAACCGACGAGCCTAGCGAGGGATCTGGTTCTGCTTCAGGGAGCAGGGTATGCGGTTGCGAGGCTTTGCTGCGTGGATATGTTTCCGTTTACGGGGAATGTGGAGACGGTATGTGTTTTGGGCAACAAAAACAGAAAGCCGGATGATTACCTTAAAGTCAATATTGATGTAGATAAGATACATGATATATTGGATAAGGAAAAAGCTGAAAAGGAAGCAAAGGAAAAATCACAATCTGAATAGAGTGATTTCAAAATAATAAAATACTATTTTCTTAAAGACCTATTGATGAACGAATAGTTTGTTGATAGGTCTTTTTTGATGAACATATCAAATACGACTTTTTATATCTACTACAACTGGATATTAGATGACGGACAAAACAAATGATGGAATACATTTGCTATCCTATATGTGTCGAACAAATTGACTCAAAGAAACGCTGTGTGACTTGCCGTTCGACAGACAATTAAATAGTAGGCATATTATCCCTGACTTCTTAACCCTCATAAGAGGGATATACTGTGTAGCTGGCGATGAAGGTTGGTCGAAAGACTGCTCAAACATAAAAGGCTGTTAGCCGCCTCAGTATTACCAATGACTGCAAAGTTGGATTAAATATAAGAGGAAAAGGACACCGAAAGTGCGATGAATATTTTGATTTGGATAAAACAGCAATCCGGAACAAGAATATTCCAGAGGGCAAACAGCTTCGCATGAGTAGGAGTTGGCAACTCAGGATCTTCTGTTGAGCACAGAAATCTAAGTGTGACATGCAAAGTCATAATATGTCGAGAGAACACGATAGTTTATGTCTTGGATATTCATTGATTTTAGCAAATTGTTATGACGGGAATCAAGAATAACTGAGTTTTAAGAATTTGCTGAAATGAGTGAAAATCCTGCTAAGTACATATTATGTACATTTATTCACTCTGTAGTAAAAATATTAAAGCAAAAGGAGGCAAAAAACATGGATGAAAAAGTAATCCCATTGGGAATTGATCATGGCTGGAGCCACATTAAGACACGTAATTCCTGCTTTGTGTCGGGAGTGGCAGAGCTTGGTTCAGAACCGATGGTATATGAAAACATCTTGGAGTACAACGGTAAATATTACCGGATTGGTGGTGAAAGGCTAAAGGTTCAGGAAAATAAGGTATGCAATGAGAATTATTATCTTCTGACTCTGGCAGCAGTTGCAAAAGAATTGAAAGCCCGTGGAATGAAGAATGCAAAAGTTGTACTTGCAGTCGGATTACCGATTGGGAGATTTGGGGCAGAGAAAAAAGATTTTATCAATTATCTGTCAAAAAACAGAATGGTACGTTTCCGTTATGAAAAGACACAGTATCTTATTATGATTGAAAAGGTTCTGGTTTATCCACAGTGTTATGGAGCAGTGGTTGACAGACTGCCACAGATGGCAGGTCAGGAATTTGTAGTGGATATCGGTTCCTGGACGGTTGATACCTTAAAGATTATCGACAGGGCACCGGATGAATCAAGCAGCGGTTCTGATCCGAACGGTATCATTACCTGTATGCGCAAAATTGATGAAGTCTGTGTACGCAGGATGAACACCAAGATTGACGAATTTATGATTCGTGAGGTTATGGTCAAAGGAGATGCCAATCTCGATCAGGAATACATTGACATTATTAAGAAACAAATTGAAAAGTACACAAAGTCCATTTTCCGCATTATTGTTGAGAATGGTGTAAATGTGAAAACCACACCAATTACTTTTGTTGGCGGTGGTGCCGGATTGATGAAGAAGTATGCCGGACTGAACCAACGCAACATTTCTTATATTGAAGATGTAAGGGCAAATGCGATTGGTTATGAGACAATGGCAACCCTGTATCTGGGTAAAAGAAGAACAGCATAAGAGGTGAGGACGGATGGAAAAAAAAGAATTTCGACATGTGACTGTCCGTTTAAGCTACAACAGTCCGGAACACATGAAGATTATGGGAATACTGGATGATCTGAATCTGGCAGTGCATAAGTCGAAAAATCAGTTTATTATCAATGCGATCAACTGCTATGTAGCTATGCTGGAAAGCGGTGATCTGACGAAAACCGCAGCACAGGAAGCCGAAAAAGTTCATTATGTAACAGACTATGATCTGGAGGCAGAGCTTTCAAAGATGAAAAGTGCAGTGCGTACAGAGATATATGAAGATGTCATACGACTTTTTGGCTGTAATCTGCTGGCATCTAAAGTGGATATACCTGAACCGGTAAAAGCAGTACAAAATGAAAGGATTGATACAGTGGAACAGGAAGAAACAGCGCTTATGGATGTGTCAGATACGCTCAGCCAGTTTGATAATGTTATGCAGCATGTAATGGACTGGAGCGATGGTGAATAAAGGAGGTGAGGACGATGAAGAGATTGATAAGAATATTGACTTATCGGTATATGATGGCATAGATCCGGGAGGTTACCGTGAGAATCAGAATTACAATTTAATAAGGGAAGTCCGATACAGGCTCGGACTTATGGGAAGAGGCATGCCGATGAGTGGTGTGCCTTTTTTCTTTTTCCATACATTGTCGAACAGTATGGGGAAAGAGGAGGGATACAAGGGTGCCTGTGAGAAAATTATTGAGAAAGGAATGATGATATGAAATCAACAAAGATGAAGCGTGTTTTAGCCCTGCTTATGGCAGTCGTGGTCACAGTGACTACCTTCGGGCAGAATGGAGCCGTATTCGCAGCGGAAGCGGGCAACGGTTCACAGGAAGAACTTAGGCTGTATGACGCAGAGGAAAGAACAGATCTGGATGCAGATGAAGTGGCAACAGCAGATAATATCAATGTTCTGCTTGAGTCGGATTATGATGTGGCAGATGTTAAGGATGGAATATCCTTTTATGAGGATAAAGTGTCTGTTTCCTATGATGATGACAGGAGTGAGTTTGATATTACCAAAGCAGGCACTTATGATACCTACTACATTGTGGAACCGGTAAGCGGAAAGAAAGCCTATCTCATTCACAGAAAGGTTACAGTGGATGAACCGGAGTATCAGGCAGAAGGTAATTCCAGTAAAGAAGCAGATTCCGAAACGGAGGAGCCTGAGCCAGTTGTGGGAGAACCGAGGGAGAATGAGGAGCTTCCATTATCAGAGGGGGAGATTGAGAGTATTCAGAGTAATACAGCAACCTTTACCATTCATCTGGACGATAATCAGGATACGGAAATTATTGAGGAAGGTATTGATCCGGAAACAGGAGTAGAAGGAGATCTTAGCGATGATGAGGTTTCGGAGAGATCTGTAAAAGAGCTTGAAACAAAGCCAGTCGCCTCGGATAACACTTTCTTTAACAGAATCGGTAGTTTCTTGAGTTCTGTAGCATCCGTTGCAATGCCAGCAGTCACGGCACAAGCTGCAGAATCAAAAGATACTATGAAGGTATCCTATTCCGGATATGCAAGTTATTGTGGGCATAGAACAGGTATTAAATATATATCTGAATCTGGTGATTATAAGAATCATCTTGTATATTGTATGGATATGCACAGAAATACTACCAGTGGAACTGTGACCGCAGGTGGCAAGGTAAAGGCACAGATTACTTTCTGTCTTGTCAATGGTGCCAGAACACTTGGAGGAAAATGTCATACAAATAAGTATTCTTCTGGTTCGGCTTCTGCGGATTATTTTATCACCAGTGCAGCAATCCATGTGTTAAATGGAGAGGTCAAGCTGTCATACTATAATGACGGCAGTGGTGTATATAAGAATATCTCACAGATGGTAACGGATGCTAAGAACCTGGATAAGAGTAAGTACAATATTGAGACAGGTCTTACTAAGAGTGTCACGTATGCCATTTCGCCAAAGACAACAGCATGGAAAGAGATTTCCGATGGACTTTACCGTTCTTCCGATAAGTTCGTGAGAACAAAATCGGGCAGTATCACAGATGTTAAGTATGCGATCACTGGCGTACCGTCAGGTCTTACAAAAGGTGAGATTAAGAAGGATGCTTCTGACATCGTGGATGAAGAAGATTTGAAAAAGTATGATGTCTGCGTGGCACAGACAGATGCCGATAAGGAATCTTCTAATTTTTATCTGTACTGCAATTCCGATGCAATGACGAAGATACTTAAAAATAACAGTACCATTAAGGTGCAGGCAAAGGCTTATGCCGATGAAAAAGGCGGGAGAAAGTGGACTCCTTCCGTAGTGTCGCAGCAGAAGATTACGTTTTTGGAAGAATTTACCCCGGTATCTGCAAAAGCTACCGTGAAAGTGACATCCAATTTTAAGCCGGGCAGTCTCTCATTTATGAAGACGGATAAGTTCACAAAACAGCCGGTTCCGGGTGCGATCTATTATCTGTATGAGGATAAGGACTGTGATGATATTCTGTGCGAACTGACATCCAGCAGTACACAGCCGGGGCTTTATGGGACCGGTATCCAGTCACTTACGCAGGATACTTATTACCTAAAGGAAATTGATAATCCGGATGAGTATCAGTTGGATGATACCGTTTATGAGATCAGCATAGATTATTTTACGATTTATGATGCAGAGGGGAAAGTGACAAAGGCGGCAACAAAAACCTTTACCCATGAGGAATATCCGGAACCGGTAGGCGTAATCATCAATAAAAAGGATGCATTTTCCAAAGCGGAAATCACTACTGCCGGATTTGCAGTGTTTAATGATGCTGCCTGCACACAGAGAACGGTCATTGATGCAGAAAGAAATCCAGCCCAGGTTCCGGTCTTTCATTATGATGAAGACTTAGGCGGTGCAGTATCCGAGAAATTCATGAAAACTCAGGATACCTACTATGTCAAAGAGGTGGAGATACCGGAAGGATATAAAGATCCGGGAACAGTATGGACAGTCAAACCGGAAAAAGGTGATGTGGTACAGCTTAATGTGGAGAATACGCCAATCCGATGTGATGTAACCGCAGGCAAGAAGGACCGGGAGACAGGAAACGAAGCACAGGGTGATGCGACACTTGAGGGAGCAACATACGGTCTGTATGCAGCAGAGGATATCAAGTATCCGGATGGGACCGGAGTAGTGACATATAAATCAACTGATCCAATCACTTCTTCTAAAGGAACAGACTTTAAGTTTTTAGAAGTGGCTGCAACGAAAGACACGCTGCTTGCAACAGTGAAAACAGATGTGGATTCAGATTTTGCTTTCGGAAATCTGTACTTTGGTAATTATTATATCAAAGAGATTGAAGAAAGTGAAGGATATTTGTTAGACAGCACTATATATGATGTAAAGTTCCGTGAAGCACAGAATGTCCATCAGGATATCAGTCTTACAAGGGAAGTAAAAGAAACTGTCATAAAGCAGCCCTTTGAAATCATCAAGGTATCAACGGATGGAGATAACGATGAAACAGAGAAGGTGCCAGGGGCAGAATTTACGGTAAAGCTCCAGTCTGATATTGACAAGAGCGGATGGGAACAGGCAAAGACTTATGATGTGCTTGTAACGGATGAAAGAGGATATGCAAAATCCATTGATCTTCCGTATGGAACATATCTCGTGAAGGAGACAAAGGTTCCGAAAGACCTGTATAAGACCGATGATTTTACGGTAACAGTTACAGAGGACAGCAGGGAGCCGCAGGTGTGGAGGATATTAAATGATGCACCATTTGAGGCATATATCCGGCTTGTCAAGAAAGATAAGGAAAGCGGGGAGACGGTTCTTTTAGCCGGTGTGACATTTAAGATTAAAAAAGCGGGTTCTGATACCTTTGTCGAACAGAAAGTGGGAGACAAAAAGATCAGCGAGTTTATAACGGACGAAACCGGTACGGTAACTACTCCGCTGAAATTGAAGTATGGTGAGTATGAGGTTACGGAGATTACGGCACCGGAAGGGTATCTTATCACGGAGGAGAGTCTTCCATTTACTGTTACCAAAGAAGGGGCGGTTGAAGTGCTGGAGGACGAAGATGGAGATCCGGTCATTACTGTAACCATAGAAAATCAGCCTGTAAAGGGAAGCATCACAATCCATAAAGAAGGAGAAGTCTTAGCCAGTGCAGAATATGATACCATTATTGACCGTATTCTTACCGCAGTGACAGGAGATAACCGGAGTGTGAAATTCCGGTATGAGGAAGCACCGCTTTCCGGTGCGGTATATCATCTGATTGCAGATGAGGATATTTATACACCAGACAACCAGAAGGACGAGGAAGGCAATCGAAAGATTGCAGTGATTGATGGAGTACCTGCAACTCAAGGTGCAGTAGTTGCCATTCTTACTACGGATGAAGAGGGTGAGGCTTCCGTGTCGGATCTTCCCCTTGGGAAATACCGTATTGAGGAAGTGGAAGCACCGGAGGGATTTGTTCTTGATAAAGAGGCAAAGCAGATCGAGCTTACTTACGCAAATGAGCACACAGAGGTTGTATATCAGAATGCAGAGCTTGTGGACGAGAGAGTAAAGACAAAGCTTTCCCTGATCAAAAAGAACTCTGTAAATGAGGTGCCGGTTGAGGGAGCTACTTATGGTGTCTATGCAACAGTGGATATTGTCACAGTAGATGGAGAAATTCTTGTGGAAGCAGACAGCCTGATTGAGTCGGTTCAGACGGATGAAGAGGGAAAAGCAGTTTTTGAAGCAGACCTTCCTCTTGGCAGGTATTATGTGAAAGAGATTGAGACCGCACCGGGGTATCTGGTGGATGAAAGTGAATACGAGGTAGACTTTACCTATCAGGATGCGAAACAGGCAATTCTCAGCGAAGAGATAGAAGTGTCTGAAATCCCGATTATTGTCGAGGTTTCAAAATCCGATGTGACAACCGGAAAGGAAATCACAGGGGCAAAACTTGAAATCCTTGATGAATATGGAGATGTATATGCAGCATGGACGACAGACGGTACACCTTATACACTGAATGCGATTCCGGCGGGTGACTATACACTGAGAGAGACTTTTGCCCCATACGGTTATATGATTGCAAACGAAGTTGCTTTCACAGTAGAGGAGACTGGAGAGATTCAGAAGGTATCCATGACGGATGAGAGAGTGAAAGGTTATATTGAGATTTATAAAACAGACAGTGATACGAAGAAAGCGATCAAAGGAGTTGTTTTTGAAATCAGGAATGAAGAGGGGAAGGTCATTCAGAAACTAAAGACTGACCGCAAAGGATATGCGAAGTCGAAAGAACTGGATATTTGTACCTATAAAGACAACGGCGATTTTGATCAGGATATCCCATATGTTGTGGTTGAGACAAAAGCAGCAGAGGGTTATGTGCTTGATGAAAAAGAGTACAAAGTAACAATCCGGTATGATGACAGTGCGACAGAGCCGGTAGCATATCAGCTTCATATCACCAACAAACCAAAAGAGCCAAAACTTCCACAGACAGGCGGAGGCTATAAGCCTTGGATGTTCGGTGTAGCTGGCGGGGCGCTTATCATAAGCGGTATTGTGATGTATTTCCGCAGAAGGAAGCGACCACGATTCCGTAGAGTAACAAAATAGTAACCAGAGACAGGAAGTGCATAGTATGTACTTCTATTTTTTAACCGCCGGCAGAGGTCGGCGGTATTCAATTTTAAGGAGGAATTTTATTATGATGGAGTATTCAACATTTAAAGCAGTAGCAGAGAAGAAGATTCTGGATTATCTTCCGGAGGAGTTTAAGAATGCAAAGGTAGAAATCACACCTGTGAAAAAGGTAAACAAGACAAAGGATGCAATCACGATTAGAGAGAATGAGAGAAGCAGGGTGTCACCAAATTTCTATCTCAATGATATGTATGAGCACTATCAGGCTTGCGGTAATCTGGATGAGGTATTCCAAAGCGTGGCGGATGCTTATGTTGCCAATGTAAAGAGTATGGGGAACATGTCCATACCAAATGTCACACGGGAGTTTGTGGAAGAGAATGTTATCATGGTTATGATCAACACGGAAAGTAACGAGGAACTTTTAAAGGGTGTACCACACAGGGAAATCAATGATTGTTCCGTAATCTATCGAGTTGTTTTCCAAAAGGATGATCAGGGAATTGCTTCTGCAATTGTAAATGACAATATTGCAGCATCAGTAGATTTGAGTGAGCAGGAGCTGTTCCTAAAGGCGACGGAAAACACTAAGAGAATCCTTCCGACAACCATTAAGCCGATGTCTGAGGTTATCATGGAGATGATGATTGGAGATGGGATGCCGAAAGAAATTGCAGAGGCAATGGTTTCGGATGTAGCTTCACAGGATGAACTTATGTGGGTTATCTCAAACACAAGCGGTGTGAATGGTGCGGTCAACATGCTTTATGATGAGAATCTTCAAAAGCTTGCAGAACAGTTACAGGATGACCTTTACATTCTTCCGTCATCTATCCATGAAGTACTCTGTGTACCTGCCAGTAAAGGGGAACCGGAAGAATTTGCAAAAATGGTGCAGGAAGTCAATATGAATGTTGTGGAGCTGGAAGACAGGCTTTCCAATCAGGTTTATCACTACGATAAGGAGCTTAGGAAGCTTACGATGGCAACAGATGAACCAAATAAGAGAATTGATGGGATCGTTGCAGAGCCTTCTTTAATCTACGATGCAAAGGAGCAGATGAGATAAGGAGGGATGCCGGATGGACAAGGTAGAGATTGAAATAGAGGATATCCATGAACTTGTCAGGCTTATTACCGATATGCCGGAGGGGACAATGGTGGAGGTAGTGCTTGGAGAGGAGGATGCTGAAAGTGGAGAGCAGTGATTTTCAGTTAGATGTGGTGTCTGTCAGGCTTGTAAAGGACCATCCCATATATTCTCCTGTTAAGATAAAAGATCCGGAATCAGCGATAAAGGTTATGGGAGAGATAATGAAGGACTTGGATAGAGAAGTTGTGGGAATTATCAATCTCAAAACAGACGGCACGCCAATCAACTGCCATATCGTCAGTGTCGGAACCCTGAACGGTTCTTTAGCAGAGCCAAGGGAAATGTTAAAAGCAAGTATTTTGTCAAATGCAGCCAGCATGATCATGATACACAACCATCCTAGTGGGGAGCTTTTTCCATCTGGTCAGGATATCAGCATTACAGACAGGATGTCAAAGGTATGTGGCATGGTTGGTATTCCCTTGCAGGATCACGTGATTGTTGGTGGTAAGAATGAAGGATATTTCAGTTTTCGAGAAAAGGGAATAGTTAAATTTATGCCATCTATGGAATATGCAACTGATATCAATCAGATTAAGTTGGGCAAGGTGGCAGAGAGGGGTGGTGATGGTGGACGGGAAGTTTACAACCGAGGAATTGATGATAGCAAAAAGCGTTGACCTCTGCAGGGTGGCAGAGGCCCAGGGTTATACGGTGAGGAGGATTGGGAAATACCACACATTGAAAGAGATGGATTCCATCCGGATTTATAACAGAACCAACTGGTATCGCTGGTCCAGGCAGGGGGAACAGGGCAGTAACGGTGGAAGTCAGATTGATTTCTTAAAAGTATTTAACGGAATGAGTGTGAAAGAAGCTGTATTCTGGCTGCTTGATTTTGCCGGATATCAAAGGAGCGAAGATATAGGAAAAAGGCTTACTACACGGAATGCGATTGTTTCAAGGCAAACATCCACACCGGAAAGTAAGCCTTTTTTGCTTCCTGATAAAGCGTCGAACAATCTGAGGGTAATTAAATACCTGACGGAGAAACGGTGTTTGTCAGAAAGAAACGTCCGGTGGTTCATTGACAAGGGGCTGATTTATGAATCAGCAAAGCACCACAATACGGTCTTTCTTGGGACGGATGTAGAAGGAAATGTGAAATTTGCAAGTATGCGGGGCACTTATGACAAAGATGGAAAGTCCTTTAAGTGTGATGTGTCCGGCAATGACAAGAACTATGGCTTTCATGTTGCACGGAAAACCTCTGACACTGTTGCTGTGTTTGAAGCTGCTATCGACCTTATGAGCTATATGGATATCTTCCATGATACCGGAGAACATTTGCTGGCATTAGGAATGGTGGCAGATAATCCGTTAGAGCAGTACCTTAAGGATCATCCGGAGATTCAGTGCATCCGGTTCTGTTTGGATAATGATACACCGGGCAGGACAGCAGCACTGGAACTTGCTGAAAAGTATATGGCAAGATGTTATTCTGTGAAAGTTGATGGTCCGCCGGAAGCCTATAAAGATTATAACGAGTGGCTTGTCAGTAAAAAGACAAGGGATGCAGCCACGATTTCTCCTAAAAGGAGATA
>OFGH01002055.1_pt1 | contig 11704 bp, 8 predicted proteins | sample 1521721 | NCBI WGS metagenome assembly OFGH01 (sample SAMEA3504132, study PRJEB24116) | mouse gut metagenome | biome: mouse gut; feature: mouse-associated habitat; material: faeces | place: Denmark | collected 2011
ATCAAACCGCCAGAAAAAGTGCAGATAGTAAGAACAAAGCCACGGAAATCCAACGAATTTCCGTGGCTTTGGTACGCCCTGAGGGATTCGAACCCCCGGCCTTCTGGTCCGTAGCTTGTCTGAGGAAGCGAAACGGATGCTTTCTGGTCCGTTTGGCGGTGTCCGCTCAGGATTTCGTTACTCTGGAATACTGTCTGTTCCACTGTTTCCGCGGAGAAATTTCCTGTTCTGGGTCAGTTTATGGGTCAAGCCTCAATTTTAATAGCTATCCCCCGTTTTTTCCTATATGGTAGACCTGAGTTGTTGATTTCCGTTTGTAAAAGGAGACGATCCATCTTCGGCGTGGACACGCCGAAGATACAGCGCAAGCTCTAATTGCAAACGGTGTTCAGGATCTTCCAGATTCATCTGCGTGAGTTCTTGGATGCTGTTTAGCCGATATGCCACAGTGTTATAGTGGATATAGAGTTCCTGCGCAATGCGGCGTTGATTGCCGAGGTTTTGGAAATAGAACTCCAGCGTTTCAAGAAGTTCCTTTTCGTGAGGTAATTTCGGAGATGCCAAGCTCTTTAGGGTCTCCGCGATAAAACGTCCAATTTCACGGGATGGGTCGCTGGAGTATAAAAGCCGCAAAACGCCGAGCTGATCAAAGCGGAAAAAGAAGTCTCTACCCTTTGCATGGGCGGCTTTCAGCGCGAGTTGTGCTTCCCAACGGCAGAGGGATAGGCCGGGGATTCCAGTGTGTGAGCGGCTGCAGCCTCCGGTAGGGGCCAGGGAGGGATACCCAGCCCGCAGAGCTTCAAAAGCAGCAGGCAGACGGGCCAGTGCCCGATCGAGAGAGGCTGAGTCTTCTTTGGAATTCATGAGGATCAGACAGCCATCTGGATGATCCATGATATGGGTATCTATGTCGAGTTGTTCCAGGCTCTGGCGCAAAACATGGAAAAAAGCAGTGCGCTGGAAGGTGGTCGCATATTCGCTGATAGAATTGTTTGGCTGAAAATTGAGTTCCAACAGGGCATGGGGGGCCGATAGATCCAGATGGAAAGCATTGGCGCGGAATTGCTCCCAATTGTCGTCCAGGATGCGGTCAGAGATCAGGTGCTGGAAGAATTCCGTAAAGCTCCGGCCTTCGGTTTTCCGCACAGAGTGTTCTCTGGAGATCTCCAACGGGATCGTTTGGAGAATCTGAGAGAGGATGTCCTCATGCAGCGGGGGGCGGCCCTCTATCCGGCACAGGAAGACCGTGCCGAACAGATAGCCATCGATCCGCATCTCATGGGCGTCCGCCTCTTCCGAAAGGACTTGGTACAGGGCATCGCGCTCCAGAGAAGCCAGCCGCGCGGCGTCCGTCTCGGACAGGCTGTACGCCTGACGCTGGTTGATGGCGTCTACCAAAAGAACGCTTCCGCCTGCGATTTCCCGCACCCTTTGAGCAAGATCCTCCAGGGAAGCTCCTTCTGTGATGGTCTGGAGCAGCATCTGATTTACGGAGATGCTGTCGTGGAGCAGAGCTGTCTGCCGGCGGAGAAGCTCATCGGAGACCGCTTTGGTAATATCGGCGAACCGGATCGCGGGCGGCAGCTCAATGAGGGGAAAGCTCAGCTCTTTTGCCATCGAGATCATGTATTCCGGAATCGTTCCCAGGAAGCGTGAGGGTTTGATACATACACCGGCCAATTCCCTTTCCGCAAGGCATCCGATAAATGCGGACAGCGCGGCCTCATCATCGTGGATGGAGTAACAGTTTGTAATCAGCAATTCATGAGGAGATATCCAATCGCAGTAATCTGGAATATCGGTCAAATTGACGCCAGCGACGGGAATATCCAGAGTGTTTCCTCCGCTCAGTACCCGGCTGTTTGAAAATACATCCTGCCGCAGCAATTCCCGAAGGGTTGGATAGTTTGCGTGCTCCACTGTATAGCCCCTCCTGATTGTGATATTATCATAAATTATATAAATATTTTTGTGGAGTGTCAATATACAAAAGGGGCGTTTCATGACGTATACTGGACATAGAAACAACCGATGGCCATCGATGTTTTGACAAATCTAAACGATGGAGGGTTTGAATCATGAACGCTTCGGTACATTCTGCTCAGCAGGGATGCTTGAAGTTGCAGGAATTTCAGAAAGTGAAATCATTCCCGGGAAAGGCCGCCTTACGGGGAACTTGGCGGCGGGCGCAAGAGAAGAGAGCTTGTCCTTTGGAGCGGCTGGCGATTGAGTCTCTGCGATTCTATGGATAAGGCTTTTTGTTGACATGGAAAATTAGTCGGATATTTGGGTGGCAATTGAAGCGATAGGGTGGAGATATGCTCCGGTAAATGCGAAAGACGGAAAGTCTGCTGTATTTGCCGGAGCATTTTTGCAGGCTCTATTGGTCAGTGGTAAAATGCTGCTGGGTAGTTTTTGGAGCGTACCAGCATATACAGAAAAATTTTTCGAAACGGTGATACAACGGATCTGCCTGTGTTTCGGCTTGTGGGCCATTGTGTGCGGTTTTATGGAGGCAGTGCATCCCGGGGATCTGCTCGTGAGTGAATCCCCATGTCAGGGCTTTGTGCGGCGATGTTGGCAAACTGCAAAAGCGTTGCTGATTAGTTGATGGATTGTACCTGTGTCTCCAAAGAGCAGCGGTTGTTTTGGGGATCAGCAGGATCGGCGGAATTTTTCTCATAGTGGGAGGAGGGTAAATCTGCCGAGACCGAGGGTGAACCCACCGGTCGAAATTATAGCAGGATAAAAGCGTGGCGTCTTGTGCCGCCACGCCGGATTACACCGTCCCGCAGTGCGGGCCGGGGAAACCGAAAATGAGAGCTTTTGACGGAATACCGTCATTCTTTCAAGGCTTTTGTGCAATTGGTCATGTGACCTCAAATATGGGGGACTGGTATCAGATTTGACCTCTTGTTTCCCTCAACGCTTACAGCAGCAAAGAATTTAGTGGCGTCAACTGTGGCTTGACGGAGAAATCCTCAGTTTTTCAGGAAGCGAGAGGAGGCAGCGGAATAATACAGAGAAGAAAGAGATTGCCAACGATGCCCAAATCCCCCGTGTTTCGGCGTGTAAGCCGCTGTGTGCGGTTTTGTGGAGGAGAACCCCATACACCCCTCCCCAGCGGACAAATCGCTGTGTTGGGGCTTTGTGGGCGGTTGTCAGCAAGGGTGGAAAGTCTGGGAGATTCATCCATGGATTGCACCACTGTCTACAAGGAGAAAGAGGTGCGGTCACTCTACCCAACCAGAACCAGTTTTCGAGAGTTCATACAGCGCAAAAAATGCGCCGCCTAATCAAAGAATAGGTCTTTTTTCTCTCTGCCTTTTTCTACCGCAGACTATGAACTTTCTGATAACTCTCCGATGAATCCCTGGCTATTCACCGAGGTTACTGGTAATGTGTGTCGCTGAATAGGAGGCGATACGCAATGGCAAAGCGCAGAGCGAATGGAGAAGGCAGTATCCGTAAACGGAAGGATGGCCGCTGGGAGGGACGCTACACAGCGGGCCGTGATCCGGTGACCGGAAGGACGATCTACAAAAATGTCTTGGGAAAGACCCAGGCGGAAGTCAAGGCAAAACTCAAGTCGGCAATTGAGAAGAGCGGCGTCCAGTCCCTGCGGACAGAGCGCTACACTGTAGGCCAGTGGCTGGATACCTGGATGGAGAACTATGCCAAGCTGCAAGTTCGCCCCTCGTCCCACAAGACCTACCAGGGTTTTATTGAAAACCACATCAAGCCTGCCCTCGGGGATATTCCTCTGGAAAAGCTGACGGCGATGAACCTCCAGAGGTTATACAAACACCTGCTGGAGAACGGCAGGGTGGAATGCACGGAGTCCCGCAGCAAGCCTAAGGGCCTCAGCGTCAAGACGGTACGCAACATCAACCAGATGATCTCCTCCGCCCTGAACTGCGCCGTAGAACAGCGGCTGATTCCCAGTAATCCAACCAAGGGCTGTGTCCTGCCAAAGCTGGAGAGGAAGGAAATGAAAATCCTGCCGCCGGAAAGTCTGGGCACCTTCTTCGAGGAGGCCCGGCGCAGCGGCGTGTTCGAGCTCTACTACATCGATCTCGCAACTGGACTCCGGCGGGGAGAACTGCTGGGGCTGAAATGGAGCGATGTCGACCTAGAAAAAGGGATCATCTACGTCCGACGACAAATTCTCCGTCAGAACGGTGAGGTGGTGGAAGCACCCTTGAAAACGAAAAACTCCTACCGCAGCATCGCGATAGGAGCGGACGCCATCAAAGTCCTCAAAGGCATGGAACAGAGGGATGAGTACGTATTCCCCTCGCCATACGGCGGCCCAATGTCGCCGGACAGTGTCCTCCATATGCTCCAGAGGGTTCTGAAACGGGCGGGACTGGAGCGGATACGCTTCCATGACCTCAGACACACATTTTCGGTGCTGGCCCTGCAAAACGGAGTAGATGTCAAAACCCTCTCCGCCATGCTGGGCCACTACTCCGCCGGGTTTACGTTGGACACCTACGCCCATGTAACCACCTCTATGCAGAAGCAGGCGGCAAACACGGTAGGGAATTTTCTCTCCGACACTCTCCAGCCCTAACCGCTCCAAGTTCCCGTATGGGTCACGGCTTGGGTCAACCGCCCACCGCAAAATCCAACCACCCGAAAAAGTGATGAAAACAAAAACAAAACCACGGAAATTCAACGAATTTCCGTGGTTTTGGTACGCCCTGAGGGATTCGAACCCCCGGCCTTCTGGTCCGTAGCTTGTCTAAGGGATCGTAGCAACCACTTTCAAGCCTGTTTGATGCCGTTCACTCAGGAATAAGATGCTCTTTGACCCTGGTGATTCCATTGTTTCCGTAGGGAAATTTCCTGTTCTGGGTCAGGTTATGGGTCAAAGCACGAATTACGAGCTACAATTGAGTTCAAAGTCTTGACAACCTATAGAGCCCATTATATAATATAATCATCTTGTACCACAACAAGAGATTTTAGGTTACTGCGATCAGGCAGCATGCCTCGAAGCTCTACCCCAACCACATTTGTGGTTGGGGTATCTTCGTTCTAGAAAAAACGACTGAGGGAGGCGGCGAGATGCACTATACGCTTGGACTGGATATTGGAATATCATCTGTTGGCTGGGCGGTTCTTCAAAATATGTCTGATGGGGAACCGTTCAAGATTGAAGACTTGGGAGTGCGCATTTTTGAAAAGGCGGAACAGCCAAAGACCGGCGCGAGTCTGGCGCTGTCTCGCCGGGAAGCACGCGGCGCTCGCCGCCGTCTCCGCCGGAGACGGCATCGGAAGGAACGGGTCAAAGCACTGCTTCAAGAGACGGGATGCATCGACCGTGAAGAGCTGGAGGCATTGCTGGAGGCCTCCGGCTTTGACAAAGACGTTTATACCTTGCGGGCAGAGGGACTGGACCGCCGACTAACGCAGGCGGAATGGGCCAGAGTGTTGCTGCATCTGGCTCAGCGGCGAGGCTATCGTTCCAACAGCACGGCAGAGGCGGCAAAAGACCAGGAGACCGGTGCTTTGAAAACTGCGCTGTCCGCCAATCAGGTGCTGATGGAGGCAAAGGGATACCGCACGGCAGGGGAGATGTTCTGCCTGGATAAAAAATTCCAGATGCTTGGGCCGGATGGACAAATTTGGCGAAAGACTCGAAACACGGCTGGAGATTACAGTTTCACTGTGACACGGGATATGGTGGAGGCCGAGGCACACGTGCTGTTTGCCTCTCAGCGGCAGTATGGAAGTTCCTATGCGTCCGAAAATATGGAGAGCCGTTACTGTGAAATTCTGTTATCCCAGCGGGATTTTGACATCGGCCCCGGCGGGGACAGCCCCTTCCGAAAGGGAGATCTGCGGGGAAATTGTACGTTTGAACGAACGGAACTGCGAGCGTTCAAGGCATGCTACACATTTGAGTATTTCAAGTTGCTCCAAGACCTGAATCATATCCGAATCCAGGCTGCGGGGCATCCTTCCCGCAGCCTGAGCGCAGATGAGCGGGAGCGATTGACCGCTCTTGCCATGAAAAGCGCCGGCCTGCACTATGGACAGCTTCGGAAGGAATTGGCGCTGCGTGAGGAGGAGCGATTCAATACCGTGCGTTACCAGTCGGATGATGTGGAGAGCGCGGAGAAAAAGACGAAGTTCCAGGAGATGCAGTCTTACCATAAAATCCGCAAGGCCCTGGATGGTGTAGGCAAGGGGTATATTGCCTCATTTTCCCATAATCAGCTGGATGAGATTGCCACTGTCCTCAGCCTGTACAAATCAGATGAGCGGAGAAGGGAACAGTTGAGCGGCCTTGGGCTGGAAGATGTCGTGATCCAAGCGCTGCTTCCACTGTCGTTCAGCAAAGCAGGGAATCTTTCTTTGTCGGCCATGAAAAAGATGATTCCCCATCTGAAAAAAGGCGTCAACTACGATGAGGCGGCCAGCGCTGTGTATGGAGACCATCGGGGTCATTTCGAAAAGGCGCGGACAGCAACGCTCTCCTATGGGGAGCTGCAAAGGCAGGGGGCTTTGGATGCCATTACAAATCCTGTGGTTTTGCGGGCAGTTTCCCAGACCTGTAAGGTCATCAATGCTGTTGTCCGGCGGTATGGCTCCCCTCAGGCGGTCCATATTGAGCTGGCCCGGGAAATGAGTCGGAATTTTGCGGACCGGCAGAAAATGGACAAGCAGTACCAGGAAAACCGTGCGGCAAATGAACGGCTCATACAACAGGTCGAAGAGATCAAGGGCAGCCGTGCCACTGGGCAGGATCTCGTAAAATTTAAGCTCTTCCGGGATCAAAATGAGGTCTGTCTGTACTCTGGCACAAAATTGCAGGCGGAGCGGCTATTTGAGCCGGGATATGTGGATGTAGACCATATTATTCCATACAGCATCTGCTTTGACGACGGTTACCGTAACAAGGCACTGGTGCTGGCCTCTGAAAACCGGCAAAAGGGCAACCGCCTTCCGCTGGAGTATATGGCAGGAGATGAGGAAAAAACCGGGCGTTTTGTCACATTGGTGGAGATCAGCGTCCGGGACTACCGCAAACGCCAGCGCCTGCTGAAACGGGAATTGATAGATGAGGATTTAGAGGGCTTCAAGGAGCGGAATCTGTCAGACACGCAGTACATCACCCGGGCTATGTATAATCTGCTCAATGACTACCTGCAATTCGCGGAAGACTCGCCTTTTGCGAAGAAGCCGGTTCGGGCCGTCAACGGCGCCGTGACGGACTATATGCGTAAACGACTGGGACTGCACAAAAACCGGGCCGACGGTGATCTCCACCACGCCATGGACGCCGCTGTGGTGGCCATTACCACAGATCGAATGATCCAGCGGATCTCCAACTATGCAAAACGGCGGGAGTGGGGGACAAAGGTTCGGGGAAATTATGTGGATCCGGAGACAGGTGAATTACTAACCCAGGAGGTATTTGACGAAAAATACGCGCCTTCTTTTCCACCGCCCTGGCCCCAGTTCCGTCAAGAACTGGAGGCCCGTCTTGCCCCGGATCCAAATGCCGAGATCCGATCGCTGAACCTGCCTCACTACGACCCGGAGCAGATCATCCGCCCTGTGTTCGTCTCCCGGATGCCAAATCGGAAAGTGAGCGGCGCGGCCCATAAAGAGACGATCCGCAGCGGGAAACTGCCGGGGTACTCGATTGTCAAGACAGCGTTGACCGACTTGAAGCTGGATAAAAATGGAGAAATCAAGGATTATTATAACCCCTCCAGCGACCGCCTGCTGTACGAAGCACTGCGGGAAAGGCTGAAGCAGTTTGACGGAGATGGGAAGAAAGCATTTGCTCAGCCGTTCCACAAGCCGAAAAAGGACGGCATGCTGGGACCGGTAGTCAATAAGGTGAAGACTTACGGGAAAAGCAGCCTGAATGTGGCAGCCTGCGGCGGCATCGCAGACAATGGAGGCATGGTTCGCATTGACGTGTTCCATGTGGAGGATGATGGATATTATTTTGTTCCAATCTACACGGCGGATACTGTCAAAGGGCAGCTGCCACAGAAGGCGGTGGTAGCATATGCGGCGGCGGAAGATTGGAAACCAATGAGCGATTCTGATTTTCTGTTCTCTCTCTATGCAGGAGATCTGATCCGAATCGCTCGAAAAAAACCAATTGGATTGAAAATTACAAACAAGGATTCCTCCGGCCAACCGGAGCTTCTCCGAACGGAATGGATGCTTTATTACAGCGGTGCGGATATTTCGACAGGTGCAATTATTGGCACCACACATGAGCGAAAATATACTGGTCGCGGCATTGGAATTAAAACTTTACAAATTATTGAAAAATATGAAGTTGACCCCCTCGGCGAATACCATAGAGTGCATACCCCAGAGAAGCGCCAAACTTTCCGCTGAGGAAGAGGAGGTCCTATGGAATTTCGTGCCATCTTTATCGCGAATCCGGCGCAGCTCTCTTTCCGAAAGGAACAGCTGGTGATCCGGCAGACCCAGGAGGTCACAGTTCCTATGGAGGACATCACCAGCCTGATGCTGGAGTCGCAGGCCGTCACGATTTCCTCCGCGGCGCTGCAAAAACTGGCGGATTATGGCGTAACGGTATATTTCTGTGATGAAAAGCATCTGCCCGCGGCCCTGCTGCTGCCAATCAACCGGCACAGCCGCCAGTTAAAGGCCCTGAAGGGTCAGATTGCCATGACGAAACCTGCGCAAAAGCGGCTTTGGCAGTCTGTGGTCATGGCTAAGATTCGGAATCAGGCCAAGTGTCTGGAGCTGCTGGGCCGTCCCGGAAGCGGGGATCTGCAGGAGTTGGCCCGCACTGTCCGCTCCGGAGATCCGGACAACTGCGAGGCAATTGCCGCTGCGCAGTATTTTCCGTCGTTGTTTGGACAGGGATTCACCAGAGATATGGACTGTCTGACCAATGCCGCATTGAATTATGGCTATGCCATTCTGCGAGGGGCAGTGGCCAGAAATCTGGCAGTCCATGGGCTGGAACCCTGCCTTGGGATTTTCCATCACAGCGAGCTGAACCAGTTCAATCTGGCGGATGATCTGATGGAACCATACCGTCCATTGATAGATCTGTATGTGGTATCCAATATCCAAGAGGGCGAAGAGGGCTTGACGCCAAAGCTGAAACAACAATTATTCAATTCAACGAATTATGTGGTGCGGCAAAATGGAAAACGCTACCGGATGATCTCCGCCGTGGGGCGTATGACGGAAAGCTTTGCCAGAGGATTGACGCAGGACGGGGCGGCCCTGGAACTGCCGGAACTGATCCCGCTGGAGTCTTACCGCTATGAATAACCGGCTTATGAGAATATTGGTGTTTTTTGATCTTCCAGTAAAGACAAAGGCGGAGCGGGGAGCCGCCACGAAATTCCGGAATTTTCTCCTGATGGATGGCTATCACATGATACAGCTCTCTGTCTATGCCAGGATTTGCAATGGGACTGATTCCGTAGCTGCTCATAAGCTCCGCCTTGCATCGGCAGTCCCGTCAAAGGGTTCTGTTCGTATGCTGGTCATTACAGAAAAACAGTACAGCAATATTCAGATCTTACTGGGAAAGCCGACGGTGTATGATGAACCGCAGCAAATGGAGCAGCTGATGCTGTTCTAAAAATTGAAACCACATTCGAAAAAGAGAACGAAAAAAGCAGAAAAAACATGCGTTTCATTTTTGGAAAACACATGTTTTTTCTGCTTATTCTTGCGAAATCTCTTGAAAATGCGCATGGTTTACTGGCAATTTGAGGGTCCCGATGAAGCCTATTATACCACAACAAGAGACTTCAGGGAACTACAACATTCAATGGAGCCGGGGGAATTTTACCTGAATTATACCACAACAAGAGACTTCAGGGAACTACAACTCATGTTCATCGTATGCTTTGACACAATCAATTATACCACAACAAGAGACTTCAGGGAACTACAACTGTTGATGGCCTCCAGCGGATTACTGCCATATTATACCACAACAAGAGACTTCAGGGAACTACAACGGAAATTCTTGAATATATTCGTTTTCGGCGATTATACCACAACAAGAGACTTCAGGGAACTACAACGAGGATCTCTATGGTTATATCCAGTCTCAATTATACCACAACAAGAGACTTCAGGGAACTACAACCGACCATGGCTTGATTGCTTGCCGACCAGGATTATACCACAACAAGAGACTTCAGGGAACTACAACTTCCGTGGACAGCTCCGCCATGGTGGAGGCATTATACCACAACAAGAGACTTCAGGGAACTACAACTTAAAAACACAACCTTTATGAATAGCCTTAATTAGAAGCTGTACCAATAGGGGAAAAGGTGCTATACTGGATGCATGATACAGAAAAATGAAAGACGCAGTTATGCAAGCGATTTGAGCGACAGTCAGTGGGCGGTCATAGAGCCGCTGTTTCCGCGGACAGGAAACAGGAGCAAATGGGAAAAGCGGGAACTGGTAAATGCGGTGCTATATTTGGTAGATAACGGATGCAAATGGTGAAATCTGCCCCACGATTTTCCGCCGTACACAACAGCTGCCAATTTTTATTACGCTGCAATCCGAAGCGGGCTTTGGGAAAAGATCCGTGCAGCGTTGGTGGAACGGGTGCGGACTGACGCAGGCCGAAACGCAGGTCCCAGCTACGCAATCATCGACTCGCAAAGCGTAAAAACCACCTCTGCCGCAGAAGAACGCGGGATTGACGGAGGGAAAAAAAAAGGACGCAAACGGCACATCGTAGTGGATACTATGGGTAATCTGCTGGCGGTGGTAGTTCATGCTGCCAATATACATGATACCAAGGCAGGAATTTGGGCTGCGAAAAAAGCATTTGAGACCTATCCATCTATTCAGCGGTTTTGTGCTGATGCGGGATACCGCAAGACCTTTGAACAGGATGTTTCCAATCTACTGGGACTTGGCGTGGATATTTCTGTACGCATCAAACCTGAATGGGAGGTCCTGCCCAAGCGGTGGATCGTTGAGCGTTCTCTGGCGTGGATCAACAACTCCCGCCGTCTTTCCAAAGATTATGAAATATCTGTCTGTTCTGCTCAGACGGTTTGTACCATTGCCGCTTTTCGCACTCTGCTGAAAAGGTTTTAGCCTATTGGTACAGCTTCTTATACCACAACAAGAGACTTCAGGGAATACTTATGTTCCTGAACGTAACGACGGTGTTGAAAATGCTGGGTGTATCGCCATCCAGCGGATACGAGCTGATGCATGAACAGAATTTCTTAGTGCTAAAAGTTGGAAGTCGTATGGTAGTACCCGAAAAAAGGTTCTTGAATGGATGTCACGGCATACTCAAGGAGGTGCGGATTGAAGTACATACAGAGGAGCGGTAGCTCATTAGTACAGAAAACACAACCGTCACCACCAGGGTCGGTCTGAAGCGCAACGGCAATCTGCTCTACACCATCCGCCCAATCCAGTTGACCCTCGACCAGTTCTACGAGCAGCAGTTGACGCAGATGGATGTGGCGGCTGAGCGTCAGCAAGTCGCAAGGGCACTCACATTCCGCAGTGATAAGTGCGATTCAGCATGACGGCCTGCGCGCCATCCAGTGAGTTCAACACAACCGAAAGTGGCAGGTGAACCGGAGGTCGAAAAAAGAGCAGGATAAAGGTGTGGCGTCTAACGCCGCCACACCGGATTACACCGTCCCGCAGTGCGGGCCGGGGAAACCGAAAATGAGAGCTTTTG
>OFGH01002062.1_pt1 | contig 11678 bp, 9 predicted proteins | sample 1521721 | NCBI WGS metagenome assembly OFGH01 (sample SAMEA3504132, study PRJEB24116) | mouse gut metagenome | biome: mouse gut; feature: mouse-associated habitat; material: faeces | place: Denmark | collected 2011
GGAGAGTTCCAAACGGTTCCCGACGGGGGATCATCCCCGCGCTTGCGGGGAACACCATACGAGCGGTTTTTCCGGTTCGCGAAACGCAGGATCATCCCCGCGCTTGCGGGGAACACGTGTCTCCCATGGTTTCTCCTTAGTCGAGTGGGGGATCATCCCCGCGCTTGCGGGGAACACGCTATGAAATCCCAATAATTCCAACATATCAGAATGAGGAGAAAACCGTTTTCCTTCACTTCTTCTCTTCATGGTCTCAATGAGAAGGAGGCGGCTACGAAATGTACAAGCCTAACCACGATATTTCTTCGCACGCCTATATTTGGCTGCGTTGCTCCACCCATGCCGTTTCGTTCCCGCATAGGTATCGTGTTTTTCCTCATTCGGATGTTTAATCAATTGCAATCCATCACAATCCACTGGCTTCCAATCAGACCTGAACACACGAAAGTCAAGATGCTGCTCATTTCTCGCAGAGAACACCATAATGGCCCTACCGTCTTTAAGCGTGTCGACGATTCTCTCCCACAACTTCTCACGCACACGAGCGCTGATATGTCCCACAAAGACACCAGGAGATATCTCCAGTAGCCATCTGCTCACATCCCCGCGCAATCCTGAAGGGCATGCAGTGAGAACGATGACTATCATGGCTCCTCATTCCACTCGTCTTCGAGCACATCATCATCAATCTGGCCATAGGCTGTTCCTGCAGGAACCTCCTTCAGCTTCTCATCCCACAGGCCAACATGATTCGCGGATTCCGCAGTTTCATCGAACGAAACGCCTAACAGCGCGCGTATATCCCTCACCATACGGGTCATAATCGAAAGATCATAGACAGCATCGCGCATTGCCAGCCGCACTGCAGCCCCTATATCATTTGGCTCTTTTGCTGCGGTTCGGAATGCCACTGGAATGGACAGTTCAGCTTTATACAAATCTGCAACATCATATACAAATGATCGTTCATGACCCACATGCACGAAACCCAGTCCTGGGGAACATCCAAGAGCGACAATGACAGAATGCGCTATGCCATACAAGCAGGTATGCGCTGCAGACAATGCCTTGTTAATGTCGTTGGAATCATCGTAATCTTGCGGATTATACGTCCTTTTATCCCATTCGACACCCGTCTCCTTCGATAGGATCCGATATACTTTGCGTATTCGAGCCCCTTCCCTGCCACGCAATTGTTGCATCGTCAATCTGCTCACGTCTTCTCCCGGAAAACGCATCTGGTACATCTCGCGCGCCACAGCCAGACGTTTCTGATTATTACTTACTAATCTTGCCTGTTGCTGTAACAATGTAGACGAATGAGTCAGCGGTTTGCCGAATGCATACATCCGTACACCACGCTCCCCCACCCAGATGACTGTCGCACCGTTCTCACCAATCACCGTCATTGCCTGATGGGTGACGTTCGTACCGGGCCCCAGCATAAGCACACTTAATGAGGCCGCCGGCACATAAATCGTTCCTGTGTTGTCCGTGACTGTAATTGCATTGTCTTTCCGATTGATAATGCAGTGTTCAAAATAAACGAACGAGATGCGGTCTTCACAACGGACAAGTTCGCCGAGCTCGGGCGGCCGCGCTCCAGGCACAGGTTTATGTTTCCCTGAAGCCGCAGATTTCTCACGGCTTTCCGATTTCGGCGAACTCATGCTGTTCATTGTGGACTCCTCACCTAACTGATTATGAATTGCGGATTGGAGACAAGGTCAACAAACCACAACCGAATCCTTTTGCAGGGCCTATTCCATAGCACAATGTGTGACGAAGCGCGACGGCATCAGTTACCTCTAATTGACCCTCGAATACAGCGGTAGCTAAGGTAACGGCAGTCCCATTGCGTTCGAAATGTTCTTTCTGGCGCTGGATTACCCGTAACGCCGGACCACATTCCTCCTGCAAAACAGTGAATCCATTTTGGGTTGCGCGCCGCACCAGCCATTCCATCTGCTGATTGGCTGTGACGAACGCCAATCGCTTCCCTATTATTTCATCGGGTTTGCGAGGAGAGTTCGTCACTCGATCACTTGCGGCTTTGCGCACTGGATTCGCTCGCAAACGGAACTGCCATCTTTGTCCAACAGCAAGACGCCGAAGAAGCGGGGAATAATCCTTAGTCTCCCACTCCATGCGTGTAGGCCATCCTGCCTGCTCGATGAGATGGGTAAAATCAGGACGACTTGGACTCACCACGTACAGCCACGCAGAATGATTCATTTCCAAATAGTCGATACGCCAAAGTACTCGTCCCTCCTCCGTGGCGCGCACGCATGTAGGCGGGAATGAACTCTCTACAGCAGCATGCATCCGGTATGGGGAACCCACAAGTCTTTTCGTATCGAATCTCGCAAGATTCAACGGCATTCTCGAAATGTACATACATCCTCCCTACGCGAAAAACATGGGGTCATGTCCCTCGAACGATGCCGAAGAGACAACCGAACCGCTCACATTCTCGGAAGCGTCTGGATTATCGACAAAGTACCGTTTCACTGACCGTCCCCCGTATTCACGGTGACGTTGACTGAAGGTCAATGGCATATCGTTCTGTACAGAGCCCTGTTCGTCATGCCGGGCATCACGCACGATCTCCAAACGCTCTCCCGTATGGCAGCGACGGTACCAACCTGAGGCTTGCCAAGGATGATGAGTCAGCGCATCATCGATGGATTCATATTCATCGTGTATGCCCAAGTTCAACGGATATGCCGGAGGGCACGACCGCCTTCCCAAATACAGCGGCCAGCGAGGATGCCGTAATGCATCTTCCAATGTATTCAACATCTCCCTCGGCGCCTCTATCGCAGCCAAGAATCTGGCATCGGCAAGGTAGTAGCGTTGAGTCAGCGGTAACACCTTGACGAAGTTCCTCGATCCACGCTTCCGTTCGAGAGTTTTTTCGGTCTGTAGGTCACGAATCAGGTTTCCCTTCTGATCTATACGCACTCCGAAGGAAAGCTGCAACAGGTCCTCTATCGAATCCTCTCGCGTTCGTCCTTGGGCGCATGCCAGCATGCCGATAATTCCACTTTTGGTGGGCTCGCTCCGCGTCTCACGATGAGTGAACCGGGAAGAATCACCCCATAATTGCAATGGGCCTGCTAATCGCAGGAGCAGCACTCCTGACCCCATGTCAATCACATCCTTCGAATTCAATGGTGAAGTATTCGGATATCGCTTCTCGCATTTGTGGCAACGACAGCGCTTCACCTACGTTGAGCAACGCAGGAGTTTCATCCATGCACACCACCCAGCTCTTCTGGGGGACTTCACCGTACACGGCGCGCAGACGATCCAGATACTTCCCCAATCGTTCTTCCGCCAGCATGGTGATGGAGGCATCTTCGGTGGGACGAACGGGGTTCTCGAAGGCTTCCACCGCATTGATCGGCTGTCCATCGCGTACCATCACCACGCACGCCGATGGCAAGGTTCTATTGGCGAACGTATTCTGTTTGCCTGTTGGCATTGAGCGTACGAAAGTCTCAATGAACGCGGCAATACCGGCAACGGTGGCCTTATCATCACCTACCTGTTCCCGAAGAGAATCCACATTGATGTTGGCGTAGCGGTACAGTGTAGAGGAATTGAATCCCACGGTATCCAGCATCGCCGCACCCGCATTGTCCGCTGCAGCACAATCATCCACCGCCGTGAAGTAATCGTATTCCGGTACAATTTGGTCGACCGAGGTGGCGTGGGCCACCTGTGCCGCAGCATCTGTATTCAGGTCTGGAGCATCAGCAAGCATGCGACCAAACAAGGCGATGTCGATGGCTTGCGGCCCATGGAATACTCTCTGCGCCTCCTGCTTCATCGTATTCGAGATTTTCGCCCCTGTTTTTTCGTATGTGACCCTTTCGTCGTCATTCCAGGAGATAGCCAGATCTGCGAGCGCGCTGATTTCGGACTTGGCGATGAAAATAAGGTATTCCGTGCTTTCGCTTCCCTGATCGCTTCCTTTGCGCTTGGTTTCCTTGGTCTTGACTCCGATTGCGTTCAGCACGACCTTTGCGAGTTCGTCGCTTTTATAGGCGAGATCCTCCCGCTGCTCTGTGATTCGGTCGGAAATGAGCGAGAGAGCCATTTTTGTTCGAACACCCAATTCATCGGCATTGAGATACTCCGGGAACATCTCCCGCATCGCTCGCTTCCATGCCTGGCTGGACACGCGGGAGCGAAGTCTGCCACCGTATTGATTGGTTTTGGGATTACCCGTATCATCACGATTAATGTTGCTTGAAGGAACGTTCTGCAGAATGTACACGTCGATGTATGACATTGTTTTCTCCTAAATCCTATATGTCGCTTGTATGTGGTTTCAATCTTTGTTGCTTGGTGTCCGATAAAAGAAGTCGCAGCTCCATCGTTGGAATACCTGACTGGCACTCTCCGGCTGCTGGATGAGGTAGAGATCTCTTGCAAAATCCCGATAATTGAGTGTTATCCTGCTGTCATCACTGCGCATGAGCCTAATGAGAGCACGGAAAAACCAGACCTTGCCTTCGAAGGTGGGAGCAGCTTCAGCGGCACCCAAACGACGGGTGACACCATTGTTCACTGCCCCATCTTGCGGATTGGCTCGATTGTTGCGCCCTATCATGCGACAAGCCCTTCCAAAAGAGACCGATGGTTCGTCATCCTTTCGCAGTTGTGCCACGCCATAGGATTTCGACTGCTGATGCAGCGCGTATAACCCCAATGCGGTAACCACCGCATTGACCGCTAGCGCGTCATCATCAGGATTACCCAAGAATTCCACCGGCCAATCTGAATAGATATCATTGCCAATAATCATCCAATTGGTGGAAGACCCGTTGATATCTCGCCGGAGTCTGGATAATGTTGCGCGAGCATTTGAATTGTCAGCGAGAATACCTTTTTGTATCGAGCTAATTTTGTGCTCAACATACTCGCCCACTGCCGAGGCCTTAGTTGGTGACAACATCTGTATCTCCTTCCTTCTTAGAGTTCGGTTTGTACTCATCTTGCGAGACTCGGAACCTTCCGAGACAGGCGTTGAGCCTGCTCCTGAATTTCAGCTGGGCGATGCCCGTATTCATGGGTTCCTGCCGACTATTGCTCTCAAGTACATGGGTGTCAAAGGCTTGGATCGGAGACTGCGCCAAGTACTCATCGCCCATACGCAAAAGAACACGATGCACTTCATCCTGCCATTCTGAGGAATACTGTTCCGGGTCCTTGTCTTCAGTAAATCCTGCTATGCGTACACGGAACAGCTGATCCATGCGCGCATACGCCGCCTCCCGCACATCATTCTTCATCGCATCGATAGGCTTCTGATTATTCTTGGTACTCTGCCTGCCGCTCGATACCTGCAGATTCCTCACGAAATCAGCGAGCGCGTCAACGGCTCTGCCAGTATGGTCGACGATGTCCAGTAGCGCTTGGATACCGTCGAAGTCATGCCGGCACATCATTGCACAAATTATTAAGGAATCATCGATGGCCGCCTCATACACCGAATTCTGGGTTCCATACGTCACACCTTGCGAACGTAGGGTGATGGATTTCAGTGGATGTTCGCTATGACGCCAGTCCGACTTCTCTTGCAGTTCGTCTATCCATCGGATTACTCCCGGTCGAAGATCTGTCGTCTGGATCCTGTAGCTCAAAATCGGAGCGAGACTACGCCAGAGATTGGTGTTGGCATTATGGCGCAAAGCCGTGATCGGCGGAGTGTTGCGATCTAAGGTCTTTTGCAGATTGGAATTCTCCTTCCATGCGGTCATCTGTTCGATCTGATTTTGATCATATGGAGTAACACAATCTCCATAGCAGATGACGCATCCAGAAACTCGCGAATCGCTGTCACATACAAGTCGTATGCGGCGAGCCTGCAATGTCAACGCATCGATAACGCCCCGAAAGTCTCGCTGCACAATAAGATCTGAAGTCTGTTCATCGCGCTCCCATGGGGCAAAATCATCCGGCCTTCCCAACAGAATAGCGCTCTCGTCGCCTCCCCCCGGGACGTACAGCACCCAGTTGAGCATGAGCGTTTCGAAGAGGTTGCTCCCATTCAAATAAGTGCCGCCAATATTCCCCAGCCAGCCGGTAGATACCATGCCCTTCGGGGCGTAGACTTTGTTCTTGTTGACATGTGTATTTCCAACCACTGGTGACTTAATTCCCGCGGTATCGTACGCTTGGAGGAACACCACCCATCGGGCCGCTTCGGCATTGGATATCGATTCCAAGCCTTCTCCGGATCGCATCGTGAACAGCATCTTGTCCGGCTTTGGGACATCTGCAATCAGTTCGCCCAAAGAGTCAGGGTCCTTATCGGCGTATTCCAGATTCGTCGTTTGGAAGAACGGACGCTCCTCATCGAATAGGTCGAAGCGACTCTCATACTGATCGAGGTATTCCTCAACCATTTTCAAGTCGAATTCCCTCGCCATCCACATATCCAGCCAAAGCTGGCGTAATTCCTTTTCCGACGGATCGTCCTCAAACTGGTCTCCATACACGCAGTACAGAATTGCCAGAGCTAATCGCAACATTGGCATATCTTGTTGTGGAATGTCACCGGCGATGCTTCGGATCTTTGCCGCATCCTTGAATAACTGCCGCAAAGACACCAAGCGAACCGCCCCGTCAATGTACATGCATCGAATCCAAGGCTCATTCAGTAAGTTAAACGAAGCCAACTCTCCTCCTTTCATCTTTGTCTAATACGAGAATAAATTGTGCGAGACGTCCTGTCTCCGTTAGACAAATGGGAGACAGGACGATGTTAGACGTTATGGGCACATCGGCACTCAACCGCATTTGACGGCACATTCCGCACATACAGGAATCGCATTATGAGGTATATCTGCCGACGGCGTTATCTCCTTGTGGCAATAGAAACATTCGTGCTTATGCGCACTCACGTACTCGCTCGCAGCCATTTCTCCAATGCGGTTCAACTCCTCATCACTGAAGGATATATTGACTTTCATATAGAACTCACCTCCTTTGGTGTTCCCATACGAGTCGCCGGAGCATTTGTCCCCCCTCTACACTGAGGGGAGCACCATCAAACCTGCTAACTCAATGGATCATCTTCCCAACGATAAGAAGAGACCGACAACTCGTTCGTGGCTTAAGAATACCACATAGTAATATAAATATGCAACTTGAGATAGTATGTTACACATCCTTCGCGCAGGATAAACCCATCTCATGTGAATAAGAGACCTTCCAACTTCCCACCATTGCGCTGAGAGTATCAGACTTAGAATCATCCTCGCCAAGAAAAATCACGAGTCGTCCCGCCAAGAGCGGCGACTCTCCCCATATCAGCGCAACATCCTCACAAACACACTCCAGCCAATCAATCAACTCGTCTATTCCTTCATCTTCTTTTCCGGAATACCGGCTCATCGCAGCGGGAAGGTGCACCGACGATTGCACCATGGCTTTGGCGACGTCTTCAGGAGGAACATTATTCACTGGCACGACGATGCCATCAGATATTTGCCCATTGACCTCGACCCAAGGCAACAGCCGAACGTTTTCTTCAGAATCACGCTGGAGCAGCATCACCTCAATGGTTTCCTGAGTATCACGGACCGCGCACTGTGCCTTCTCTTCATTTCTCGGTCCGCTTTCACTCATTTCGTCTCCAAAGAAGTCCACCAATGTTCTTTCGTTCTTCCTCATGTACTCCAAGGAAGTCATGAGATATCTACTGTTGGCCTTCTTTCTGGATTCTTCAATTCTTTCACTGCGGCCCATACAGGCGTCTTCGTATTTCACAGACCATTCCTCTGGAAGATACGCCTCGATGGCATCTCGACGATAGGCAATCCGTACGGTTTTTGCGATATCTGCAGGAAGATGTTCTATCACGCAAGCGCCCGCGTCCCTGAGTTTCAGTACCGACAAGGCTTCCATCAAATACGCGACTGGGTAGATTCTTGTGAACTCTGTTGAGAACGTAGGCCCCGATTCTTCCCATTCCTCAATGCCCCGGATGTAGCATGTAGCAGTTCGCAGATTCTCGGGTCTTGCTGATTGATTCTCACCACGCATATGTCTATGCAAACGTCCAACACGTTGCATAATCAGGTCAATCGGCGCTACATCGGATATCATGACATCGAAATCGATATCCAGAGACTGTTCGAGAACCTGTGTTCCAACGACTACCATCCGTGTTGGGCGTTTCCCGTTGTCGAGAGTCGCCTTTGGCCCCAGCAACGAGCGAAGCTTCTCCTCATTGGCCATGCGATCCGAATCAATGAACCGGGAGTGGGTAAGTATTACCTCGTTATCGCCAAATCGCTCTCGCACGCATTCATACAGAGCCTGCGCCCGATTGACTGTATTACACACCACCCCGGCACATCCGCCATCCGCAAGCAACCGTTCAAGCGTTGTGACGACATTTTCCGTAGCATCATCAATGGTTTCGAAGAGAACGTCGGTGGATCTTCCGGAAGGCGGAACACTGATTTTCTTGATGGCATTGCCGTCCGTATAGGTAATGAGAGGGTAGCTTTCGTCAATCTGCGTGGATTCCGTGTGCTGAACTGTTTTCCGATGCCGTCCTTTTCCCACCCGTCGCATCGATGATGGCTTCTGCCCATACCTTCCGTATTGATACGCCGCTATGTACTCGCTACGTATCGAATCAGGCAAGGTAGCAGACAAAAGAATCACAGGAGTTTGGAAACCACCCAGCCATTCCAATGCACGCTTCAGGTATTCCTGCATGTATGGGTCATAGGCATGACACTCATCGATGACCACCACCTTGTTGGCGAGCGCCAATTGCCTAAGCACGACATGTTTCACGCGCAAAGCGCTCATCAGCACTTGATCGATGGTGCAAACCAAGAAGTTGGCTAGCACACCTTTCTTATTGCCCCAGAGCCATTCAGACACGACCGTCTCGGCAGAGATACGTTCTTCCAATCCCGAGTCATCGGATGGCTCATCCTCTATGGACGACAAACGGAATCTGGATGTTCTGACGAGATTGCGGAAATCATCGTTGAGCTGGGCTTTTCCATGGGCGAGCCATAGGCTCTTCTCTGTCTGATCACCTTGCTGAGGAAGCGAATCAAGCCATGAGAGCACACGACCAAACATCGCGTCTGTCGTGGCCATTGTTGGCAATGCCACGCATACTCCACCTCGTCCTGTACGCTGCCCCAGTATTTCCGCCGCTGCAAGTGCCGCTTCAGTCTTCCCCTCGCCCATAGGTGCCTCTAGGACAATGATTCCCGGCTCTTTCACCATTCCGCACAGTTCGATCATCTTTTCCTGTACAGGGCGTGGATGAGCGCCATAGGGCAGTTGGAAGCGCTGTTCGAAGAAGGCATCCGCCTCCTGATCGTTATCCAGATCCGGCAGGGCCTCAGGTTTCCAAGCTGCAGGAAGATTGACTCTATTCCATCCACGTTTCGCTCTTGCACGCAGACCGGAATTACTCAAGATCTCGGTACGATAGCCATCATCGTCAGCTCTGACTCCAACGAGCGGAAATAGGGAATCCTCGCTATTGCTGGCAATCCAATCAGCCATGATTGTGATTGCCGTCAACAAAACCTCAGATTGTGGCGAGAGCCGTGTCGTTCCCATTCGGGCTAATGACTGTGCGTCGATTCCGGCAATGTCGGTGACGTATTCGATAAGCTCTCGCTGAACCTGTATCCACTTTTCATCGCAGCTCCCCAGTCGCTTAGGTGCAATATCTTTCGATTTCTCCAGCTCCCCCAGTTTTCTCTCAATCGGCGGCTTACCGTGGTGGCTTCCCACAATGCTGGCATACGAACGTGCAATATCCTCGGACCAACCGATGCTCTTCAAATACCGTTCAAGCAAAAACTCTCCAGCTAACGGATGCGTTGGATTGTTGGGATTGTCGAAATGGCCTACAGTCAAACCTGCCTTCTCGGGAATCCAAGCCATGCTTCCGTCAGCGGCATTGGGGGCGTAAGTGATTGGCTTGCTTTGGAAAACCGGGGTCGCCTTACCAAGGTCGTGGATACCAGCGAGGAACATCGTGGTTTTCCGTGCTAATACAGCATCACCATCGAACTCATCTGCAATGATTTTTCGAGTTCCCTCTGGCAACCATTCGTCCCAAATCTGCTTGGCAACAAGAGCCGAATCCGACATATGCACATACAGAGGTAGCCACTGTTCACCTGCATCTCGATCGGTCTTTCCCCATAGGGAACGCGCCTGTGCCGATAGCGGCAATTCATCAATAGATGAATATCCAGCTCGTGTCATCCCAACCCCCTATTTCCCTAGGCTCAACATCCCACCACTTAGCACAGTGTATCAAGCCAATCAAGCCATCGGCGTTGGTATTCCACATGCCTAGAGGATTCAGCGACTCATATCCGCAGTTCCCTCATCTTGAACACGTTACATGCATAGCCTCTACCCCTGCCGCACCTCCGGCCACTTCGCGTCGCCCGGCACATCGGCAAGTGCATCCCCCACGCCCAGCACTTCGGCCCAGTACTCCATCGGCTGGTCGTAGGGCTTCGCCTCTCCCCCGCGCGCCTGCAGCACGGCTTTCGCGGCGTGCACGTCTTCGCCGGTCAGTCCGCTGAAGTACGATTCGAGACGCTCGCGGCGCTCCACATCGTAGAACAGGTTGCTCACGATCTGTGTGAGCAGTTCCGCGCGTTCGATTGGCAGTGAGTCCCAGTGCCGCATCTCGATGAAGTTCTTCAAACGCACGTCGTTGAAGTGCGTGGAGAGCACATGGTTGATCTCGTACGCGTTGAGTTCGCGGTCCGGGTACAGGTCGGCTGCGGTCGTGTAGAACGCGGCGAACTCGATGCCGTGCACGGACGCGCCTTCCGCTTCCGGCGTATGGGTCAGGTCGGCGAACATGAGCGGGGTGCTCAGCACGTCGGCCGCGTAATCCTCCCAGCTGAACCGCTCGTCGTACAGGCCCGGCGTCACGTTGGTGCGCTGCACGTCGAGGTAATCCCACATGCGCTGGCGGCACAACGGCCACGGGTTCGGTGCACCTTCGAAATACGGCGTATTGCGGAAGAACCATGCGAGGATCGGGCCGATCGCGGTGCCGAGGCGCATCTTGTCGATCGCGTCGCGCTCGCTCGTATAGTCGATGCTCACCTGCGTGGAGGCGGATGCGCGCATCATGCACGGTCCGAACTGCCCGATGCGCCCCAAGTACTCGTTCATCGCGGCGTAGCGCAGTTTGGGGTTGAGTGGAATGTCCGCGTACGAGCTCTTCGGCTGATAGCCGTAGTTCACCAAGCGAAAATCGAGTTCGTCGAGGGTCGGCGCGGCTTCGCGCATGAACTGCCCGTGCAGTTCGAGCAGATCCTCGGGTTTGCGCAAAATGCCGATCGACGTCTCGATCTGCCCGCCCGGTTCGAGCGAGATGGCGATTCCCTCACGCGCGAGCCCGACGAGGTGATCGTCCTGCCAGTATTCCTGCGCGGAGTCGTAGTACGGGCGCAGACGGCGCAGCAGTTCCTCCACGCCGTTCGGTTCGCCGTAGGTGACCGCCGTGTCGTCGCTGTTGTGCACGGGCAGATGCTCGATCTCCACGCCGAACCCCCCGGTCCCCGGCGCGGAGCACCCCTCCTCGAAGAAGCGGACAAGGCTGCGCACGTGCCGCGGGTTCGGCTGAACCAGCAGGGGCGCGTAGG
>OFGH01002069.1_pt1 | contig 11660 bp, 9 predicted proteins | sample 1521721 | NCBI WGS metagenome assembly OFGH01 (sample SAMEA3504132, study PRJEB24116) | mouse gut metagenome | biome: mouse gut; feature: mouse-associated habitat; material: faeces | place: Denmark | collected 2011
CCGGCCTGAAAACCGGATATTTCCACGCTCTCGGAAATGTGGTAGAATGGCAGTATAATCAGATGGAGGGCAGCGATATGTCTTTGACGACACAGGAACGGATAAAAGATTTGCGGGTGGAGCGCAAACTGACGCTGAAAGAACTTGAGGAACAAACGGGGCTGTCCTCGTCCGCGCTAGGCAGCTATGAGGCGGATGAAACCAAGGACATCAGCCACTATGCCCTCATCAGGCTGGCGAAGTTTTACGGCGTGACCACCGACTATCTTCTGGGTCTGACAGAAACAAAGCGCCACCCAAACACTGATCTGGCAGACCTGCGTTTGAGTGACGCTATGATTGAAGTATTGAAAGCGGGGCGGGTGGATACCGCTCTGCTGGGGGAACTGGTAGCGCACCCGGATTTTATGAAACTGCTGGCTGACGTCAGCATCTATGTGAACGGCGTCGCCGCCATGCAGATACATAACCTGAACGCCTGGGTGGAGGCAGTTCGGGCCAAGATCGTTGATGAGTACCAACCGGGAGAACAGGACATGGACGCCCTGCTGTCAGACGCTATTCTTTTGCGGGAACGTGACTATTTTACCGGCCGTGTCCACGAGGACATTGACGCTATCATGGAAGACATCCGAGAGGCCCATCGTGGCCGGAACGAAAGCGGCGCAGAACATTCTGCTATTGCTGACTTAAAACAGGATTTGGAGGACGTGGCAAACTTTAAGGGGAGTCGCGCCGAAGCGTGGCTGATGATGTACTGCAAGCAGACGCAGACTCCGTACAATAAGCTGTCCGAGGAAGAAAAGCACTGGCTGATGCGGATTGCTCAAAAATCCAAGCTGGCAAAAAGCCATGTTTCACAGAGAGGGAAGAAAAAGAGATGAGTTAAAAAGAATAGCTAATGGTCTCTCACACTTGGGCACCCCATCATGCATCGGCCCTTTTATCTTCGCTTATTCAGTCTGGCAGATGTCAATGAAAGCTACTACAAGCCATCTTCGTAGGTATCCACATTTTCAGTTTCATAAAAACTTAGGCGAATTTCAAACAAAGCATCCTCAACAGTTTGGACACACTGCGGTAAATCGTTTAGGATTTCTTCTCGCCAAAAACGCAGAACTGTCCAGCCCATAGATTGAAGCTCTTGCTCTGTTTTGTTATCCCGTTCACGAGTCCGTTCGATTTTAGGAACCCAATACTCAGGATTCTTTCCTCTGAGAAGTTTTAGCTTGAGTGTATCCCAATCCTTGCCATGCCAAAACTCCGCATCACAAAAGATTGCCAATTTATATTTTGTAAAAACAATATCAGGCTTTCCGGGCAAGGTTTTCACATTCTTTCTATAACGATACCCTTTTTGCCACAAAGCCTTACGAAGTCGCAACTCTATATCAGTGTCCTTTGAATGGATAGCGCTCATTATCCTATGCGTCTGTTCATCTGTATATCGCCCCATGTTTATCCCCTCTGAAGGAAAGACCTCGCTGGCCTATAGAATTGTTATTCGACAATACCGATTGAGGAAAGTAAATCGCGGCATTCTGTAGGGCATTCAAGACGAACATCATCGACCAGCCAACACATAAGAATATTCCTGTCATGGAGCAAATAATCCTCCACCCACGCTTGGGCTGGTCTTTGTTGCAATACGATGCAAAGGATAGCATTCTCTGCTCCGCTTCTGTACCGGTACTCATAAAGCTGTGCAATTGCCTTTCGTATTTGGCTTAGAGTGTTCCTGGTGTTGTTCGACTTTACCTCAAAGATAAATGTCAAATCATCTGTGTTGGTACAAAGATCAATGAACGTGTTTTCATAAACCTCGTGATTGTTTAACCGCAAGAGACAAGCAAGGCAACTGAGTATTCGCGAATGTTCTCTGTTTGCTTTCTCACGTCGAATTATAGTTTCATATGGGTCCTGTCGATTTCCAGATGGCATAAACGTTCTAATTTGGTTTGCTTCAAACACATTGAGTGCCGGAAAGGGTTGCTCTCCAATTTCAACAGTTCCAATCGGGGGCGCGTAATACTCGATATCTCCTATATCTACATCATCCGACAAAGAGGAAAGCACATCCATTGGGAGAGATAAAGCATCATAGTATTCTCCCCATTGTGGACTTTTAATGACATCAGTAACAGCACGATTTTTATCGTTTGCAGCATAGCAGGGCTCAAAAGCAGAAAAATTGTAATCCATCTCGGAGATTGTCTTTGCATAGGAATACGCTTTTTGAATGTCAGCTGTATTCAGAATCAAGCCACGCGCTGAACTTCGTTCAAAAATCCCCGTCCGCGCCATAATATGAAAATTTCGTTTGAAATTTGTTAATTCCTGTTGCACCCATGCTGGTATCGCATCGTGTGTGTAGGCAAATAAAGCATCACGAATAGCCTCTAATGAAGGAGAGAATGTGTAATTAATTGTATCATCGTTGAAAAGCATGAAAATAGTCGTGTAAGGGATAGCAATATTCTCCAATGGGATGTTGCTCAATTCGTGCATGGACACGACCACACGGCAAAGAAGCCGGAGCGGATTTATACGGATATTGTTTTCAATTTCTCGAATAGTGTCGCTTTTGGCGTTGGCCTGTGCAGACAAACTGCGGTTCAGTACAGCACCAGCACCATTAGGGTACTGAAACATGGCTAGTTGAATTCTACAAAAGCTCTCCACATCCGGCTCAGTTGAACACAGAAAATGCTTAGCAGACTTTGATAAAAGAATTGTCCAGCGACCATTTACTGGCTTGTAGTGGAATAATCCAAGATAAGTGCCATACGCGCCAAATTCATCTCGAAAATTAGAAACATCCCTTAGCGCATACGGTGAGCGTCCACTTATGGTAGAAAACCGATCTGCCAACAAATCCCTATCCAATTCTTCGCCATCGAACATTGAAAAAATATCCGCGATCTCAAGAAGATAGTCTCCCCAATCCGGGCGGGAGCTTTCTATCTTGTTTGAAAAAAACTTTTTAATTATAGGAGTATGTGGCAATCCCATTGTAAAGACCTCCCCGTAAAATAATACAGCAGAACAAGTATCTTGTCGACATACCTGTTCCGCTGTATTTGATAATGAGATTTACTTGAGCAGATAGTCTGACCCTAAACGTCGGATAATCTCATTATAATCGGGTACATCTTTTACCCCGAAAGCCTCCTCTAAAAGATGCGCGCCAATTACAGCAGCGAAAACAGGTGGAACAGCATTGCCAACCTGGCGAATCGGATGTCGACTCGTCCCTGAAAACGCCCAATAGTCGGGAAATGTCTGCAAACGAGCAGATTCCCGTGGCGTGACTTCTCTAGGAGAGTACGGGTGAACATGACCTTTGCCGCCGCCTTTATCTGAGCCAACAACGATTGTAAAACTTGGCTTATCAGGATTCAGCTTATTTATTCTTGTTTTAGAATCTCTTTCACCGAAAGCAAGCGCAGAATAACGGTCAATGACCGCCTGCCCATGAACACGACCAACATGATTGGCAATGGTAGTAGACGGCGGAGTGGGTAAACTCAAAATTGCGTCACCAACTGTCACGAGCGGAAGAAGTCCCTCTGCCATCTCAGCATCTGTCAACGCATGAGTTTTCTGGGGCATTGAAATAGCTGTTTTCCCTTTTACACCATAAATAATTACGCGAGACCGATACTGCGGCACTCCAAAAGACGCGGTATCAAGCAGATAGTGCGAAACCGTGTATGCTTGATTGCCATTTGTATCCTTTGATAGTTCTTCCAAAAACTGCTTGAACACTTTACCATCATCAATAGATAAGAGGCCAGCAACATTTTCAAAGATAAAGCAAGCTGGCTCAATCTCGCGAATCACACGAAGATAGTCCCACAAAAGTGTGCCACGAGGATCCTCCATTCCTTTTCGCTGGCCAAACACAGAGAAACTTTGACAGGGGGGGCCACCATAAACAAGGGACACGTCTTCTTTTTTCAAGCCTGCATCTTTTAGAATTTCATCGGTACTATACTCTTTTATATTTTTCTGCTTAATAACTGCATGAGAAAGAAACGGATGCTGTGGATTGTTAGCCAATGCGTCCTTGTTGTTCTGCAAAGTCTGGCAGCTGTGAAAATCAATATCTGTACAAAGCCGTGTTGTAAAACCTGCGGCTTCCATACCGAGATCAAAACCGCCGGCCCCTGAGAATAATGAAATTGCATAAAATGGCATTTCCCCGTTCACTCCTTTCTCATCATACTTTCTCATTATTATTATACACGCTCTACGACCATATTGCAAGAGAAAATGTGAAAATTTGCTTTCTTGTACTTTTTTGACGGCTACCAGCCAATCTTTCATGAATATTTGTAAACGCGGGTTGTCAGTTTGTATCCTTGTATCCGTAAATGAATTACACATCGGTGTAGCGGCCCTCCCAATAGATGTATTTTTTGCCATTTCGGATAACGGTTTTCTTATGGACGGCTCCGCTGCCGTTGGCGTTGCGGCTTCTTTTTTCTTTCGTGCGTGGCATATTTATATCCTCCTTTTCGCCGCCACGCAGATGCACTATGGGTATATAGTACATCATACGTGGCGGCAGGTCAATAGGTTTTAGGCGGTTAGATAAACTTCCAACGCATCCTTCGGGATTTTGTACTGCCTCCCGATACGGACGCTTTGGATACTGCTGCTTCTGACAAGCTGGTAGGCGTTGTTAAGCCCAATTCCCAGCACGTCGGCAAGCTGCTCCACCGAGAGGACGAGGGGGAGCTGTTCAATATTAGTGTACTTTTTGTTCTCCATGACTTCCTCCTTAGTTTGCGCCATCCGGCAGGATGTAGGACTTGAATACGGTTGCGCTGGTATCCCTGCCGCTGCTGTCGTTGAGCATAAACAGGCCCTTGGCGTTTTTTGGAATGAGTTCGGCGGCGGCGGTGCTGTCAATGATAATGGACGAGAGGATACTGTCCGCCCTGCCGCACACACGGTAGTCGATGTTGGAGCGCACCTGGGCGGGCATGACGTTCGCGTCCGGCCTCTGGGTTGCCAGAATGAGGTGGAGGCCGAAGCTGCGCCCCTGACAGGCCAGGAGGGAGAGGACCGCGCTGGCCTTGTCGATCTTCTCCTTCTGCTCCTTGCTCTGCCCGGTCTTGTCCAGCATCATGGCGATCTCGTCACAAGCAAACGCCCAGCGGTGGAGCTTTGTTTCGGTGAACATGGCGTTGTACTCGTCAATGTTGGAGCAGTTGGAATCCCGCAAAAGCGTCTTGCGGCGGTCCAGCTCATTCTCCCATTCAGCCAGGGTTTCCAGCGTTGTGTCCATATCATAGCTCATATAGCAGTTCTCCCGGAACCACGATTTGAAGTCCACGCCGCCCTTGCCTGTTTTCAGGGAATATAAGCCCTTGACATTCGCCTTGCCAGATTTTAAGAGGGCGGCGGCAATCTTCGGGGTAAAGGAGTTTTACATTATGGCTGCAAACAAATATTTCAAGTGAAAACGCGCAAAAGTAGTTTTCGAAAAATACGCTTGACTTTTCCCCTTCCGCCCTGTAGCCTAAAGATTGATATATTTGTCGGAGGTGTGTCATGGCAAATTTTACCCGGACAGCCATCAAAGAAACATTCCTGAAACTACTTAACCAGCAGCCATTGAATCAAATTACTGTGAAAAACATTGTGGAGGACTGCGGCATAAACCGCAACTCCTTCTATTACCATTTTGAAGATTTGCCCTCTTTGGTAGAGGAAATCGTGGGGGAACAGGTGCGGAACCTTGTCCAGAAGCACCCTACCGTGTCCTCTGTGGAGGAATGCGCCGACGCGGTGATTGAACTGGTGATGGAGAACCGGCGGGCCATCTACCACATCTACAATTCCGTAAGCCGAGACGTGTTCGAGCGGCACCTCATGGACGGCTGCGGACATATCGTGTCCACCTACTTAAAGGCGGAATTTGCGGAAAAACCTATAGACCCAGCGGATCTGGATGCCCTCATCCGGCTGCACAAGTGCGCCTGCTTCGGCTCGGTGATCGATTGGCTCAACAGCGGTATGAAGGACGATATCGCCGATTATTTCCGCCGTGTGTGCGTATTGCAGAAAAGCGGATTAGAACGCTTGGAACGCTGAACAATATGCTTCCCCAACGCGGGACAGCTTTGTGTTCAGTTTTTAGACACGGGGCTGTCCCGTGTCTGAATTTCAGATAATGCGGCCCCCGTGCCTGATTTTCAGGCACGGGGGCTTTTTCTGCCCATGGTAAGGGCGCTGCCTCCCTGCTATACTTACCATCACAAAGAAACACAAGGAGGTGTAAATCTTGAAAACCCGTTCAACCATTCCCATGTGGGTGGCCAAGGTCGGCTACATCGTCATGTCCCTGGTGTTCTGTGCCGCCGGAGCTGCTTGTATCGTAAATCCCAGCCTATCCGCCGCAGTCATCGGCCGGGTGCTGGGTGTGTCCATGATTCTGTTCGGAGCCGTCAAGCTGGTGGGCTACTGCTCCCGGGACCTGTACCGGCTGGCCTTCCAGTACGACCTGGGCTTCGGGCTGCTGCTGATCGCTCTGGGGGCACTGGTGCTGCTCCGGCCGGCGGAGGTGCGGGACTTCCTGCTCACTGCCCTGGGGATCGCCATCCTCACCGATGGGCTGTACAAGGTGCAGATCGCCGTGGACACAAAGCGCTTCGGCGTCTCCGTCTGGTGGCTGACCCTGGTTCTGGCCGTGGTTACTGGGACGGTGGGACTGTCCCTGGTGTTCCGGCCCTGGGACAGCACCCGGCTGCTCACCATCCTGCTGGGGACCGCCCTGGTGGCGGAAGGTATTTTAAACCTGTGCGTAGCGATCAGCACGGTGAAAATCGTGAACCATCAGCGGCCGGACGTGATGGAGGTCACCTCCTACGAGGTGGAAGATGAAACATTGTGAACTGTGAAAGGACGTATGCTATATGAAATTTTCTAAAGCGGTTGTCAAATGCCGCATCCCTATCCTGATCCTGGCCCTGCTGCTGCTGATCCCCTCGGGGCTGGGCATGGCGGCTACCCGGGTCAACTATGATATGCTCAATTATCTGCCCGAGGACATGGACACCGTCATCGGCCAGAGCGAACTGCTGGACGACTTCCACAAGGGGGCTTTCTCCTTCCTCATCCTGGAGGATATGCCCGCCAGGGACGCCGCCGCCCTGAAAAAACAGATAGAGCGGGTGGAGCACGTGGACACCGTGCTGTGGTACGACAGTCTCATGGATCTATCCGTCCCCATGGAGCTGCTGCCCGACAAGCTCTATGAGGCGTTCAACACGGAAACTGCCACCATGATGGCGGTGTTCTTCGACACCTCCACTTCCTCCGACCTCACCATGGACGCTATCCGGGAGATTCGCTCCCTGGCGGGGGAGCAGTGCTTTGTGTCCGGTATGTCCGCCCTGGTGACAGATTTAAAAGACTTGTGCGAGGCGGAAGAGCCCATCTACGTGGGCATCGCCGTGGCCCTGGCCTGCGTGGCCATGCTTCTGCTTTTGGACAGCTGGCTGGTACCCTTCATGTTTCTGGCCAGCATCGGCATGATGATTTTAATAAACTTGGGCTCCAACTATTTTCTGGGGGAGATTTCCTACATCACCAAGGCCCTGTCCGCAGTGCTCCAGCTGGCCGTCACCATGGACTACTCCATCTTTCTGTGGAACAGCTACAATGAGCAGCGGCGGCTCTATGACGACAGCAGAGAGGCCATGGCCTGCGCTGTCCAGGCCACCCTCACTTCCGTGCTGGGCTCCTCCATCACCACTGTGGCCGGCTTCATCTCCCTGTGCTTCATGTCCTTTACCATGGGCCGCGATCTGGGCATTGTCATGGCCAAGGGCGTACTGCTTGGGGTGCTGGGCTGTGTCACCGTTTTGCCCGCCCTCATTCTGGTGTTTGACAAACCTCTGCAAAAGACCCGGCACCGCTCCCTGATACCCAATATGGACCGGCTGGCCGGCGGCGTAGTGAAGGCGTTCCCCGTGTTCCTGGTGGTGTTCGCCCTCATCGTCCCCCCCGCCCTGTATGGTTATAGCAAAACCAACGGCGAGGTCTATTACGATATGGGCCAGTGCCTGCCCCAGGACATGGAGTATGTCATCGCCGAGGGCAAGCTCCGGGACGAGTTTAACATCGCCTCTACCCATATGCTGTTGGTAAACGCAGATCTGCCTGCCGGACAGGTACGGGCCATGGCGGACGAGATGGAGGCCGTGGACGGCGTGAAGTACGTACTGGGCATGGAGTCCGTTGTGGGTTCCCGTATCCCCGAAGAATTTCTGCCGGAATCCGTTACATCCAAGCTGAAAAGCGGAAACTGGAGGCTGCTTCTGATTAACTCGGAATACAAAGTAGCCAGCGATGCAGTGAACGCGCAAATCGGCGAGCTGAACGACATTTTGAAACAGTACGACCAGGGCGGTATGCTGATCGGCGAGGCCCCCTGTATGCGTGACATGATCCAGACCACTGACCGCGATTTCAAGATGGTAAACGCCGTGTCCATCATTGCCATCTTCCTCATTATCGCCCTGGTGGAAAAGAGCTTCACCCTTCCCCTCCTCCTCATCGCGGTGATTGAGGCCGCTATCTTTGTCAATCTGGGCCTGCCCCACTACCTGGGCAAAAGCCTGCCCTTCATCGCCCCCATCTGCATCAGCACCATTCAGCTTGGCGCTACGGTGGACTACGCCATTTTGATGACGACGCGCTACAAAACGGAGCGCATGGGCGGCGCGGACAAGAAACAGGCGGTCCACACCGCCCTGACCACCTCCATCCCCTCCGTCATCGTGTCCGGCATGGGGCTGTTCGCCGCCACCTTCGGCGTGGCCCTCTACTCCGAGATCGACATCATCAGTTCCATGTGTATGCTCATGGCCCGGGGGGCCCTCATCAGCATGGCGTCCGTTATTTTCACCCTGCCCGCCCTGCTGCTGCTGTGCGATAAGCTGATCCTCGCCACCACCGCGGGTATGAAACAGCCCAAGCATTCCAAAATTTTCAACCAGGAGGTCTATGTAAAATGAAAAAACCTATTGTAAAAGCCCTGGCCACCACCCTGTGTGCGCTTATGGCCCTGGGCGGCTTGGGCGGCACGGTATACACCATGAATGCCGCCGGGACCCCCGCCCCTATCCAATCCGTCTCGGCGAACTCCAGCGCCAAGGCCGCTTCCGCCGGAGATGGGAACGTCAAGGACGAAACCGTCTATGTACTGGCCCGGGCAAATGGTTCGGTGGAGAAAATTATCGTCAGCGACTGGGTTCAGAATACCCAGGACGGCGATACGATCCATGATGTGACCCGACTCACCGATATTCAAAATGTGAAGGGAAGCGAGACCTACACCCTGGGTGGGGACAATACCTGTGTATGGGATGCCCGCGGGAACGATATCTATTACCAGGGGTTCATTGACCAGGAGTTGCCCGTGTCGGTGGCGGTGTCCTACACTCTGGACGGCCAGCCTGTCTCTCCGGAAGAATTGGCGGGAAAAAGCGGCCATGTGTCTATCCGTTTTGACTATATCCACCACGAATACGAGTTGGTGGACATCGGCGGCAGACAGGAAAAAATTTATGTCCCCTTCGCCATGCTCACCGGGATTTTGCTGGATAACGAGGTGTTCTCCAACGTTTCCGTGTCCAACGGGAAGATCGTCAACGACGGGGACCGCACCATTGTGGCGGGGCTGGCTTTCCCCGGCCTCCAGGACAGCCTGGGACTGGACCGGGACACCCTGGACCTGCCCGAGCACGTGGAAATCACCGCCGATGTGGAAGGCTTTACCCTGGAAACCACCGTCACTTTGGCTGCCAACGGCCTATTTAATGACATGACCTATGAAGCCGGCGGGCTTGACGGCCTGGACGGCAAGTTGGATGAGCTTACCGACGCCATGGACCAGCTCATCAATGGCTCCTCCCGACTCTACGACGGGCTGTGCACCCTGCTGAACAGCTCCAAGGAGCTGGTATCCGGCATCGACAGGCTGGCGGCTGGGGCCGCACAGTTGAAGCAGGGAGCGGACGGCCTGTCTGCCGGGGCGGGTCAGCTCCAATCCGGCGCTGCCGCCTTGAGCCAAGGCCTGGACGCCTTGGCCCAGCAGAATGCCACTTTGACCGAAGGCGCGGCCCAGGTCTTCCAAACTCTGCTCAACACCGCCGACGCCCAGCTGGCCGCAGCGGGCGTACAGGCGCCCAAGCTCACAGCGCAGAACTATGCCCAAGTGCTGGAGGACGTCATTGCCTCCGCCGGAGATTCCCCCGCTGGATGGCAGGTGTCCGCACTAAAAACCTCCCTGGACAGCTACGACAGCTTCTATCAGGGACTTCAGCAGTACACCGCCGGGGTGTCTCAGGCCCAGGCCGGGGCTGGGGAACTGGATACCGGCATTGGCTCACTGAAAACCGGCGCAGACAATCTGAGCGTTGGCGCAAGCCAGCTCTATGACGGCATCCTCACCATGCAGGACCGCGCTCCCGCTCTTATCGACGGCGTGACCCAGCTGCGGGACGGGGCTGTGAAGCTGTCCGATGGTCTCAAGGAGTTTAACGAGAAGGGGGTTCAGAAGTTGGTGGACGCTTTCGATGGCGACCTGGGCGAGCTCATGGATCGGATGGACGCGGTGAAGGCTGTGTCGGAGCGGTACACCTCCTTCTCCGGTATCAGCCCCGATATGGACGGCCAAGTGAAGTTTGTGTGGCGTACCGAGGCTGTAGATACGCAGAATCAGTAACTCTATCTATGCCGTATAGCGCGTAAAAATGGAGGCGGGGTTGCTTTCAAGGGCAACCCCGCTTTAGCTATAGTTTATAGATAGCTCTAAATGAGCAAATTCAAACAGTGTGCAAAAGATCTCTGAAGAGATGAATTCCAGTAGAAAGGAAAAGATATGTCTCCGCTCAACTTAAATGTTCTGCGCAAAACTGCTCTGACGCTCTGCAAAAATGCTGACTTTGGCCGCAGGCTCAGCATCCAGGAAAAGCGCTTTGCTGCCGCACTCAATTCCCGGCGTCTTTTTCATATTCTTTTCGCCTAATTTCAAATGCTGTTGCCCTTTCCCCTCCCCCGAATTGTAGGATTGTCAAACATGTTGGAGGAGGAAATCAAGAGGAGAAAGCCAGAGGAGGGGCCTCATCGGCAGGTTGTTGGAGCGGCGGTTATGGACAGCGAGTTGTTTCTGAAAGTCATCCAGAGAGAAGAAAGAGTGGAGAGCATAAAAGCGTTTCTGGTCTTCCCTGTGACTTCGTTCCACCTTGCCATTATGTCTGGGCGTGTAAGGACGAATGCGTTTATGCTGAACGCCCAACTCAGCAGCGGTTTTCTCAAAAAGGGTCTGGATATCCCGTTTACTGTTAGAAAAACGGTTTGTAAATTCAAAACGGTGGTCGGTCTGGACACATTCCACATGGATACCTCTTCGGACATACCATTTCACCAGCCGTTTCAAGAAGTCTGCGGAGGAGTAGGTGGACTGCTCGGGATAGGCGGCCAGGAAGCGGAGCCTGGAGAACTCGTCAATGGCGGTATATTGAAACAGGCGAAGCTCCGGGTCTGCAATACACTTTCTGGGGACCACCTTCACATCCACCTGAACCCTTTCTCCAGGACGAGACATCTGCTGGTAAGTCTTTGGCGTGTAAGTCTTTTTC
>OFGH01002070.1_pt1 | contig 11660 bp, 8 predicted proteins | sample 1521721 | NCBI WGS metagenome assembly OFGH01 (sample SAMEA3504132, study PRJEB24116) | mouse gut metagenome | biome: mouse gut; feature: mouse-associated habitat; material: faeces | place: Denmark | collected 2011
GGATATAGCGCAGCTTTTCCTCATTCATGCCGACATATGTGATAAACAGGACGCGGCGGTCAATATTCCTGGAGTTAATCAGCATTTTTTTGACGTAATGTCTGGCAACATGTGTAAAATTGCCGATTGCCATGCCGCTTACGACCATTTTGCTCTGGCGGAGCCGGATGATCGGGTGGAGCAGCAGCGCATCACAGAGAACCTGTATTCGTTTGGGAATCTTTCCCGCCTGACACATCATATGGGTGCTGTCAAGGATGGAAGTAGAGGAAATATAGCGCCTTAAGTCTTTCACGGTAAGGATAATTTCCGCTTTCGGGGCATGCTTTTCCGCCATGGAAGCGGCGTATAAAACGCAGAGCCCCATACCGCCGGAAAGATGCCCGGAATCCAGTACGGTGACGTTCTCAAAGGATTTTGCCGCTTCAAGAGCATTGTGATATCCCTGACCGGCATGCTTTGCCATTGTAATATGAATGACGTTTTGGGCTTCGGTCAGCTTCTGGGCAAAAAATCTTTCATAATCCTCCACTTCCGGCGCCTGGGAGATACATTCTCTTCCGGAAGCCACAAGAGAGAGCAGCTCGTCGGCTTTTAATTCGATGCCGTCCAGGAACCGGCCTTCCTCGGTGCGGATATAGTAAGGGCATACGGAAATGCCGAACTCTTTTATCAGGGATTCCGGCAGGTCGCATACACTGTCGGTTGTAACAATAAGAGAGTGCCGCTGCGCCTGTTCAAAGATAAGCACGTCCTTTGCGATCTCCGCCTGAATACTTTCCTCATTGAGCGTTACCAGTTCTTTTGGCAGGATGCTCAGAACGGCAGCCTCCAACAGAGCGCCGCTGACCGGTTTTGCCAGATAGCCGCTGAAACCTTCCTTCCGATACAGAAGCTGGTTGTTGCTGCCGGCATTGGCTGTGAGTGCGATCACGGGTACATTCTGGCACAATCCGCCGGGCTGGCTGCGCAGAGCGTGAAGGCATTCGATACCGTCCATTTCCGGCATCAGATGATCCATCAGGATAGCATCATAATGCAGATTCTGTGTCAGCTTCAGGCATTCGGCACCGGAGGAAGCCGTGTCGATCTGAACTTTTGTCTCTGTCAGGAGCTTTCGCACCACTTTCAGGTTCATGTCATTATCGTCTACTACCAGGATATGTGCTTCCGGTGCCTCGAAACTCTGTCTGTAGTGTTCCCCGTCATGTATTTTGGCACGGGATGCCAGTGTGAATGTTCCCAGTTCCTGATCATCCACAATATCCTGCTCCAGCATAACCAGGAAGGTGGAGCCTTTGGTATAGACACTGTTGACGCTGATCTCTCCGCCCATAAGTTCCACAAGCTGGTGGACAATGCTGAGTCCTAAACCGGTGCCTTCGATATGGCGGTTTTTTTCTTCATCCACCCTCTTAAATGCATTAAAGATATAGGGGATATTTTCCTTTTTAACACCAAGCCCGGTGTCCTCCACGGAATACCAGACGCGCACTCTGTTCAGCGTCAGGCGCTCACAGCGGACGGAAAGTGTGATGGAGCCCTGGCTGGTATATTTTACGGCGTTATTGAGCAGATTGATCAGAACCTGCTTGATGCGCACTTCATCGCCGCAGAGCATACTGGGGATCGAGGAGTCCACATGCAGCCGAAAGTCCAGCCCTTTTTCTTTTGCCTTAATCCATATCATATTGACAATTTCGGAAAACAGAGCCCCTGTTTCGTAGGAAACGTTAATAATCTCCATTTTCCCCGACTTGATCTTGGAGATATCCAGAATGTCGTTAATGAGGGTGAGCAGCATTTTACTGGCACCCTGAATATTTCTTGCATTTTCAGCCACATCATCGGAAATATCTCCCCGCAGGATAATCTCGTTTAACCCGATAATCGTGTTGATGGGGGTGCGGATTTCATGGCTCATGCTGGAGAAAAAGTGATTTTCCGCCTTGTTCAGTTCTTCAATCTCTTTTTTCTGCCGTACCGATAATTCGTTTTCCTCTTCATAGAGCTTCTGCAGAAACAGAAGCATGATACTGGTCAGCAGCCCGACTAAAATAACGGAAGTGGCGGAGTCAAAAAAGGAATGGCGCTGTGTATTGGTGGCGACAAGTTCCGGGAAGCGGAAAGCGATGTAATAACAAAGCAGCGTCTCCGCACTGCAGAGCAGGAAAAAGATGCCTTTTCGCCTGCCTTCAAGAGTAATGCTGATATAAATAAAACAGAGCACAAACCACTCGGGCATACCACTGTAAAATCCGCCCGCCGTAAAAAAGCTGAAAGGGAAAAGCAGGAGAAGAAGCACGGAGATCGCCGTGGCTCCTCCGTGAATGCAGTTCTTCCGGATGCTGAATTTTACAATGGATGCTATACATACAAGGCTTGCCGCCAGGATCAGAAGATTGATAAAATTCCTGCCCATGGGAAGGATAATAATCAGCGAGACCATACAAATGCCCGTAACGATGCGGAACATACGCTCTTTCAGGCTGATTCTGTGATCAGAGATCGTTTCGATCCATTTTTTAAACACCTGGTGTTTCCTCCTGTTTTTTATGATAAGGATAAGTTATCCATTTTTCAGGATGTTTCCTGCAGTCCGGCAATGTGTTCGCATACTTTATCATAGAGAGAGAGCAGCAGCGGGTGATTTTGCCGGATATATGCCTCATCCGCTTTTTTACCTGCCAGTTCCAGTGCTTTCGCCTGTTCCGACAGCTTTTCCGCGCCGATGGTCAGCGATGTGCTTTTTAAGGCATGGACCTTGATCGCATAATCCGCCCAGACGGCAGCGTCATACAGGGAGATAATTTCGGCCTTTTTCTCCTCGGCCTGTGAACAAAACATTTCCAGCATTTCCAGATAAAAATCCTCTTCTCCGCCGCAGTAATCCAGCCCCATCTCGATGTTGATGCCGATTTGTGCCAGAGAGTCAAAGGAGAGGGACGGCGGGGCATCGCTGCCGGAGGTATCCGAAGGAGCCGGTTTCGCCAAAGTATCCGAATCGGAGGGGGCTGCCGGAGCATCTGAGGGAGCCGGTTTCGCCGGAGTATCCAAAGCGGAAGATTCCGCCGGAGCGTCCGAAGGTTCCCATTCCCGGGAAGAAACCGGGGATTCGGATGAGGTTTTATACTGAATATGGTTCTTTGGCAGTACTTTGCGCAATACCCGCTCTAAAACGGAGCGTTCAATGGGCTTGGGTATAAATTCCGTGAATCCTTCATGCCGGAACATTTCTCTTGCGCCGCTGACCGTGTTTGCCGTCAGAGCGATAATCGGCAGATCCTGATAGATGCCGTTTTCCATCTCACGGATTTTCCTTAAAGTCTGTACACCGTCAAAACCGGGCATCATATGGTCAAGGAAAACAATGTCGTAGGTAGTATCGGCACATCGCTCTACGGCTTCTCTGCCGCTTAAGCAGGTGTCCACCTGTATTCCGTAGCTGCCTAAAACTCCTTTTGCAACGACCAGGTTCATCTCTTCGTCATCCACCGCAAGAACACGGACTCCCGTACAGGAAAAAGGCTTGCGGCCTGCGGCCTGTGCTTCATCAAAGTCATTTTTCGTCGCTTCCCCATTTAAAAGGTTCACCACGGAAAGGGCAAAGAACGGTTTGCGGATCAGCAGCATCTTACTGTCTTTATCCGGTATAAAATCTCTTTCCGCGATCACTATGATCCGGATGGAGGCGTCAAGTTCTTCATAATAAGAGCGGTTCTCTTCATATTCGGACTGGGCAATAAATATATGAGTCAGCGCGTAGCTGCGCATCAGCTTCTGCAGCCCTTCCAGGTTGTGTGCCTGGTGCCCCTGAATACCAAGTCCCTCCATCATATGCCGCAGCATATCGTCATAGTATCTGCGCACTTCATCGCTGCCGTATCTTTCCGGGCGGAAATAGCATGCGACACAAAGCTGTTCCGCATGGGAAACAACCATGGAAGGCGTATCATCCTCCACACCCTGGGGGATGACAATATGGACCTGGAGGCCTTCCTGTCCCTTGCTGTCAAAATGGATAAAACCGCCCATGGCATGAAGCAGTCCCCGGGCAATGGGAAGCCCCAGCCCCAGTCCGCCTGCAAAGCGGCTGCTTCCCGAATCGGCCTGATAGAAATCATCGCATATTTTGGTAAGCTGAGAGCCGGTCATACCGATTCCGGTATCATACATATCAATGGTAAGATTGACACCGTAGCTTTCCTTTCTGAAACCGACGCAGATGTTGATGCCTCCCTCCTCCGTAAATTTGATGGAATTTTCCATCAGAATTTTCAGAACATGGGAGATTTTTTCGGCGTCTCCGATCAGGACAGCCGGTATCCGGGGATCAATATCAAACACCATTTCCAACTGATGGCGGTTGCTCTGCATGGCGGTCATGGTAATCACGTCATTCAGGAGGGAAGTGATCATATACGGTTCCCATGCGGGAGTCAGCGTACCTTCCACGATCTCCGTATAGTCCAGCATATTATTAATCTGGTTTGAGAGACGCTTGCCCGCCAGTTGTATGGAGTGCATATCTTCCCGAACTTCCGGGGAGATGTCTTTTTCTAGTATGACTTCGCTGATCCCCAGCACCATATTGATGGGGGTTCTGAGTTCGTGGGACACGTTGGATAAAAATTCGGCGTTCTGCCGCCCGGCGGTCTCCAGTTCCGTAAGCATATCCGTCTGCTTTTTCTGATCATCCAGTCTTTTGTTGATCCGGTATATGGCTATTGCCATGGCGCCCGCCACAACGGTAGAGCCGAACCCCAGCCGTGCCAGGTTTTGCGGGCTCATAATATAAGTGATGGTGCGTAAAATAAAAAAATGGTACAGTAATTCCAGCAGATACAGACCGACTGTCATATAGAGCAGGATCTTTTTGTCAAACATGGAAAATACCAAAAGCAGCATACAGGCTACGGCAGGGATGTCGTAGAGGATAATATTATGTACGCCAAAGAAAAAAAAGCCGACCATCAACAGGCCTGCGCATAAAGCCTCATAAAATGATTCGGTACCGATTCTCCCGATATGGAGAATCCATACAAGGGAATTGCCGGTCACAATAATGGGAACCATCCATGGTTCCCAGGACATGGCAATGGTAATCAGCATCAGCATGACGCCGAATATGGTAACAATACCTGCCAGAAGCAGGTGTATGCTTGTTTGTCCTTTTGCTCTCATGCCTTCTCCAATCCCAGTGCAACCCGTTTTAACAGTTCCTGGGGAGGAAAGGGTTTTTTCAGGTAATTGACAGCCCCCAGCTTTATCGCATTTCGTACATCGTCTTCATCCCCGGACGCCGTTAAGAAAATAACGGGAACATCAGTGGAAGACTCTTTCATACGTTTAAACGTTTCAATTCCGTCCATTTCCGGCATTGCGATATCAAGGAGGATCAGGTCGATATTTTTGCCTTTGATCTGATCAAGCGCTTCCTTTCCCGAGCCGGCAAGAATAACTTCATATTCCGCTTTTAAAATTCTCTCTGCCCTTCTTAAATTCATGGTATCGTCATCTACGACTAAAATCCGTTTTTGCATGGTTGCCTCCTTATCTTCAAGGGAAATCTGATGGATTCCCACAAAGTTTATTTTAAAATAGGAATGTGATAAAGTCAACAGTTACAGGTGTTATGTCATGGTTGGGATTGAGCCGGGGATGTGGCGGGATTTGACACAAAATAATATATAGTTTATATTAATAAATTTATAAAACGCTTAAGAGCATAAAACGAACTTTATTTTCGGAATTATGCCCCGCTGAACATGAGGAAATAAATAGACCTTGTGCGGGAGAGGCATATATTTTAAAATATAGCTATAAAAGCAGGATTTAGTGAGAGGAGGGATTAAAATGCCAATGTCAAAAAAAGAGATGCAAAGGCAATGGGAAGAAAAAACAGCACAGATGCGGAATATTATGAAAAATCGAGATTGGAACGCGCTGTTTGCTATGGAAGGGAATGATGATTTTTCATGGACGTTAGAACAAATGTTGTGGTCTTTCGTAACGAATAGAGCGGATGAGAATTTGGATATATCTAACCTGAGTCATGCGCAAAAGGTACTTTTTTTGGTACTGGAACTGGAGAGCGCGACGCAGGCTGATTCATTGCCCAATTTTTTTGAGGAGGGGTTTGCGATTTATGGCCGTGAAGCAGTACAGGCATTGGAAGAAGTAGGAGCATCTCAATGTGCTGCCGCTCTTAATGCCGTAGTTGATACTTTGCCGAACGGTATTTATCCAAAAGGAGATCAAGAATTTTGGGATTCTATTATGTCAGGAAAAAATTCTGATATATGGGACAAGGCAGATCGTACTTTAATGGATTATGCGGATGGATGGTTTCCCGATTTGTGCCGTACTTATGCAGAGGCACATCGAGATGCGGTTCAAGCAGGTTGACATCTTCCGGTTCACGGTATGGTCTCATAACTGACAGCTTAGAAGGCTCGAACGCTCTGTGAAAATGCCTTAAATGCAGTAAAATGATGGGTTTCAGCGAATAATTCCATAGCAGAATTGCAGTCTCAAATGGATGCACTGACAGCAGAGAAAAATGAGATGTCAGCTAAGTTGGAGATGCTCTATAAAATAGAAGCTGTAGATGAGACCATGTATACCATAGCAGATGCAGATATTTATGATGATCTGTATGGTGAGGCATTAGGCAACGAACCAACAGGCAATATTCCTGCTGAACAGGAAATAAAAATCACAGGAAAAAGTGTTGTAAATGATTGGTATGAAATAGAGATGGATGGGAAGAAACAATATATAAGTGCGAAGTTAGTCTCCCAAACTAAGTCCCAACCCCAATCCGGTGGTGAAAGTGGAAGTTCCGGCGGCGATGGAGGCGGTTCTACACAACAGTCTAGCGGTGAAGGCCAACCATCTGGTGGAGGTAACGGAGGCGGCCAACCATCTGGCAATGAAGACACAGGCAGTGTAGGAATGGGAGAAGCAGGTGGAGCATTCTCAGGCCTTCCGGAATCTGGTGCTGGTGGTATTGATTACAGTGCTCCGGAGTTACATTTTGAATAATTAGTAAACAACTAAGTTTCAACAGGGATAGCATCAAGTTACCCCTGTTATTGATCGCCAGTGGTGCTTAAGGCGTAGACGTTCGCCAATGCAGGGGAAATGGATCGGAGCCGCCGGAATGCGAACGTCGTTAAGCGCCAGCACAATTTGGCGATCTCCCCGAAGGGGGGAGCCCGAGTTAGTATTACCTCGGACTTTTGTGTTCTGTGTTACATATCCCCGAACCCTCTATCTATCAACCTTCCCTCCGACACAAATTATTCTCTATTCCCTGTGTTATAATCTGTGTCCAAGATCTTAGATTATACAAATGCTATACTTTTCCCCAATCTCCTACATTCACAGTTTTACTCACATTTTCTGAAATGTATATCAATGAATTTATGTTAATATAAAATCAAAAACTGGAAAAAGCAGGGTTCCATACAAAAGATAAAAAAAGATATCCCAACATACGGCAATACCCATTCATAAGCCTGATCTCCTGAATTTGGGAATTATGTTAATGTTCTGTACCGGTATTCGAGTGGGTGAATTAGTTGCATTGAAGTGGTGCGATGTAACAAATAATTCAATCAAAATAAGAAGGACAGAAATATTTTATAAAGGTGATGATAAGAAAAGAGTATATGAGATCAGGGATTCTCCTAAGACAGAAGCAGGAGTTAGGACAGTATTTGTCCCAACGGAATTTTCCAGTATATTGAGTAGATTAAAGCTGATAAGTGAAAGTGCAGAATTTAAAAAGCTCTGAAAACCGCATATTTACGGGAAATTTTCAGAACCTTAACAGCAGGCGAGGGGAATCGAACCCCCCTCCCAAGCTTGGGAAGCTTGTATTCTACCGATGAACTACGCCTGCACAATAATATATTTCCGCCTGACGCTGATATAACGTCTTTTGCTATTATATCAGCGCAGGCAAAATTTTGCAAGCTAAATTTTAAAAATCTCCTTCTTTGTACCTTGCCACAATATTCTGAATCTTTTCGCTGGGATCGAGCAGGTCGCTGATGGAGGAGTCATGATTCAGCGTATCGATCAGGTAAGCGATGTATTTGCTCATATCGCAGTTGATATACCATTCCCGGGAGAGCAGTTCAGGCGTCTGATAGATCAGGTTGGTCGTCAGAACTCTGCTGATCACACCCTCTTCATAGGCTTTGTCAAACCGCTCTAAACCACCGGTAAAAAGACCGAAAGTAGCACAGATGAAGATACGGTTTGCATTTCTTGCCTTCAGGGCTCTTGCCACTTCAATGGCGGATTCTCCGGAGGAGATCATATCATCAATAATGATCATATCCTTTCCCTCCACACTGGAGCCTAAAAATTCGTGGGCGACAATGGGATTTCTGCCGTTTACGATGCGCGTATAATCCCGGCGTTTATAAAACATACCGATATCCAGCCCGAGCACATTGGCTATATAGATGGCTCTGGACATGCCGCCCTCATCAGGGCTTATGACCATCATATGGTCCGTGTCGGGGATCAGCCCTTTCACATTGCGCAGAAGCCCTTTGATAAACTGGTAGGCAGGCTGCACTGTCTCGAACCCATGCAGAGGGATGGCATTTTGCACTCTGGCATCGTGGGCGTCAAAGGTGATAATATTGTCAACTCCCATACTGACAAGTTCCTGCAGGGCAATGGCACAGTCCAGAGACTCCCTGGCAGTCCGCTTATGCTGCCTGCTCTCATATAAGAAAGGCATGATGACTGTGATCCTTCTTGCTTTGCCGCCGACCGCAGCAATGATGCGCTTCAAATTCTGGTAATGGTCGTCCGGGGACATATGGTTTTCATGTCCGCAGAGGCAGTAGGTCATGCTGTAATTGCACACATCTACCATGATATAAAGGTCATCTCCCCGCACGGATTCCTGGATGATGCCCTTTGCTTCGCCGGAACCAAACCGGGGTATTTCCACACCGAGCAGGTAGGTGTCACGCTGGTATCCCGAAAAGGCAAGGGAGTCCTTGTGTTCGCTTTCACGCTCCGCACGCCATTTTACGAGGTAGTAGTCAACTTTTTCCCCCAGTGTCTTACAGCCTTTCAGAGCAATGACGCCAAGAGAACCGACCGGTATGGTCTCCAGATTTCGCTTTTCTTCTTTTCTTGTCATTGGAAGTCCTTTCTTTTGAAAAATAAAATGTAAAGTGCTCAGGTTTTTTTGCAGATCCTGATATCGGGACCGGTCAGCACACAGATCTCAAAGTTTCCGATGATCCTGGAACAGATCCGATCACTGTATTTTTCCTGCAATTCTTTTAATCCCAGATTGGTGGTGATGAGCGTGGACTTTTTCAGAAGCTGCCTTTCGTTCAAAAAGGAGAAAAAATAGGAAGTAACAAAAGAACTTCCAAGTTCCGTCCCCAGATCGTCCACGATCACAAGATCACAATGGTACAGGTCTTCATAAAAATTATCAAGGGCATTTTTGTCTTTGCCGAATACATATCGGGCGAAGGTGTCAAACAGTTCGGTTGCGCTGAAATAGATTACGGAATGGGAAGTGTCGATCAAAGCCTTGGCGATACAGTTGGAGAGAAAAGTTTTTCCGGTACCCACAGTACCCATAAACAGAAGGTTGCGGCAATTCTCATCGAAGGAAGAGACGAAGCCTTTGCTGATTTCAACTGCTTTCTTATAGTCGCCGAGCGCGGGACCTTCAAAATAATCGTAGGAGAGGGTATCAAAATTCTCCTGCGCAAGAGTGCCGGAAAGGTTGCTCTGGTTGTAGAGCAGTTCGATGATCTTTTTTTCAAAACAATGACATTTTTTCTGCCCAATATAGCCTGTATCCCGGCAGTCGGGGCATTCGTAGACGGGTTCCAGATAATCAGCGGGAAAGCCCTTTTCGAGAAGGAAAGCCTCTTTTTTCAGGTGCAGGCTTCTGAGTGCATCAGAGAGTTCCTCTCTTGCACCTTCCTCCCGGTCGATCAACCGTCTGGTAAAAGAGGAGGCAAGGGAGGCAGAAGCATCTTCGAGCGCGGTATATTCGGGGTGGGCATTTCGGATACGCAAAAGCCGCTCCTCCAACATATGGCGCCCTGTGGTCTGCTTTTCTTCATATTCACGTATTATGGATTCATATTGCGCATTGGTTAAAGCCAAGTTCATTCTCCTGTCATTTGGTAACGGCCCGTTTTATCATAAGGCCGCCGTGTCAGTTGATCTTTACTCTCTGCAGCAGTTCGTCATAATCGTACTGATTCTGACGGAACTGATGGAACGGATTTGAAGGAGCGGTGCTGCGGGGAGGGCGGGCTGCCTTTTTTTTCCGGAAAGCCGCATCCGCCTCCGTTATGTCCTGCATCGTATGTATGCTGTTTTCTCTCCAGCTCTGCAAAATGCCGTCGGTGTACTCAAAACGATGCTTGTCCGTGGCAAGAACACAACGCTCACATGCCTCCAGGATCATATCCGGTGTAAAGCCGTATTCCCGGAACCATTTTTGAATATAGGACGCCTCCTTTTGGGTAGGAGTACCGGACTTGCCCAGGGCATTCATGACGGTATAGACATTTTTATCATATTTTGCAGCAACAGCGGCAGCTTCCTTTGGCGTGGAAACACCGGACTGCGCCCAGCTTAAAGCAACTTTTTCTATATAACGGAAATCTTTTTTTCCACGATCCACACAATACTGTACCAGGTGATCGATCAGGTCGGTACTGAAGTGAAGCACGTCCGTCATAAAGATGATGGAACGAATATTTTCGGTGCTGAGCGGTCTGCCCAGATACTGTTCGGTGATAAAGACAAGTTCCGAAGTCGCCTCCTGCTGTTTAAAGGCCTTGACCTGATCCAGTGTGATAAGACTTTTATCACATACGGAAGGAATTGCGGTCTGCTCAAAAGCCGGTGCGGTAACCGGAAGTGCAGGAATTGCTTCGGGAGCCGTCACTGCGGCATCAGAAGCAGGCATGGAAATCATGCCGGCAGGCGCCGCGTCCAGATTTTCCAGACGGATACCGGTCAGCTTTCCGGTTTCGTCGTGCAGCAATGAGATGACATGCATCCGGTCCCAGTACTGTAAAGCTCGGAGAATATCTTTCTCGGTATAGTTAAAGCAGTCAGCGATGGCTGAGATTCCGGTGGGCATGTCCGTACCCGCGTACCTGAGCAGATAAAGATAGACCTTCATCTGCGCGTCATTGGCGTCCTTCATATATTCGTCAATAAAGCGGTTAGAAAGCATAGTCATACCTGCATGAGAGTTCTGTGAAACTGTCAAGCTGTTCATTTATATATCATCCCCTGATTTCCCATTTTTAAAACTGAGACGATTATAACATAGCGGTTTTACAAAAGATATAGACAAAATGGCGAAAACATCAGCATCGGAAAATTTTTGGTGTTTCTGTGGATATTGTGGAAAATGTGTATAACTATTGTTCCGCCGATGCTCAGAAAAAGGAAAAGTTTGATAAATACCGAAAAAATCCCGGTTCGGGTGGGAAGATATCAAAATAAAATATCCACAATTTTTCGCTCTTCTGAGAAAAGAGAAAAATGTGGATATGTGGAAAACTTATATTCCGAGGAGGTTTTCCCCGATTTTATGGACATCTCCCGCCCCCATAGTTATCAACCGATCCCCGGCT
>OFGH01002082.1_pt1 | contig 11604 bp, 10 predicted proteins | sample 1521721 | NCBI WGS metagenome assembly OFGH01 (sample SAMEA3504132, study PRJEB24116) | mouse gut metagenome | biome: mouse gut; feature: mouse-associated habitat; material: faeces | place: Denmark | collected 2011
TTGATAGAACAAAAGTTCAAATTTTATAAGTTGATGTTAATGTATTAACATTGAGTTGGTGACTATACAACCGTGTGCTAAGGCACATCACATTTGTGAAACAATCAATAAGAGTAGTAAAAGTAATTCTTGCTATATAGACTCTGACGTAAATAGACTAGGATTTTTTTGTTGTTCTAATAATATGTCATATTGATACTCAAGTGGGATTGTACCTACTTGAGTTTTTTTATGGAAAAGGGGAATCAGGTATGAACGAGAAATTAAAATTGTATGGTTTTAATAACCTAACTAAATCATTAAGTTTTAATATTTATGATGTCTGCTATGCTAAAGGTCAAAGGGAACAAAAAGATTATATTGCTTATATTGATGAACAATATAATTCAAAAAGACTAACAGATATCCTTTATGAAGTAGCAAATATGATTGGTGCACACGTATTAAATGTATCAAAGCAGGATTATGATCCTCAAGGCGCCAGTGTGACAATGTTGTTAGCTGAAGAAGATATGTTAAAAAATCGCCAAGGAGAAATGGAAGCTGTTGATGATCGAATAATTTTGGGGCATTTGGATAAAAGTCATATTACTGTTCATACTTATCCTGAGTATCATCCAGAAACAAGTATTGCAACATTTAGAGTGGATATTGATGTAGCTACTTGTGGTGAAATATCGCCATTATCAACTCTAGATTTTTTAATTAGCAGTTTTGATTCTGATATTATTACAATGGATTATCGTGTTCGAGGTTTTACTAGGGATATAAAAGGGAAGAAACTTTTTATGGATAGGCCAATGTCATCAATTCAACAGTTTATTGATAATAAAACACTACTTAATTATGATTCTACGGATATTAATGTTTACCAAGCTAATATGTTTCATACAAAGATGTTAATTAAAGAAATTGATTTACAAAATTATTTATTTAAAACTGATATTTATGAATTGCCACCTAAAGTAAGGTTAGAAATAACTAATAATTTAAGACAAGAAATGATAGAAATTTATAGTGGAAGTAATATTTTTTAGGAGGCAATATGAAATTAGATCAAAGTAAAATGCCTATTTATGAAGCTTTACAACAAATGAAAAGAGACCGTTTAGTACCTTTTGATGTTCCAGGACATAAACATGGTAAAGGGAATCCTGAGTTGACAGAATTTTTAGGTGAAAAATGTATGAGTATTGATGTTAATTCAATGAAACCGTTAGATAATTTATGTCATCCCGTTTCAGTAATTAAAGAGGCCGAAGAGTTAGCAGCTGATGCATTTAATGCAGCACATGCCTTTTTTATGGTTGGGGGAACAACGTCAGCTGTCCAAAGTATGATTATGGCAAGTGCTAAAGCTGGTGAAAAAATTATTATGCCTCGTAATGTTCATCGTAGTGCTATTAACGCAATGATTCTGATAGGAGCTATTCCAATTTATGTAAATCCTGATGTTGATAAAAGATTGGGAATATCTTTAGGAATGTCAATTGATCAAGTAACGCAGGCAATTAAAGATAATCCAGATGCTAAAGCTATACTAGTCAATAACCCTACTTATTATGGAATTTGTTCAAATTTGAAAGCTATTGTTGAATTAGCTCATAAACATAATATGTTGGCTTTAGCTGATGAGGCACATGGAACTCATTTTTATTTCAGTGATGATTTACCAATATCAGCAATGGAAGCAGGAGCTGATATGGCTAGTGTCAGTATGCATAAATCAGGTGGAAGTTTAACACAAAGTTCTTTTTTACTGTTAGGGCAAAATGTGAATGCTGATTATGTTCGACAGGTGATTAATTTGACCCAAACAACAAGTGGTTCATATTTATTAATGGCAAGTCTGGATATGTCACGGAAAAACTTAGCTTTACATGGACAAGAGATATTTAGAAAAGTTAGACATTTAGCTAAATATGCACGTGAAGAAATTAACCGAATTGGTGACTATTATGCTTATTGTAAAGAATTGATTAATGGAAACAGTGTTTATGATTTCGATGTTACGAAACTATCAATATTTACTTTAGATATTGGTTTAGCAGGAATAGAGGTATATGACTTATTACGTGATGAATATGGGATACAGATTGAGTTTGGTGATATTGGTAATATTCTTGCCTATATTTCAGTTGGGGATAGTGAGGCTAATGTTGAGCGTTTAGTTGGAGCTCTTGGAGAGATTCGACGACGGTTTAAAAAAAATCGCACTGGAATGTTTGATCATGAATATATTAATCCTGAAGTTATTATTTCTCCACAAACAGCTTTCTATGGTGAAAAAGAGTTATTATCGCTTGAACTATGTGTTAATCGTGTGTGTAGTGAATTTGTTATGTGTTATCCACCAGGAATTCCTATTTTAGCACCTGGTGAAAAAATAACGAGAGAAATTCTTGATTATATTCAATATGCTAAAGATAAAGGTTGTTTTATGACAGGACCTGAGGATATGGAAATAAATAATCTTAATGTTTTAAAGGGAGAGGTGAAATAAATGGAATTATGGTTTACTGAACAACATACTAATGGTGTAAATTTTTCAATAAAAGTTGATCGACAATTATTTAGTGGACAAAGTGAATTTCAACGAATTGATGTTTTTGATTCTAAAGAATTTGGACGTTTTCTTACTCTTGATGGTTATATGATGTTAACAGAAAAAGATGAATTTATTTATCATGAGATGATTGTTCATGTTCCTATGGCTGTTCATCCTAAAGTAAAAAAAGTGCTGGTTATTGGTGCAGGGGATGGTGGTGTAATTAGAGAATTATGCCGTTATAAGACGATTGAAAAGATTGATATGGTTGAAATTGATAAACTAGTTGTTGAAGTAAGTAAAAAGTATTTACCAATAACAGCATGTTGTTTTGATGATTCAAGACTAAATATTTATTATCAAGATGGATTAAAGTTTGTAAGAAGTAGAGAAAATGAATATGACTTAATTATTGTTGATTCTACAGATCCATTTGGACCTGGAGAAGGATTATTTACAAAAGAGTTTTATGGAAACTGTTATAAAGCATTAAATGATAGCGGAATTATGGTAAATCAGCATGAAAGTCCATTTTATCAAGAAGATGCAATTGCAATGCAACGAGCACATAAGCGAATTGTTGAAAGTTTTCCAATTTCACGAGTTTATCAAGCACATATACCAACCTATCCATCAGGACATTGGTTATTTGGATTTGCTTCAAAGCAATATCACCCAATTAAAGATTTTCAAAAAACGAGATGGAAGGCTCATGGAATAAAAACAAAATATTATAATACAGGAATTCATATAGGGGCTTTTGCTTTACCAAATTATGTAGAGGAGTTACTTAGAGATGTGGAATAAAAATATACAAACGTTTATTGGTTTAGAGGCGTCATTTGATGAAGCAAAGTGTGTGATTTTTGGTGCTCCAATGGACAGTACAACTTCATATCGTCCAGGAACTCGTTTTGCCTCATCAGCTATGCGTCAAGAGTCATTTGGAATAGAGACATATAGTCCATATCAAGATAAGGATTTAGAAGATATCAAAGTATTTGATGGTGGTGATCTAGAGCTTCCGTTTGGTAATCCTCGCAAGTCGTTGGATATGATTCAAGAAACAATAAAAACAATTCTCGAAGCTAATAAACTGCCATGTATGATTGGTGGTGAACATTTGGTAACATTAGGAGCAATAGAGGCAGTTGTAGAAAAATATCCTGATTTACGAATTATTCATTTTGATGCCCATACTGATTTACGTGATGAATATCTTGGCGAAAAGTTATCTCATGCTTCAGTAATTAGAAGAGTACATGACTTAGTGGGCGATGGAAAAATTCATCAATTTGGAATTCGTAGTGGGGAACGTGATGAATTCTATTGGGCAAAAGAACATACTAATTTAAATAAATTTAATTTTAAAGGTTTACAAGAAGCTATTGAAGAGTGTCAAAATTATCCAGTATATTTTACGATCGACTTGGATGTATTAGATCCAAGCGTATTTCCAGGAACTGGAACACCAGAAGCTGGTGGAGTAACATTTATAGAATTATTAGAAGCTATAATTGCTGTGAGTAAATTAAATGTTGTAGCTATGGATATTAATGAACTATCACCAGTTTATGATCAAAGCGGTGCTTCAACAGCATTAGCTTGCAAAGTATTAAGAGAACTATTACTAGCGATGAATAAAGGAGAAGAATAAATGAGAAAAACATTAATTATTGGATGTGGGGGAGTTGCAAGTGTAGCAATTCACAAATGTTGTCAAAATAGTGAGATATTTGAAGAAATCATGATTGCATCCAGAACAAAGAGTAAGTGTGATAAATTAAAAGCAAAATTAGAAGGAACGACAAAAACAATTATACATACAGCTCAGGTAGATGCAGATAATGTCAAAGAATTAGTAGCATTAATGAAAGACTTTCAACCAGAAGTAGTTTTAAATTTAGCATTACCTTATCAAGATTTAAAAATCATGGATGCTTGTTTAGAAGTTGGCTGCCATTATATAGATACTGCTAATTATGAACCAGAAGATACTGCAAAATTTGAGTATAGTTGGCAATGGGCATATCGTGAAAAATTTGAACAAGCTGGTTTAACAGCAATTCTTGGTTGTGGTTTTGATCCGGGCGTAACAGGTGTATTTAGTGCTTATGCTTTAAAACATGAGTTTGATGAAATTAATTATATTGATATTTTAGACTGTAATGGTGGTGATCATGGTTATCCATTTGCAACTAATTTTAATCCTGAAATCAATATTCGTGAGGTATCTGCCAATGGAAGTTATTGGGAGAATGGGCATTGGGTAGAAACTAAACCAATGGAAATAAAACGTGAATATGATTTTGCTCAAGTTGGCAAAAAAGATATGTATCTATTACATCATGAAGAATTAGAATCATTAGGTTTGAATATTCCAGGAATTAAACGAATTCGTTTCTTTATGACTTTTGGTGAAAGCTATTTGACACATTTAAAATGCTTAGAAAATGTAGGAATGACATCAATTGAACCGATTGAATATGAAGGAAAGCAAATTATTCCATTACAGTTTTTAAAAGCGGTTCTTCCTGATCCAGCCTGCTTAGGACCACGTACGATTGGAAAAACAAATATTGGCTGCATTTTCCAAGGTAAAAAAGATGGACAAGATAAAACGTATTATTTATACAATGTTTGTGATCATCAAGAATGTTATAAAGAAGTTGGTTCTCAAGCAGTTAGCTATACAACTGGAGTACCTGCAATGATTGGAACAATGCTATTATTACAAGGAAAATGGAAAAAACCTGGAGTATATAATGTTGAAGAATTTAACCCTGATCCATTTATGGAAGCATTAAATAAATGGGGATTACCATGGATTGAAGATCATAATCCAGTATTAGTAGACTAATGAAGACACCATATTATTTGATTGATGAACAATTATTAGAAAAAAATTTAAAAATTCTTCAAACAGTTAAAAAACAAACTGGGTGTAAAATCTTATTAGCTCAGAAATGTTTTTCAATGTTTAGTGTTTATCCACTTATAGCAAAGTATTTAGATGGTACAACAGCTAGTGGTCTTTTCGAAGCTAAGTTGGGATATGAAGAGATGCATAAAGAAAATCATATTTTTAGTGGAGCTTACCGTGATGATGAAATTGAAGAAATTATGAGTATTTGTGATCATGTTGTTTTTAATTCATTTAATCAATGGCAAAAATACCAAGATTTAGCTAAACAGACAGGAACATCTTGTGGAATTAGGATCAATCCAGAATGTTCAACTCAAATCGGCCATGAAATTTATGATCCATGTGCAAAGTTTTCACGTATGGGAGTGACACTAGAAAACTTTAAAGATGAGCTGTTAGAAGGAATAGAAGGTTTACATTTCCATACCTTATGTGAACAAAATAGCGATGATTTAGTAATTACAATAAGAGCAGTTGAAACAAAATTTGGTAAATATCTTAAACAAATGAAGTGGCTAAACTTTGGCGGTGGTCATCATATTACACGTGTTGATTATGATTTAGATACATTGATCAACGTTATCAATGAAATAAAAGCTAAATATGAAGTTGAGGTATATTTAGAGCCAGGTGAAGCAGTAGCATTAAATGCAGGATATCTAGTATCAAGTGTTTTAGACATTATTAATAATGGAATGAATATTGCAATTATGGATACATCAGCAGCTTGCCATATGCCTGATGTTTTGGAAATGCCATATCGACCAGAAATTATTAATAGTGCTCTACCTCATGAAAGAGAATATACATATCGTTTAGGTGGTCCAACTTGTTTAGCAGGTGATATTATTGGTGATTACTCATTTGATCAGCCTTTACAGATAGGACAACAATTATGGTTTAAAGATATGGCAATTTATTCAATGGTTAAAAATAATACTTTTAATGGTATGAATTTACCAAGTATTGTTTTAAAGCAAAAAGATGATATAAAGATTATTAAAGAATTTGATTATAATGATTTTAAAAATAGGTTATCTTGAGATCAATGTCATTAAGTTAAGAAGATAAGAAAGAAGTCATAAGTATAGAATATAAAAAATCTATGCTTATGGCTTTATTTTATGTACACAAAAAAGTACAGTCTTGAAACTGCTTTTCCAAAGGTATATAATAGTCGTGTGTTAGTCAAACCTATAGTTGAAACATACGACTTTTTTTGCAGAAACATGACGTGTGCTTGTTCTTCCTGGTCGGACAGGAAGTATTTCTTTGGCTATCAGGTTCTCAACGGGTGATTTTTTACCCGTTTTTTTGTTTAGAAACCTTCTTATGATATGCGATGCCCTTGTAAAATTAATTTGATATGTATACTTTGTCTTCTTTTTTATTATCTTTATATCCTGTACAATTCTTTGACAAAAGTTATAAAGTAATAATCTTGCATATATCTCCTGTTTGATAAGTTTTCTTTTCTTTGAATGTAATGCATGCAGTCCTATCGCATATTTGACCTGCCTGAATGAAGTTTCTATTCCCCATCTTTTATTATAGAGTTCCTTTATATCCTCAATAGAAAACTCATCTCTGTCAAGATTAGTTATGATGCATTCATATGTATCTTCAGTTATTTTTATTCTTACTGTTCTACATCGAAAATCATAGAATGGTTTTTCTTTGCTTAGATAATCAAAAGTGTGATTAGATGGTATAAATCTATATATTTGTGGATTTGCCTTGATTTCATTTGTTTGTTTGATTGTTAGTATTCTTGAAACATCTATATCAAATTCATCAGTATCGGGATATGGACCAAAACTCTTCATTATACTCTTGCTGGAAGTTATATCTCTAACTCGTATAAGATATTTATTTCCAGAATTGACGACATGTTCAAAATTATTATAGGATTCATAACCTCTGTCAGCTATGAATATGGCTTTATGACCTTTGTATCTGTCTACAAGTTCATTGAAAGCACTATTTTCGTTAAAGACTGCTTCACCCTGAATAATAATATCATCATAAGTGCATTCTAAAAGATCATAGCCTGCATTGATATGAAAAGCTGAATATGTCAAATCCTTTATACCTTTTTTCAGAAGAGTTGTTTCCTTGTCATAAAAAGTATTGTCAATAGGTTCTTCACTGCCATCAACAGCTAAAAGACGATAACCTTTATAAGTTTTCAGTTTTGAAGTCTTTTTATTAAAATTATCAAAAAGAGATTTAAAAGCATCAATCTTAATTTTATTTCTGGCCTGTACAAAAGCTGAAGCAGTAGGAGTATCAATAGAATAGTCATTAAGCTTCAATAATTCATCTTTCAAAGAACCAGCTTCCAAACAAATGATATTATTAATGACAGTAGAGAAATCAAGTTTACGATTACGGATAAAATCAGTATTAGGATTCTCAACGAAAAGAGAACGAGAATTATTCAAAATCTTAATGCAGTGATTCAAATTTTTTCTAAGAGAGTTAAAATTGTTCATAAGTCATACCTCCAAAAGTTCATACCTATAAACAATAGGCTTATTATTCATAAAAAATATGAATAATAAGCCTCACAAACTCATTTAAATGTCAACACTTTTTTATAAAAAAAAGAGGATACCAATATTTTTATATCGATATCCTCAATATCATTTCCTTAACTTAATGACATTGATAATTTATCTGTTATTTTTTTATTCTTTTATCTATGTTATACTAAAGATGAAAGATGTTTTATTTTAATTTATTTCTAGAATAAATGATCTTAATCACAATAATAATGAAAGAGGGGAATAAAATGCGGAAGTGTCATCGTTGTAATACAGAAATGATTGAAGAATATGGGTTGAAGATAAGTTCTATTAATGCTGGAGTAGCTTCTGTAATGCTTAGTAAAGGTCAGGGAGTTTTTACATCTGAACTTGGTAATGCAGTTTGTCCCAAATGTGGTGAAGTATCGTTATATACAGAAAATAAAAAGATATTAGATAAATAAGTTAAAAAAGAGATTACAACTTCTAGAGTATAGAAGTTAGAATCTCTTTTAGCTTATTCATTTACATTTTCAAATGCTTGAGGAATTATTGGAGTAGGTTTTTTAATTCGATGATTATAAACAAGAATTGTTAAGATGCTACAAATAACAATAATTCCAATGAATACGATAATTTCATTACTTACTGATACATTTTGCATACTAATTACTTTTCTAAAACCATCAACACTATATGTGAATGGGATAAAAGGATGAATTGCTTTAAAGATTGCTGAAGATGTTTCAAGAGGATAAGTACCAGCTGAACCACCTAGATTAATAACCATAAATACTAGAAGAATAAATTCACCAATTTTTCCACAAACAACACTTAATAGTGTTACTAATGCCATTAATGCTGCACCAACAATAGTTGTAAAAATAAATGTCATTAATAACTGTTGTGGTGAAAAATCACAGAATAGCATTAAGGTACCAATCATTATAACTGAAGCAATTGTTGAAATTGAAAACCAGATCGTAGCTTTAGATAACCAGTATTTAAAACCATTTTTAGCTTTTTCGATATCATTAAATAAAGGATACATCAAAGTAAATGCCATACAAGCGACATATAAACCAACACTCATCATATATGGAGCCATCCCATGACCATTATTTTCTACAGTTGATATTTCATGATGAGATACTTTGATAGGTGTTGATAACATATCAAATGTAGCATCACTACTGTTAATATTATTTATTTGTTTAGCTCCATCAGTTAGTGAAGTCGCTAATGTATTGGTACCATCTTTCAATGTTGTTAAACCACTACTTAATGTATTAGAGCCATCATATAATTGTTTAGCACCAGAAGCAATTTGATTAGCACCACCAGCTAATTGTTTAGCACCGTTAGAAATAGTAGGATTATTATTGATTAAAGTGGTAGTACCAGCTAATAATTGCTCCGAACCATTTTTAGCACTATTTACACCACTTTTATAAGTGTTAAATCCGTTGTTTAAGGCTGAAGTGCCTTGACCAAGTGCTAAGCTGCCTTGATAAATAGAATTTGCCCCATTAATTAAAGTATTTGCTGTAGATTTATCACCTAAACCAGTTTGAACAGTTTTTAAACCAGTATATAGCTGCTGAATAGCTTGATTGGCACCTGGTAAAGCTTGAGCTGAACCACTAGCTAGTGAATCAACGGTTAATTGTAGATTATTGAAAACCCCATCAACTGTTGCTTTAGCAGTTTTTACGTTTGTCATGGCTTTAACGTTTGCATTATTAATATTTTGATCATTTTTTATAGTTGATAAAATATTTGCAATTGTTTCTTGATCAAGATTTTTACCAGCATTATTAGTTAATGCAGTTTGAAGAGCAATAGCATAAGCTTCGTTAATTTGAGTAATAGATGCTTCTGCACTATCAAGAGACATATCAATATTATTGAGATAGTCTTTTATATTTGGTTTACTACTATCATTACTAGATGTTGAAATGCTTTGATTTAAAGCCTGAATACCATAATTTAATGTTTCTAGTGCAGTTTTACCAGTTATTGGATTAGGAGTAATTAGAGCTTGGATACCAGCTTCTGTATTACTATTTAATTGCTTATCAAGAGCGCTTTTAGCATTAGTTAATGCTGATTCTAAATCTTTGCTTCCTTGTTCTAATTGTTTGATTCCAACATCAAGTTGATTAATACCATTAGTTAAAGCCTGGCTGTTGTTATCAAGTATTACCAAACCCTTATTTAAATCACCACTACCATTATTTACAGAGCTAACACCATCAAGATATGAACTAAGACCATAACTTAAAGTTTTTGCACCATCATCAAAAATAAGTGTACTATCAGCAAGTGTTTTTAAATTTGTTGTAATTAAATTATTTCCATCAATTAGTTGATTAGTTCCATCATTAATCTGTTTAGAGCCATCAGCCGCTTCATTCATGCCATTACCGACAGTATTTATTTGATTAAATATTGTTTTTGCATAGGTTTTAGTAACTGTAGCTGATACTTCTTCTTTGATCTTTGTTATTGCAGAGTCATCCATTTTTGAAGCAATATAGCTTGTTCCTGGATTGGTTGTATAATTTAAGATCATTTTTTTAGGTTCATCTTCTAGTAATGTTGTAGCATTTTTAGAAAAATCACTTGGAATAGTAATAATCATATAATAATCACCATCTTCCAATCCTTGTTTAGCTTTAGAAGCATTAACAAGATTAAAGGACATAGAATCATTATTTTGAAGATTATTTGCTAATTCTTTTCCAATATCTAAGGTTGCATCGTTATATGTTACTTTGTGATCTTCATTTACAACAGCAACAGGAATCTCGCCTGTGTTTCCATATGGATCCCAGATAGAACCAAGAAAGACTCCTGAATAAATACTTGGAATTGCAATGATGGCAATAGCAACAATAATCAACCACCAGTTTTTTAAAAATGCTGACCATTCTTTTTTTATCATTTTTTATTCTCCTTTCATTAGATTTTAGTTTTTACTTGAAATCTAAATTATTAATGGATATAATTTATCTATGGATAAAGTTTATCTATTAACAAGTACATATTTTAGTCATAACAATATACTTTGTCAATTAATTTATAAAAAAATTTTAAGTAAATTGATCATTTATGGTACAATATATGAAAAGAGGTACATAATCATGAAAGTTAAAAATAGTGTCGAACAAGCAATATGTCTATTAATAATGATTGCTCATAGTGATGAGGGGACTCCATTAAAGAGTTACAATATTTCAGAAGATTTAGGTGTTTCTGATTCTTATTTAAAGAAAATAATTCGTCAATTAGTAGTAGCAGGTCTAATTACTTCAGAAGCTGGTAAAAAAGGTGGTGTTTCTTTAAAAAAAAATCCTGATAAAATTACTTTATTGGATATTTTTGAAGCAATTGAGGGAAAAGAGCCTTTTGCTAGAGCAACAGGCTTAGTTGAACGAGTATTTTTAAATGAGTTAAAAGAGGTTAAAGAACAAAAACAAGCAATGATTTTAGAAGCATTTAATCAAGCTGAAACATGTTATAAAGAAAGGCTTAAAACAATCACATTGAAAATGGCAATGGTTGAAAGAAAGAGGAGGCAATAATAAAATAACTTATAA
>OFGH01002083.1_pt1 | contig 11599 bp, 11 predicted proteins | sample 1521721 | NCBI WGS metagenome assembly OFGH01 (sample SAMEA3504132, study PRJEB24116) | mouse gut metagenome | biome: mouse gut; feature: mouse-associated habitat; material: faeces | place: Denmark | collected 2011
GGCCCGCCGCTTCTGGCCCGGGCCGCTGACCATGGTCCTGCGCCGCGATCCGGCAGTGCCCGATGAGGTGACTGCCGGGCTGGACACGGTGGGAATGCGGTGCCCCGCCCACGAGCTCTGCCGGGCGGTCATTGAGGCGGCGGGGGTGCCCGTCGCCGCTCCCTCGGGCAATACCTCGGGTAGGCCAAGTCCCACCAGTGTGGCGGACATGCTGGAGGACATGAACGGAAAGATCGACGCCATTCTGGACGGCGGCAGCTGTCAGGTGGGAGTGGAGTCCACCATTATCGACATGACCGCCGCCACGCCCCGGCTTCTGCGGCCCGGAGGCGTCCCACTGGAGGAGCTGCGGGCCGTCTTGGGCGAGGTGGAGCTGGACCCGGCCATCCTCCGGCCCATGGAGGAGGGAGAGAAGCCGCTGGCTCCCGGCATGAAGTACCGCCATTACGCCCCAAAGGCCCCGGTGATCGTGGTGAAGGGCTCGCCGGCCCGGAGCGCCGCCTACATCCTGGAGCACCTGTCGCCCACCTACTGGGACGGGGTGATCTGCTTTGACGAGTTCGCCGACTGGTATCCCAGCCACCCGGTGGAACGGCTGGGCGGGGCTCTGGACCACTGGGAGAACGCCCGGCGGCTGTTCCACGCCTTGCGGGCCATGGACGAGGCAGGGGTGAAGCGCATCTGGGCCCAGAGCCCGGACACCGCCGGGATGGGTTTGGCCGTGGTCAACCGCCTGGACAAGGCGGCGGGCTTCCACATCGTGGAGGTGTAGGCCATGACAGTGTTAGGCATCACCGGCCCCACCGGGGCGGGCAAGACCACCTTGCTCCGGGAGGTGGAAAAGCTGGGGGGCGCGGTCATCGACTGCGACACCGTCTACCACGATATCCTAAAAAGTGATATCCCTTTACAGGATATGCTGGAGAAAGAGTTCGGCCCTCTGCGGGATGAGAGCGGTTCCATCGACCGCAAGAAGCTGGGGCGCATCGTGTTTGGCGACCCGGAAAAGCTGGAGACCCTCAACGCCATTGCCTGGAGGGGCATAACCCACCGGGTCCGGGGCATCCTGGAGGACCGGCGTGAACAGGGGAGGGCCTTGGCGGCCATTGATGCCATCGCCTTGCTGGAGAGTCCCTTGAAAGAATTATGTCAACTTACAGTGGCCGTCCTGGCCCCCCAGGAGGTGCGGGTGCGCCGCATCATGGCCCGGGAGGGCATTTCCGAACACTACGCCTGGGCCCGAGTGAAGGCCCAGCGTCCGGACGAGTATTTTATTCGGAACTGTGACTATACTTTAGTCAACGACCTTCCCGCGGCGGAGGAGTTTTCCCAAGAGGCGCGGGAATTTTTGAAGGAGGTTTTATTATGAGCGAGGAAATGAAGGAACAGACCAGGGGGGAGCAGCTGCGCCGCGCGCTGCTCTATGACAGGAAAAACGGCTACGACCGGCTGGCACCCGGCGAACCGGAGGCCATGGAGGCCTACTGCACCGGCTACAAGCAGTTTCTGGACGCGGGCAAGACAGAGCGGGAGTGCGTGGACCGGGCGGTCGCCCTGGCGGAGAACGCCGGCTTCCGGCCCTACGTCCGGGGCGGGGAGCTGAAGCCGGGGGACAAGGTCTACCGGGTGAACCGGGGCAAGGCGGTTACCCTGGCGGTCATCGGCCGGAGACAGCTTTCAGAGGGGGCCAACATCGGCGCCGCTCACATCGACTCCCCCCGGCTGGACTTGAAGCAGAATCCTCTCTACGAGGCGGAGGAGCTGGCTTTCCTCAAGACCCACTACTACGGGGGCCTGCGCAAGTACCAGTGGGTGACCATTCCTCTGGAGCTTCACGGTGTGATCGCGCTGAAAAGCGGCCAGACCATCCGGGTATCTGTCGGCAACGGAGAGGGCGACCCCCTGTTCACCATTGACGACCTGCTGCCCCACCTGGGGAGTGAGCAGTCCAAAAAGCCGCTGGGGGAGGCCATCCCGGCTGAGAGCCTGAACATCCTGGTGGGCAGCCGTCCCCTGGCGGACGACGAGGGCAAGGACCGGGTGAAGCTGGCTGCTCTGGAGCTGCTCAACCGGAAGTACGGCATCGTGGAGGAGGACTTTATTTCCGCCGAGCTGTCCGCCGTCCCCGCCTTCCGGGCCAGCGACATCGGCTTTGACCGCTCGCTCATCGGCGCCTACGGCCACGACGACCGGGTGTGCGCCTACGCCGCTTTGGCCGCCGTTCTCCAGCTCAACGTCCCCGAGCACACCGCCGTGTGCATGCTGGCCGACAAGGAGGAGATCGGCTCCGAGGGGGTCACCGGCATGAAGTCCGCCGCTTTCGACACCTTTATGGAGGACCTGTGCCAGGCCCAGGGCGTTCCTCTGCGGGCGTGCTATGAGAAATCCTTCTGCCTGTCCGCCGACGTCACCGCGGCCTACGACCCCAACTTTGCCGACGTGTATGAGAAGCGCAACAGCGCCTTTGTCAACTACGGTATGGGCCTGTGCAAGTACACCGGGGCCCGGGGCAAGTCCGGGGCCTCCGACGCCTCCGCCGAGCTGGTGGCCCGGGTGCGCCGGGTGCTGGACGATGCCGGCGTGGTCTGGCAGATGGCCGAGCTGGGGAAGGTGGACGCCGGCGGCGGCGGCACCGTGGCCGCCTATATGGCCCAGCGGAACATTGATACTCTGGACGCCGGGGTCCCGGTGCTGTCCATGCACGCCCCCTTCGAGACGGTGGGCAAGCTGGACTGTTATATGACCTTCAAGGGCATGAAGGCGGTATTTGAGGCGGTATAAAATAAAAATCAGTTCGCAGCGGGGGCAGTGGAAAAGCGGTCTCCGCTGTTTTTTCAAAAATTTTTCTGCAGATGAAACATTTTCCCGGTTTCGGTCGTATCTAAAGTGAAACCGGTTTTGATCCTATCTAAAGCGAAGGGAAGGTGATCGAAGAGTGGACTCTTCGCGGCGTACAGGTCAGGAGCTCGCTGAGCTGTATCACCGCCACGTGGACACCGTCTGGCGGGTCTGCTACTCCTTTATGAAGAACCGGGCGGATACAGAGGACATGGTGCAGGAGGCCTTTCTGCGGGCGTATTATGTGGACAAGTCCTTCCGGTCGGAGGAGCACGAAAAGGCGTGGCTGATTGTGACCGCCTCCAACCTGTGTAGGGACGCGCTGAAGCGGGCCTGGCGCCGGGACGAGCCCCTGGAGGACCACCTGGAGCTGGCCGCGCCCGGGCGGGATTCCCAGGTTCTGGAGGCGGTGTTGGCCTTGCCGGAGGGTTACAAGACGGCGGTCTACCTGTACTATTACGAGGGCTACGATGCCAGGGAGATCGCCTCGATTTTGGGCTGTCCCCAGGCCACGGTCCGCACCCGGCTCGCCCGGGCCCGGAAACAGCTAAAACAGATGTTAGGCGGTGAATTGGAATGAAAAATAGGGAGATTCGCGCTGCGTATGACAGGACCCTTCCCAGCGGCGAGACAAAAGAGGAAATCTTGCAAAAACTGCTGGCCGCGGCGTCGGAGCCGCAGGCGGAAAGGAAAATCATTACCATGAAAACCATAAAAAAGAGATACATCGTACTGGTCGCGGCGCTGATTGCATTGGCCCTGTCCTGCACAGCGATGGCCAGCGGCGTGCTGGGGGAGACCTTCGGCCTGTGGCTGGGGGACCGAAAGGTGGCGCTGGACAAGCTGACGCCAGTGGCATTCGATCTGGAGGGCTTCCTGGCCGAATACCCCACCGGGATTGTTGACCAGGATCGTGTGTTCCGGGATACCGACAGCTTTACCCGGGCCACCGGGATGACCCTACCCGGGGCGGAGGAGCTCCAAATGACCGATATTGCGCTTTCCGTCTCCAACCGCTGGCGCACCGGCCACCTCTGCATGACAGTGGGTACAGGGGGCGGAGAGGCCCAGATGAACGGTATGTTCCTGCTGGAGGGGCACGCCCAGGAGATGTACGGCTACGGTGTGGAGAACACCAGGGCGGATGAGGTCTATGAATACGCGGAGGGACGTAAGGCGTATTTCATCAAGGGTGATGAAATCATTCAGGTGTATTTTGTGGAGGACGGCGTCATGTTCCAAATGTTCGTGGAAAATTCCCGGTCGGGGAAAGAGCTGGGCAAAGAGATCGTAGACCGTATGTCCGGAACTTCCGAGAATTAAAGCGCGCCTGAATAGAAGTGGAGGCCCCGGACCAGAGCATGGTCCGGGGCTTTTTGCGGTTATTTCAGCTTTTTCTCCAGCCGCCAGACCTTGACAGCCAGGACGGCGCAGACGATAAGCAGGAGGAGAGGGACGCCCAGAGCGAAAAAGGTCTCCATAGGATTGAGAGTAGCGGTAGCGGTGATGATGGCGGTGGGGCCGTCCGCTCCGCCGATGATCTGGGCCGCAGCGGGGGACAGGTAGATTCCCTTGATAAGCTCCGCCCACACAGAGCTGAAAAAGGTGGTGAACAGCCACAGCAGACTCAGGCCGCCGCCGCCGGCCAAAAACCACCGGAACAGCCGCAGATACCGCCGGGTAACGGCCCGATCCGACTGGCCCAAAGCCTGAGAGACCGCAGCATCTGCCTCGGCCACGGTGAGGGTGTCCGCCTCTTGGCGCTTTCCTTGCATCAGCTCCACCAGGGACACCCCCAGGGCCTGGGCCAGGGGCTCCAGCAGCTTCACGTCGGGGAATCCTTTGCCCGTCTCCCATTTTGAGACGGCCTTGTCGGTAACATTCAGCCTGTCGGCAAGCTCCTTCTGGGTGAGGCCCTGTTCCCTCCGAAGCCGAGCAAGGAAAGAACCAAATCGTTCGTTGTCCATAAAATTCGCTCCTTTCGATGGTCCAAATTTAGCACAGAGCGGAGAAAAAGGCAACCTACGAAAAGTAGAGCGGATTTTTGTGAGTAAAACCTCCCTTTTTGCGAAGACTATAGCATAAAAAGGAGGGATTATCCCATGGACGAAGAACTGGAGCAGAACACCGAAAATCCAATCGAAGACTTTGGGTCGTCAATCATCCGCACAGACCGGGGGACGGTCTATGTGCTGACCATCGTGGGGCAAATCGAGGGACACCAGCTTCTGCCGCCCACCAGCAAGAGCACCAAGTATGAGCATGTTCTGCCCCTGCTGGCCACCATTGAGGGGAGTGAGCAGATCGACGGACTGCTCATCCTGCTGAACAACGGCGGGGGAGACGTGGAGGCCGGGCTGGCCATCTCGGAGGTGATCGCCTCCATGTCCAAGCCCACCGTCTCCCTGGTACTGGGGGGAAGCCACTCCATCGGCGTGCCGCTGGCGGTGTCGGCAAAGAAATCGTTCATCGCTCCCTCGGCGGCCATGACCATCCATCCGGTGCGGCTCAATGGCCTGGTGATCGGCGTACCCCAGACCTTCTACTACTTCGAGCGTATCCAGGAGCGCATTTTGCAGTTTGTCACCGCCAACAGCCACATCAAACGGGAGGCGTTTACAAAGCTGATGCTCCAGACGGGAGAGCTGGCCGCCGACGTGGGCAGCGTCATCTACGGCGAGGAGGCGGTGGAGCTGGGCCTCATCGACCGCATCGGCGGGCTGTCCGACGCGCTGGGCTGTCTGTATGGAATGATTGGGAAAAAGGATTGAAACGGCGGGGGAGACCCCGCTGTTTCAGTTTACATAAAAAACAATAAAAACACTGGAATTTTTCTCTGGCTTATGTTAATATAGTATTTAGTGATTTTATGGGTTTGCGGCCCGTTTAGGAGGTACATACCTTTGAGTTATTTTATGTCTGCCATTCTGGGTTTTGTCCAGGGTGTGGCTGAATTTCTGCCCATCTCCAGTTCAGGCCACCTCACGCTGTTTCAATACTTCTTCGGTATGGAGGAGCCGGACCAGCTGTTTAACATCCTGCTCCATTTTGCCACCCTGTTGGCGGTGTTCGTGGTCTACTGGCGGGACATCTGGGAGATGATTGTGGAATTTTTCCGCTTCTTTGGAGACCTGTTCTCCCGCCGGCCCCGCCGGGGACGCCCGCCGGAGGCCAGACGGATGGTGCTGCTCATCATTGTGGGCACCTTGCCCCTGTTTCTGGTCCTGCCCATTCAGGATCAGGTGGAGGCGCTGGGGAGTAACCCCATTTTTGTCTCCTGCGCCCTGTTGGTGACGGGCTGTATCCTGTTCCTCTCCGACCAGATGGCCCGGGGACATAAGACCGCCAAAAACGCCACTTTGCCGGATGTGCTGCTGGTAGGTCTGGCCCAGGGGGTGGCCACCATCCCGGGGCTGTCCCGGTCCGGGTGCACCATCTCCGCCGGAATGGTCCGGGGGTTTGACCGGGAATTTGCCGTACGGTACTCCTTCCTCATGTCCTTGCCCGCCGTGCTGGGGGCCACTCTGCTGAAGGTGCTGGACGTGATGGAGATGGAAGGGGGCATCCCGGCGGAAAATCTGCCCAAGTACCTGCTGGGCATGGCCGTCGCCGCCGTGGTAGGCTATTTCTCCATCCAGCTTGTAAAGCTGCTGGCCGACAAGGGAAGGTTCGGCGCTTTCGCCTTCTACTGCTGGGGTGCGGGCGCTCTGTTCATTTTGCTGAATATCATGGGCTGGAGCTTTGTCCCGGCGGTCTGAGCATGAAAGGAACGAATACATATGGCGACGCAAAAGAAAACAGGGGGGACCCGGACCGCCGGCCGCCGCTCCTCCTCCAATTATAGCGGGCGGCGGACCGCGCCCCAGGGAAAGAGCGGCTCCAAGGGCCGGCAGACCCAGCCCTACCGCCGGGAGGCCGGCGCGGTGGTCTGTCTACTGCTGGCCATCTTTGCCGGCCTGGGTTATTTCAACATGGAGGCCATCTTTATCGACCTGTTCTGCGGCCTGATCAAGGGCCTGCTGGGCTACGGGTTCTGGCTGATGCCTCCTGCTCTGCTGCTGTGCAGCTATGTCCTCATGTTTCACCGGGGAAGGCCGGTGCGGCTGAGAGTGACCTGCGCCTTGCTGCTGCCTCTGATTCTGTCCTGCTTCCTCCATGTCCTGCTGGCCCAGCCTCTGGAGTGGGATGCTCAGCTGTGGGGATCGCTGGTGGAAAGCGGAAAGGCTTTACAGTCCGGAGGGGGGCTGGGCGGCGTTCTGGGCCAGGGCCTTGTCTCCCTGTTCACCAAAATCGGGGCCTCCATTGTCTCGCTGCTGGCCGGGCTGCTGCTGGGGCTGGCCGCCTTCAACCGCACGGTTCTGGATGCGGCGGACTGGTTTTTCAGCCGTCCCCGCTATGAGCCGGAGCCCGAGCCCGCTCCCCGTAGGGAGCGCAGGCCGGAGCGTGAGCGCCGGGAGGAGTCCGTCCCGGCTCGGGCCACCCGGCCCTCCATCGACATTCCGGTGGAGGACGGCCCCCTGGTGGGGCAGGAACCCAGGAAGAAGAAGGGCTTTTTCAACCGCAGCCCCCGTGTTCCCGCCCCCGATCAGATTCTGAGGCCCCAGGAGATTTCTCCGGCGGAGTCTGAGGATGTTCCGGAGACGAAGAAAGAGGCCGTCTCGAATCATATGCCCGTACCCGACCTGGATTTCCCTGCCATCTCCAAGCCCGAGCCCATTACCCAGCCGGGGGAGAGGGCGGCGTCCCATGTCCGCAAACCGGAGCCGGAGGCAGTTATTCCGCCCGCGCCGGAGCCTGTAACGCCCCGGCCCGCTCCCGTGGAGCCCCCGCCGGCCCCTGTGCCGCAGCCCGTTCCCAGCCCTGTCCCCGTCCCGGCCCCCGCGCCTCAGCCGGCCGTGGAAAAGGTGACGGCGAAGGAGGCGGCCACCCAGGCCGCTCAGGTGGACATGGAGATTCAGCAGACCATGAGCCAGGAGACGCCCCCCTATCAGTATCCGCCCCTGTCTCTGCTCCGGGAGAACGGCGGGAGCATCGGCGGCGAGGCGCTCAGCGAACTCAACGCCAACCGCCAGCGGCTGGGGGATACCATTCATTCCTTCGGCATCGACGCCAATATCATCAACGTGGTCCGGGGACCCTCGGTTACCCGGTATGAGCTGGCTCTGGAACAGGGGGTCAAGCTGAACAAGCTGACCAATCTGTCCGACGACATCGCCCTGGCCCTGGGGGCCGCCGGCGTGCGCATTGCCCCCATCCCCGATAAAATCTCCGTGGTGGGCATTGAGGTGCCCAATAAGGTGGTTTCCCCGGTAAGCATTCGGGAGGTCGTCGGCTCCGACAACTTTGTAAGCAGCAGGTCCAAGACCTCCTTCGCCGTGGGCAAGGACATCAGCGGACAGGCCATTGTGGGCGACATTGGCAAGCTGCCCCACCTGCTGATCGCCGGCACCACCGGCTCGGGCAAATCGGTGTGCACCAATACCATCATCACCTCGCTGCTCTACAAAGCCACCCCGGAAGAGGTCCGCCTTATCATGGTGGACCCTAAAATGGTGGAGCTGGGCATTTACAACGGCATCCCCCACCTGCTGATTCCGGTGGTCACCGACCCCAAGAAGGCGGCCGGCGCCTTGCAGTGGGCGGTCACCGAGATGATGAAGCGCTACCGCACCTTCTCCGAGGTGGGGGTGCGCAAGCTGGAGGAGTACAACGCCTACGCCGAGCGTACCGAGGGCGTGGACAAGATGCCCGCCGTGGTGGTGCTCATCGACGAGCTGGCCGACCTGATGCTGGTGGCGGCCAAGGAGGTGGAGGAATCCATCTGCCGGGTGGCCCAGATGGGCCGCGCCGCCGGGATGCACCTGGTGATCGCCACCCAGCGGCCCTCCGCCGATGTGATTACCGGCCTGATGAAGGCCAATATCCCCTCCCGCATCGCCTTCGCCGTGGCCTCCGCCATGGAGTCCCGGATTATTCTGGACACCCAGGGCGCGGAAAAGCTGGTGGGCCGGGGCGACATGCTCTTTGCCCCCCTGGGCTCCGGAAAGCCCCAGCGGGTCCAGGGCTGCTTCATCTCCGACCCGGAGGTGGCCGCCGTGGTGGACTTTGTAAAGAAGAACAGCGGCGCGGCTCAGTATGATGACGCCGTCATGGAGGAGATCGAGCACAACGCCGCCGAGAAGGACAAGGGGTCCAAGGGGGTGGGCGGCTCCGCTCCCGAGGACGTGGACGGCGAGTTCGACGAGCTCATCGACGCCGCCGCCGAGGTAGTGGTGGAGACGGGCCAGGCCTCGGTGTCCATGCTCCAGCGGCGGCTGAAGCTGGGCTACGCCCGGGCCGCCCGGCTGGTGGACCAGCTGGAGGAGAAGGGCATCGTGGGCCCCTTCGAGGGGAGTAAGCCCCGGCAGCTGCTGGTCACCAAGGAGCAGTGGCAGGAGATGAAGTACCGCCAGGGCATTACCACCCCAGGCGACGCTTTCACGCCCCCCGCCCCCGCTGAGCCTGCCCCGGAGGCCGCGCCTCCCTTCGATGTGGAGGACGCCCTGGACCGGGCGGAGGAGGATACGCTGTGATGATCGATCAAGTGTTTGGAGAACTGGACTTTGACGGTTTTTACTGGAATGGCCATATAAATCTGGACTTTTTCGGGGAGGAGAGACAGCTGAACCTGATAGTCGATTCCAGTTTCGGAGAGCAGACAGAGGTTTCGGAGTTGCAGCATGCAGCTTATCATTCTTTCCTGGAAAAATGGCCGGGCCTGCAGGAGGCTGTGATGCAGGAAGTCATCCGTTACTACAACGAGGAGGAGCGCTTCGCTTACGGCCCCGACGACCCGGAGGAGTTCGCCGCCTGGTGGCCCGAGATCGAGACGGTGGAGGAGATGCGCAAATGGGTAACCCTGGAGATGGTGGTGCTCCCGTCGGACGGCATTATGCGGAACGTTTACGATGGAAAGCGCTGTCTCTACCTGCTGTTCAGCCGAGACTGGGCCGAGGACCCGAATAATAACGGAGTGGGTATTCAGCTTTTAGACGAGGAGATCACCGGGAGCGGATATCAGAGCATCGCGTTTTAGGGAACCATAAAGGAGAGAGCGTACAAAACATGACCGAACAGAAGCGACAGTGGGCCGTAAAAATGTTCCTGGCGGTGCTGGCCCTCACCGCTCTGGCCAACGGCCTGGGCAACAACATACTGTCCAACTACTTCAACGAGGTCTTTCACATCGACTCGGTTCAGCGGGGGTTCATCGAGATTCCCCGGGAGAGCCCCGGCATCCTGTGCATGGTGCTGGTGGCCGCCCTGGGCTTTCTGGGCAACCTGTGGATGTCGGTGGTGGCCCAGGGGCTGGTGCTGGTGGGCTTTATCGTCATGGGCTGGCTGTCTCCGGGCTACGGGATGATGCTGGTGTTCATGTTCGTCCACTCCCTGGGGATGCACTTTTTCATGCCCCTCAACGACGCTATCTCCATGGACCTGGCGGAGCAGGGGAAGGTGGGGACCACCCTGGGGCGGTTCAAGGGGGTCACCACTCTGTTTAACCTGGCGGCGGCGGTGCTGGTATTTTTTGGCTTCCGCACCGGCTTTTTCAGCTTCCACACCCGGACCATCCTGCCCTTTGCCATCGGCGGGATATGTACCGCCGGGGCGGTGGTCCTGCTGGCGCTGATGGCCATGTCCGGCGGACAGAGGGGCGCGGTGAAAAATCACAGGCTGCTGTTCCGAAGGCGGTACATGCCCTACTACATGGTCACCCTGGCCTACGGCTGCCAGAAGCGGATCAAAATCGTCTTTGCCCCCTGGGTGGTGATTAACCTGCTGGGGCAGGGGGCGGACACCGTGGCCCTGCTCACCATCGCCGTCCACCTGGCGGGCACCTGGATGGCCCCCGTCATTGGCAGGCTGCTGGACCGGCTGGGCGTGAAGAAAATGCTGCTGGTGGAGGCGGGGTACATCGCAATTTCCTTCTCGGCGATGGGCCTGGTGGCGGGACTGCTGGCCTCCGGCGGCATCGACCCGGCCAGCTGGCAGACCTGGCTGGTCTACGGGGCCTACGTGCTGTGCGTCCTCTTTGAGCAGTTCAACATGGTTCACTCCTACATGATGCGTTCCATCGCCCTGGACCCCGGCGAGGTGACCCGCACCCTGTCGGTAGGGCTGAGTGTGGACCACGTGATGGCCATTATCGCCTCGCCGGTGATGGGGATGATCTGGCACGCCTGGGGGGTGCAGTATGTGTTTGTGGTGGCGATGCTGTCCGCCCTGTTCCAGGTGGCCGCCGCAGTTATGACAGAGCGGTAGGGACGCATTATGATGCGTCCGCAATCCCCGCAGGTCCCGTGCGGAAGCAGACGTGCGCCTCCGCCGGGCTTTGGCAGGGGCAGAAATATTTCATTTGTGTTAAATTTCGTCAAAGCTCTTTACATCGACAAAGTTTTGGAGTACACTAGGGGCAAAGCTACATTTGGGAGGTGCTGATATGGACGAGATGGATTTCACCCGTAAATTCAGCCTGGGCGATCAGCGTGATATGGAGATTAAGGCTATTCTTACTTCGGTGTATCAGGCGCTGCAGGAGAAGGGCTACAACCCCATCAACCAGATCGTGGGCTACATCCTGTCCGAGGACCCCACCTATATCACCAACCACAACAACGCCCGGGCCCTCATCCGTAAGGCGGACCGGGACGAGCTTCTGCAAACCCTGGTCAGGTACTACCTGACCCACTAAACAGACCAAAAACGGCCCGCCCACCGGCGG
>OFGH01002089.1_pt1 | contig 11568 bp, 4 predicted proteins | sample 1521721 | NCBI WGS metagenome assembly OFGH01 (sample SAMEA3504132, study PRJEB24116) | mouse gut metagenome | biome: mouse gut; feature: mouse-associated habitat; material: faeces | place: Denmark | collected 2011
GATTTAAGAAAGTTTGATTTTGAATATATTGTCCGGATTAAGGATGCTGATCGTGTCCTGAAAGTTCTTTATCCGGGGTTAAGTATTTCTGCCGGTTCTCAGATCACTTCTTTTTTTCGTCGGGGGGACGAAAAACTGACTCTGAATTTATTGGCTGATACTATCCGCTATAATGACATAATATTGTTGAGTCCGGAGGTTCATATGGAGGGTGATCCCCGGCGTTTAAAATTAAACTGTTCCACAGATAAAGTTGTTTATAGTTCCGGATACCAGTTATTCAATTTGCGTAATGAGTTGACATTAGAAGACAATCATCTGGATAATCGGCTCAGTTGGTGTAATTGGGAATATAGCACTTATAGCGGAGTATTGGCTGCCAGTGTGATTTTCAGACCGTCGGAAAAGCGCGGTTATACAACGGAAATAAAAGTACATCCAGGGGTAATTGTGATGGCTGACAGTGTCTGGCATGTGAATCCTTCCACCATTTTATTGCAGGGGAAAGAGTTGAGTGTGAGTGATTTTTCTATTCGTCGTGGTAATGAGTATTTGTCTGTACGGGGTAAGATTTCACAAGATCCTCAGGAAAAGTTGTTAATAAATTTGGAAAATTTTAATTTGGAGAATCTGGCGCGTATTACGTTTAAGAAGCGGTTAACCTTATTTGGGATTGCGACAGGTTCTTTGAGTTTGCAGGATTATTATAAAGATTTTATTTTATTGACTGATTTTAATGTGGAAAATTGGGGACTTGGCCGTGATACACTGGGGTCTTTGCGTTTCCGTTCGTATTGGGATGCGGAAAACAGGAATTTGGTTGTAGGAGCGGAAAACCGGGTTGGTCGGGAAATACCGTTGTTGGTAAGTGGATATTATAATCCTGCGACAGATACTATAAATGTAAATATGAAACTGGAAAAGGTAGGTTTGGAACGATTAAATACCTATACTTCTGATATGTTTTCAAATGCCAGTGGTTATCTTTCCGGTAACCTTTTTGTTGGTGGAAGTGCCAGACAGCCGGATATTTCTGGTTGTGTCTATTTGGATTCTGTAGGTTTGAAAGTTAATGTATTGAATACTAAATATTTTATTCATGATAGCATTCGTGTAGACCGGAACCGGCTTTTGTTCCGGGACTTTTTACTGAAAGATATTAACGGACACCGGGCAACGCTCAACGGTGAATATCAGATTTGGGATAGTCGTTACAGATTAAATACCAAATTTGAGCGTTTTTTGGTCCTGAATACCGGTTTTATGGATAATGAATCGTTTTACGGACAAATGGTGTTGAGCGGATTGGCTGAGTTGGATAATGTCAATGAATCCGTAAATGTAACTGTCAATGCCCGGACAGAAAGCAATTCATATTTATATTTACCTTTGACGTCAAGTTTGACTGAACAATCGAATAATTTTCTTCATTTTATTACTTCCGGTAAACCGGATGTCCAAGAGGTTCAACAGACATCGGGTGTTATGTCTGAAGTAAATCTGAATGCTAACCTTGAGGTAAATGATAATCTGAATGTGCAGGTTATTTTTGACCCGACGGTCGGAGATGTTTTACGGACTACGGGGGGTGGTAATATAAAAATTGCCTTTGATAAGGATGGCAGGTTGAGTATGTTTGGTGAATATCGGATTTCCAAAGGGGATTATTTGTTTACACTGAGTAATTTGGTGAATAAAAAATTTGTGCTTACTCCGGGAGGTACTATTAATTGGAGTGGTTCACCTTATGAAGCGATACTGAACATCAATGCTGTTTATAATCTGAAAACCGCGATAACTGAATTGTTGCCTGTGGAAAACAGTTCAGACGGAGAGGACCAAACCACTGAATCCGGCCGTAAAGTTCCTGTGGAATGTATTTTGAATCTGAGCGAGAAGCTGACTAATCCGACGGTGAAATTTGATATTCAGTTTCCGACATTAGCCACTCAGAACAAGAGTTACATTCAGAGTCTTTTCTCCAGTCAGGATGAAATAAACAAGCAGGTGTTTTCCCTGTTGGTTCTTAACCGGTTTTACCGGACAGACAATACCGGGGATTACGGACTTCAGGCGCAGACAGCAGGAGTGACAACTTTGACTGAGATGTTTACTAATCAGATATCGCGTTGGTTTTCAAAATATAGTGATAATGTAGATATTGGATTTGCATATCGGTTTGGGGACCGGGAAAATGAGATTACGTCGGATGAGCTGGAAGTTGCTGTCTCTACTCAGTTATTGAATGACCGGGTGATTATTTCTGCGAATGGAAATATGGATGTCGGTGGTAACCGGAACACGACTGATAGCCGTAAGACAAATATTGCAGGGGATTTTGATGTGGAAGTAAAGTTAAATAAGCAGGGGTCTCTGAAAATGAAAGCCTATTCCCATACTGATGAAAAATTACTTTACAATAATACAGAGACTATTCAGGGAGTAGGAGTTTCTTATCAGGAGTCTTTTGATACATTCCGGGAGTTGTTGCGGAAATATTTTTGGTTTTTGGGGAAAAAGAAAACAGGAGAGAGAGTTGAAGAGAAAGCGGAAAAATAAAAGAAATATTTGTTTTTTAGGTACGATTGATATTTTAGACAGGTGGGGAAAAGGTAAAGTTTTTGTAGAGAAGCGGCTCTGAATGTTGTTGTGTAAAAATTCAATATGATATGAAACATAACTGGAAACCGGGGACTATGATTTATCCGTTGCCTGCCGTTTTGGTCAGTTGCGGGGCAACACCGGAAGAATATAATTTGTTTACAGTTGCCTGGACAGGTACAATTTGTACGAATCCGCCGATGTGTTATATTTCTGTACGTCCGGAACGGCATTCTTATCCGATAATACGTAAGAATATGGAATTTGTCATTAACCTGACAACGGAGCAATTGGCATATGCTACGGATTGGTGTGGAGTGCGGTCGGGAAAGGATTATAATAAATTTGAGGAGATGCATCTGACTCCCGGGAAAGCAGAAATTGTAAAAGCTCCTACGGTTGAAGAAGCTCCGGTGTGTATTGAATGCCGGGTGAAAGAAATTGTTTCTTTGGGGTCACACGATATGTTTATAGCAGAAGTGGTGAATGTGCAGGCTGACGATTGTTTTTTGAATCCGGAAACCGGTAAGTTCGAATTGGAAGAGGCTCATCCTTTGGTGTATGCTCATGGGGCTTATTATAGTCTGGGAAAGAAAATCGGTAAGTTCGGATGGTCTGTGGAGAAGAAGAAAAAGAAAGGAAGTTTATAGGTGAGTAACGATTTCATTCATACCTTTTATCTTGGAGGTAATGAATATAAATCGTTACTCATTTTGTTGTAAATTGTTTATTTTTATTCTATCCTGGTTATTCCACCGGGCAATATGGCCTGTATACTGTTGTCGTACATAGCAGAGCAGTTGATGGCCGGTAAGAGGTATTCTCCCCGGAATGCTGCGTTGCTGCGGAATTTGAATGTTTTTGACTGGCCTTGCTCCAGACTGAAATAGACGTAAAACCGGTCGTCGCGAATATCAACATGTTCCGCCTGGGGGAGGGTTGCATTGCCGGTGAGCCGTTCGTTGATAATTTCGAATCCGGAAGGAACCAGGTAGCTTAATGCCAATTCCTGATAGGTTCCGGTGACTCCGGTGTTTTTTACAGTGATTTCACTGATTACATCTGTACCTTGTTTTAATTGGTGGATGTTTATTGCTTTCCCCTGGTCGTTGTAATAACGGATTTCCATAGACAAACCGGACATGATTTTTTCCTTCACCACATCCAGTGATACGGAACTGTTGATTTGCCGGGCAAAGAGGGAGCCTGTTCCGTTGTTTTCTATTGAAGCTGTGGACCGTTGATTTTTGATTGTCAGAGGTAATTGCCAGATGGTTTTATCTGTCCGGATTTCTTGTTTGCCTTTTGGGGTGGTGACTGTGACCTGTATGCCTTTCTGACTTCCCAGGTATTTTCTGACAAATTGTGCGGCAGCATGGAGAGAGAAAGCGGTTTCCTGGGTACTGAGCCATTGCTCTGAGCCCATTGCTTTTGAAATTTTTTCCAGCATCCGGTAGGCATCCTGCCGCATGTCGAGAATTATCATGGATTGAAGTATAAGTGCATAATCCCGGATGTCAGAGCCGTAAGTTCTTCCGGTTTCACGATAGGAGGCGACTTCGGAGGATAAGTTTCTAATCATTGTCCTGGCAATTTCTTCCTGATGGCTCAATGCATAAGCAGAAGCGAGTAGCCATTGGGAAACCGGATTTTTTAGCTGGCTTTCTTTTAGTCGGTTCATGGCTGCCATATCGGGATGTTCTGCCAGAGCCAGAACAAACAACCGATAGGCTTGCTCTTGCTGGGCCCAAGGTTCTGTACGGACCCATCTGTTTGCAATCTGTCCGGTATAATTCAGGGCATTTTGTAACATGGCAACCGGAACGGAATATCCTTGTTGTTGTGCTGATACCAGAAATTGGATAATATAGGCTGTAACCCATTCTGAGATATAGTTTTCACCTGGCCAGTAAGCAAAGCCTCCTTCTTTGGTCTGATACCTGCTTAGACGGTCTATGACTGTCCGGATGTTATTTTCTGTTGTCATGGATTGTTCCGGTGTCAGTGATAGTAACACAGGTAAAGATAATTGAGGGAATGCCTGCGAGGTGATTTGTTCTGCACAGCCATGCGGATAGTCTATCAGGTAAGTCAGCCGTTGTTCCAGATTGAGAGGGGGGATAGAAGAAATTTCCAGTACGGATAAAGGTTCCAAACCAGTAATAGGAGTATCGAAAGAAATGGTTTCTCCGGCTTTTACTTCCTTTGCTTCTATTTTTGTAATACGTGGATTTGGAATGCGGACGGTGATGTCTTCTGTTACAGTGGCTTTTTCGGCACCGCCACTTGCTTCCGTCCGGAGTGTTGAAGTTCCGGTTGTCTGGTTGATGCGGGCTTTGAACCATACCAGTTGTTCTCCTTTTGTATCAAACTGAACGGTTTGGGTTGATTCACTGATGAGTGTGATTTTATCATCTGTGGTCATTTTAACTTTGACTTTTCCTATATTCTCCCGCATAGCAAAAACGGTTACCGGTATGTCAGTGATATCGCCGGGAGTAAGCAAACGGGGGAGTGCTACGGACAACATCAGGGGTTTGTTGACAGTGCTGTTGGTTGAAGCGGCTCCGTAACTGCCGTTGTTGGCTGCGACGACAGTGGTACGTATCTCTCCTATATATTCCGGCATTTTGAAAGTATGTTTTGCTGTTTTTCCGGCTTCCAGCGTAAAAGGTCCGGCAAAGAGCACTACAGGTTTAAAACGGTTTGTTTTTTCATCCTGGGGATTTTTCAATGCTTCGTCACCGCCGACAGCAAAAGCCTGGTCCAAGCGTATGCCATAAGCTCCGTAAATATAGTCGTAGAAATCCCAGGTTTTTACTCCAAGGGCTTCGCGGGCGTAAAAGGTGTTGAAGGGGTCAGGGGTCTTGAAATTAGTCAGGGACAATAGGCCTTCGTCAACAATGGCTATTGTATAATTCATGGCTTTTTTGTCCTTTTCTTTGATTTGTACTGTAAATTCTTTACCGGGGCGGAGTTCCGATGGTATATCTATAACCGGATTCAGCCGGAGACCGGGGTCTTCAATATTGACATTGACCACTCCGTACATCCGGACGGGACGGTCGTTGTCTTTGGCGTTGTGAGGCTGGAGCAGGGAAACGGCAACGTAGATATTCGGGCACATTTCACTGTTAGCTTTAATTTCGAAGGTAGTAGAACCGGCTTTGGTTGGTATGCGTTGTATGCTGCTGATGGTTTTCCCGTTTTCAAGGCTTATAATGGCAACAGCACCTTCGGAAGAAGGAAAAGTAACTTTAATGGTTTCTCCGACCTGATACTTTTTCTTATCCGTATTCAGGTTTAGCATGGTGGCAGTTTCCTGACTGTTGCTTTCTCCCCAGCTTCCGAAGTAGGCGATGATTCCGGAAGAATGTCCGGAAGGAGCAGTGGCTTGAATGAAATATCTGCCATATTCATGGATAGGCAAGTCAACGGAGAATGCTCCGTTTGTTGCTTTTACTTGTTTGGTGAAAATACTTTTGCTGTATTCCCGGTTAATATATGAACTCAGGTTTTCGTCTTCGGAATCCCACCACCAATGCCAATTGAGCCGGTAAACATTGATGCGGATGTTGGAATTCCCGGTTTGTTTTCCGGTAGGAGTTACAATAACACCATTTAATTTGGCCGGGCTCTGAGTAGAATACCAGTTATCTTCGGATTCCGGTAACCGGATACCTACATATTCTCTGTATGGCGAATAGCGGATGCTTTGCGAACTGATGCTAAAGTCGCCTCCGTTTTCAAAGACGCGGGTGGTGAAGACGGCATTTAATATACCCGGAGCATTGTCTGTTTTAATTTTATTTAACGGGAATGAAAATTGTCCTTCACTATTGGTGGTGCCGTCGAATAAGTTTTCTGTGGCTGGGTCGAAATATCTGGACTTGTCGGGAAAATCCGGAAATTCCGGAAATCCTGCATTGTTATTGTATAATTTTACTTCAGTTATGGCTTTCTGGTTTGAGCTGCCTGCACCATTCAGCCAGCGTGTATTTACTTTTACGGGGCTGTCAGAAACGCCTTCTCCGATGATTTTGTCATTTGGAAATTGCATTTGAATGGCAAGGCGGTTGGGTTTTATCGTTTCTACCCGGAAAGTTTTTCTGAAAGTCAGTCCGCCGACCCGGAAAAGGGCTGTCCAATAGCCGGTTTGTGCATCTTCGGCAGTTTTAAAGGTGAAACAATGGATGTTGTTTGTGTTTATACTACTCTGGAGTGTTTGCGTGATATGTCCGTTCGGATCAGTCAATTGTGCCACAATCGGATGTCCTTGCGGTAATACATTTAGTTTGTCCTCCAGAATAAGAGAGAGGTAAACTTCATCTCCCGGACGCCATACTCCGCGTTCTCCGTAAATGAAGCCTTTCACTCCCATTTGCACATGTTGACCGCTAACATCAAAATTACTTAACGAGAGTGCATTTCCGTCAGCCAGTTTCAGCCAAGCCCGGTCTTGGTCTTTTTCTGCCATTACAATAAAAGCTTTTCCTTGCGGCCTCAAGGTTGCAAAGCCATTCTTGTCTGTTTGTGCGGAGTCGGTTTTTTGATTTTGGTAATTATAGAGGGTTAGTTTACAATCGGCGACAGGTTCTGCTGTTGACAGGTTGTTAACACAGATAACATAAGAGTTGTCTTCTCCTTTCTTGGCCATTAATCCCAGTGAGGTATTAATGATATTCCTTGCGGCGAATCGTTCTCCGATGTAGTAGGATATATTGCAGGGATTATTTCGTTCTTTCCATGTATAACCGTTGGGGTAGTGGTATTCACTATAATAGGCATAACCGTTTTGGTTATCCCAGTCTATGGAATTGTAGTCAGAGTCCGGAGCTTCATTCGCGCAGGCAAGGGAAGTATAGGATTTCTTGAATTTCAGCCGGATCCGGTATACGGTTCCTTTTTCCAATTTTACCATTTTAGATAAGTCGATAGTAAAATCGTTCCATTTGCCGGGGTCAAGGTTAGGATGTCCTTCGGTCAAGTCTATTTTTTTCAGGAATACCGGCCGGGCTGTCCGTACTAACTCCGTGTGCTCATCGTAAGCATTTTCCTGGAGAAAAAAGTTCATATTTTGGTGAAGAACCTGAATGATTTCCAGGTCAACAGCTTTTAAGCCTACGGCTGAAAAAGGGATAAGAACTTTGTTTTTGTCGGGTACGATAACTCCTTTACCTATGAGTTTCACTTCTGGTTTGGTGGACCGGAGAGTTAATGTGGTTGTATATTCGGTTTGCAGAGTGATGCCGGAACTGCTCCGGATGCCCGGAAAAACATTCATGGTTACATTGCTTACATCGAGGGAAGAGGGAAGGTAAGCCTGGATAACATTATCGTGAATCTTAAAGTTGTCGAGTGTGGTTCCGGAGATTGTGACTAATCCACGGACATCCTGTTCCGGGTCGATATTTTCGGACATGTATATACTGAGAATAATGGGTTCTGAGTCGGATATTTTGACATTGAGAACCGTAAAATCATTTTTTCCCGGAATTTTAATATCCTGACTCTGATTGTTTTCAATTTCTTTGGAAAAATTCAGTGTGAGTTTTTGTCCGGATGTTCCTTTTTCCAGGTGGCGGAACCGGAAATAATGGCGGTTTCCATTGTGTTCCCATTCTGGCACAAGATGGTTTCCCTGATAGGAGGCGGACACCATTTTTTCTATTTGCAGAGGTTCAATATAATCAGAAGTATGTAGTACGCCCTGGTATTGTAAATCGTTACTTTTATCCGGTTCAGCCGTCAGGTTGCCCGGTTCAAAGACGATGGTAAGCGGTATGATTTCAAATTTAAAATTGAATTTCTGGAACGGGGCAGGGACTTCACATAGGTCGCCCAATCTGAAATTGACTCGATATGTTTCCCCGTTTTTAAAAGGTTCTTCCGGGATAAACTCAATGCTATTATTGTCTTTCAGAACGGTTTTACCCTTGACGGCAGGGGAAAATTGCAGAATTTCTGCCGGAAGGTCGGAACCTGGCTGAAAATTTTTGTCGGGTTTTTGAGTGAGGTAGACGGAGACCGGGGAGGAAGATTTTATTATTCCGCTTGTATATCCGGAGATATATCGGTTGAAATTTGTTGTTTGTTTTTCTTTACATCCGGCCAGAAGGGCTACAATCAGTAAACATCCGGCCAAAAAATGTTTGTATTCCATAGTATTTGTTTTAGAATCATTAACACAAATGTATAAATAATGTTTGAATTTCTGTTTCTATTTGTGCGGAAGTCTTTTCTTCTAAATTAAATAATATAACTTTGCAAATCCATTTTGTAATAGTAAAAAAGAAGTATATATGAGAATAGCGGTTGTCGGTACAGGGTATGTCGGATTGGTTTCAGGAACTTGTCTGGCAGAGACGGGTGTGACTGTTACTTGTGTTGATGTGGATGTATCAAAAATCCAGAAGTTGAATCAGGGAGGTATTCCGATTTATGAACCGGGACTGGCAGAATTGGTGGCTAAGAACCGGGCCAATGAACGTTTGTTTTTTACCACTTCATTGAAAGAAGCACTGGAAGATGCTGATGCTGTATTTATAGCTGTCGGAACACCTCCCGATGAGGATGGGAGTGCTGATTTGCGTTATGTGTTGGGGGTTGCCCAGGAAATCGGAGAATTGATAGATGATTATATTGTCGTTGTTACCAAATCGACTGTGCCTGTAGGTACGAATTGGAAAGTGAAAGCTACCATTCAGGCTGAATTAGAGCGTCGGGGAGTGCAGGTGGAGTTTGATGTGGCTTCTAATCCGGAGTTTTTGAAGGAAGGAGATGCTGTCAATGATTTTATGAAGCCGGACCGGGTGGTAGTCGGAGTGGAGACTGAACGTGCCGGAAAGGTGATGGAGCGTCTGTATCATGCTTTTATCTTGAACAATATTCCGATTCTGTTTATGGATATTCCATCGGCAGAAATGACAAAATATGCTGCTAATTCTATGCTGGCTACCCGGATTTCCTTTATGAACGACATTGCTAATTTGTGTGAGATTGTTGGTGCGAATGTGGAATCGGTAAAGCGGGGGATAGGCAGTGATTCGCGGATAGGTAAAAAATTTCTGAATGCTGGTTGTGGTTATGGAGGTTCCTGTTTTCCGAAAGATGTAAAAGCATTGATAAAGACGGGGGAGGATTACGGCTATGAAATGGGGGTACTGAAAGCGGTTGAGGAGGTGAATGAAAAGCAGAAATCTGTTTTATTTCAGAAGATACAAAAGCATTATAAGGGAAATTTAAAAGGCCGGCATTTCGGATTGTGGGGGTTGTCGTTTAAACCTGCAACGGATGATATGCGTGAAGCTCCGGCATTGGAAGTTATTGCGAGGTTATTAGCAGCAGGTGCTGTAGTAAAAGTCTATGATCCGGTAGCCATGGCAGAATGCCGTCGGCGTATTGATGACTTTGTGATTTATGCACAAGATATGTATGAAGCTGTCATAGACGCAGATGCATTGTTGCTTCTGACAGAATGGAAACAATTCCGTATTCCTAGCTGGTCTGTTATCCATAAAGTAATGAAAAGTCATGTAGTAGTGGATGGTCGGAATATTTATGATGGTGAAGAATTGAAAGAGTTAGGTTTTACTTATTCAAGAATCGGACAGAAATGAAACGAGTATTAGTAACGGGCGGAGCCGGTTTTATCGGCTCTCATCTTTGCGAACGCCTGCTGAAAGACGGGAACAATGTGATTTGTATGGATAATTATTTTACAGGTCTGAAACAAAACATTGTTCATTTACTGGACAATCCCTATTTTGAGCTGGTTCGCCATGATGTGACATTCCCGTATTATGTAGAGGTCGATGAGATTTATAATTTGGCTTGTCCGGCATCTCCTATCCATTATCAACATGACCCGATTCAGACTGCCAAAACATCTGTAATGGGAGCAATTAATATGTTGGGACTGGCAATGAGATTGGATGCTAAAATATTGCAGGCTTCTACCAGTGAGGTATATGGAGACCCAATTGTTCACCCGCAACCGGAAAGTTATTGGGGAAACGTGAATCCGGTAGGATACAGATCATGTTATGATGAAGGAAAACGCTGTGCGGAAACTTTGTTTATGGATTATCATCGTCAGAATAAGGTAGATGTCAAGATTATCCGTATTTTCAATACCTATGGTCCCCGTATGCGTCCGGATGACGGCCGGGTTGTTTCCAACTTTATCATGCAGGCGTTGAAAGGCGAAGATATTACTATTTACGGAGATGGAAAGCAAACCCGTAGCTTCCAGTATGTCGACGACCTGGTGGAAGGTATGATTCGTATGATGGCTTCCGAAAACTTTACCGGACCTGTCAATTTGGGAAATCCGAGAGAATTTACCATGCTGGAGTTGGCCGAGTTAGTATTGAAGATGACTAATTCGAAATCAAAAATAATATTTACCCCTCTTCCTTCTGATGATCCGAAACAGCGTAAACCGGATATTACTTTAGCAAAAGAAAAACTGAATGGCTGGGAACCTAAAATCCGTTTGGAAGAAGGTTTGATAGATACGATTAAATATTTCAAGAGCCTTTAATTTTGCATTTTGATTATAAATTATGAAAATAGCGATAGTAGGAACAGGCTATGTCGGCCTGGTTACCGGAACCTGTTTTGCAGAAATGGGGACCGAAGTTTTTTGTGTAGATGTTAACACCGAAAAAATTGAAAACCTTAAAAAGGGGATAATCCCTATCTATGAACCCGGTCTGGAAGATATGGTCCATCGTAACCAGCAGGCCGGAAGATTACACTTTACAACCGATCTTACTGAATGTCTGGACGAAGTGGAAGTTTTGTTCAGTGCCGTAGGAACGCCTCCCGATGAGGATGGTAGTGCAGATTTGAAGTATGTGCTTGAGGTAGCCCGTACTGTCGGTCGGAATATGAAGAAACATATTCTGGTCGTAACAAAGAGTACGGTTCCCGTCGGCACGGCAAAGAAAGTACGCCGGGCTA
>OFGH01002091.1_pt1 | contig 11567 bp, 10 predicted proteins | sample 1521721 | NCBI WGS metagenome assembly OFGH01 (sample SAMEA3504132, study PRJEB24116) | mouse gut metagenome | biome: mouse gut; feature: mouse-associated habitat; material: faeces | place: Denmark | collected 2011
GACACAAATATCGGGCACTGATTTTCACCGTTATTTCCGCAATGCAGTACTAGTCACAAGTTCCCCTTGTTCCTCTCCTCCGCCATTTGCTCAAGCCGATACATCAGCCAGGAAAGCACCGTAATCGCCGCCGTCTCCGTCCGCAGTATCCGCCTGCCCAGCGTAACCGGTATAACACCTTCCCTTTTTGCCTCCCCGATCTCCTCCGCCTCAAAGCCGCCCTCCGGTCCGATGAAAACAGCGATTCTCTGTCCCGGCTCTGCCGTATCCAGGATTTTTTTTGTTTCAAACATGTTTTCCGCCTGCTCATAAGGGATCAGCTTTACATCCATATCCGCAGCATAGCGTAAAGCCTCCGAAAACCGCATCACCTCGTGCACACGGGGAATAATCCTTCTGCCGCTCTGTTTTGCCGCCGCCTCCGAAATGCCCTGCCATCTTGACACCCTGCTTTTTTGTTTTTTCTCATCCAGCTTTACAACGCAGCGCCTGCACGCCACCGGCACGACTTCAAAGCATCCCAGTTCCACCGCCTTCTGCAGGATCAGTTCCATCTTATCACCCTTGGGCAGCCCCTGAAACAGAAATATTTTCGCAGGCAGTTCCGTATCCTCCTCTTCCACAGACAAAACGCGGCAAGTAATGCCCTCTTCCTCGAGCCTTACTATTTCACACAGATATTTTTTTCCCTCCGCCTCACTGACGGCCGCTATCTTTTCTCCCGCACGCATACGGAGCACATTTTTGATATGATTGACATCCGATCCTGTCATAACGATCTGCCCGCCCTGCACATCGGATGGTTCTATAAAAAATTGGTACATCTTGTTAACCCTTTTTTGCCGTGACGCTCACCCATTCGCCCTGGTATGTTACTTCCAGCACCTGGAGTCCCGCCCTTTCCACCGCTTCCCTGACACACATCTCCTTATCGTCAATAATGCCGGATGTAATATAGATACCACCGGGCTTTAGCTGATTCACTATGACCGGCGTCAGCGGCACCAGCACATCCGCCAGTATGTTGGCCACAACGATATCATAACAGCCATAGCCCACTTTATCCTGCACATCCTTCTCCGTGATGATATTGCCGATGATCAGTTCAAACAACGCCGGGGAAATATGGTTCGCTTCCAGATTTTCCTCCACCGCCGGTACCGCGCAGGGATCAAGATCCGTCCCCACTACCTTTTTTCCTCCATACATCAGCGCCAGGATACCCAAAATACCACTGCCTGTCCCCACATCCAGCAATACCGTCTCCTCTGTCAGATATTTCCTGATCTGACGGATACAGAGCTGCGTCGTCTCGTGCATACCTGTCCCGAAAGCGGTCCCCGGATCGATATGCAGAATTTTCCTGTTATTATCTTCCGGCTTTACCTCCTCCCAGGACGGAATCACCAGAAGGTCATCTATATAAAACTGGTGGAAATACTGTTTCCAGTTGTTGATCCAGTCGATATCCTCGGTCTCATCTACCGTCACTTCTCCCTCGCCGATATCCATAAACTCCCGCAGGCCTTCCAGTTCTTCTTTCACGCGGCTGAGGAGCTTCTCTTCTTCCACATAAATCCTCTCCGCTCCGTCGTCGGATACCGTCTCCTGTTCTGCCGCCTCCGTCCGCGGAAGCAGCAACCTTCCGTCCTCAGTCTCCTCCACAAAAAAACTGAGGTATGCAATGCCGTCATCCTCTTCTGCCGCCGGCATAATATCCACGAACATCTGCTCTTTTTCCAGCGCTGTCAACGGTACTTTATCCTCAATCTGAGCCCCTTCCAGCCCAATATCATAAAGCGTGCTGATAATGATATCTTCCGCTTCCGTTATCGTTTTTATCTTAAATTTCTTCCATTTCATCATAAGCCTCCATTCCGGTTCCGCAGAGTTCCTCCCTGCACTTTTCCCATTTATTTTATACTTTTATACATCACCTGACATCTCTTTTTATAACATGCCACCCCATAAGCATGTATGGTTTCAATTCCATCCTCTATCAGATATTCCGCATAATTTTTTTCTGCTATCTGCCTGACAGCGTCCTCACAGGCCTTTGTAAAAGCGCCGTTCTCCGCATATTTTACTTCCAGAATACAGCCGGTTTTTTCTTTCCGCATCTCCCTCTTTTAACGAATCGCAAAGCATTTGCCGGCTTTTTTCGTCCCTTTCGGCATGATCCTTAAACCAGCCGAGAATCTTTTCTTCATATATCTCCCTGATCTCACGATTAGGTATCTTTAATCTGCTGAACCCACTTTCCGTTTTTCCTGTCTCCGTCAGATATCCCGTGGCAAGCATTACGCTCCACAGATAAGTTTCCTTCACATCCTTATTCGCATGATCAAAATCCGTATATGTCAACTCCGGCATAAGTTTCTTTTCTACCGCTTCATCAGAAATTAACATTCCCAGTTCATCCTTTGTTGTTACCCCCACATCCGACAATATATTCTGAATAATAGAATTACTGCTGCTGTTAATCCAGTAAGACTCAGGTTTTGCATTCTTTGAAGCCCGTAATTTTCTCAGATAATTTACCACATCCCAGGGACAGTAAACTTCCGTATCCCCAAATTGATATCCGTCATACCATTCTTTCATAACCTCATACGATTCTGAGACACCATAATAATGCAGCATATCCTTCACTTCTTCATCCGTAAAACCAAAATATTTTGAAAACTCCATATCGGATACGGAATATACCGCAAATTTGTTAAGCCCTGTAAAAATACTTTCCCTGGCAATTCTCAAACACCCTGTCAGTACCGCAAAATACAGATAATCATTTGATTTCAGTGCAGCTCCAAGCAATCCCCTGACCGCACTGACCATTTCATCATAATAGCCATTTTCATAAGCTTTATCCAACGGTACATCGTACTCATCGATCAGCAAAATAACTCTTTGTCCATAATGTTTATATAAAAAACCGGAAAACAGTCTCAGACTGTCCGTCAGTTCCGCAATATCCTCATATCTGCCCCACAGCATTTTCTCCAATTGTACCCTGTCATACTCTGATAATTTTTTACTTTCAGGCAGTTTTGCTTTTTCCGCAACTCTCCGAATTTCCATTGTAACCGCATTTTTAAGCGCATAATATGCGGTTTTCAATTCTCTTCCTTCCACATTCTTTAAAGTAATAGAAATAACCGGATACCTCCCCATATGGTCCGCACACAGCTTTTCTTCTCTCGATATGGCAAGCCCCTCAAAAACTTCCTTATCCGTACCTGTTTCAAAAAAGTTCTTTATCATACTCATATTAAAAGATTTTCCGAAACGTCTCGGACGTGTAAATAAATTTACTTTTCCACGATTTTCAAGCAGTTCTTTTATGAATCCCGTTTTATCAACATAGTAGAGGTTTTCTTTTTTATATCTTCAAAATGTTCCATGCCGATTTCCAGCCTTTTTAATTCCTCAGCCATCTTCCACCTCTTCCTTCCGTCTGCAGACCGCCCTGTACCCCGCCCGGAGATCTGCCGTTCCCGGTAATTATCCGCAGATGCCTTCGCCTGTATAGAATATCATATATCCCCCTTAAAAAGAAGCCGCCTGCTAAAATTGTCAAGAAAATTTTTTATTTTTACCTCTTGACACTCTTATTGTATTATTGTATTATTCACTTAATACAGTAATACATCTTATGTGATGCGCATTGTATTACGGATAATATCAGCAACACAACTGATACTATAAGCAACATGACAGCAACATAATAACAAACAGCGCCAACACGCAGAAAGGAGCATCAAACATTGGAAGGTACTCAGAATAATAAACACCCTGCAGACAAATGGAACCTGACATCGGACCGACCGGTCTTTATCCAGATCATGGAGAAATTAAAACTGGACATCGTTACCAGAAACTATCTGCCCGGCGATAAGCTTCCCTCGGTCAGGGATCTTGCCGGCGAAGCGGCAGTGAATCCCAATACCATGCAGCGTGCCTTCTCGGAGCTGGAAAGAGAAGGACTGGTCTACACCCAGCGCACAAACGGACGATTTATTACGGAGGATTTAAACTTGATTGATCAATTAAAACAACAGATGGCTCTCGACGCCATTTCCGGATTTCTAAAAAGTATGCGACAGCTCGGCTTCTCCGGAGAAGATACGCTGCGGCTGTTAAAAGAGGCTTTAAAGGAGGAGACAGCATGAATACCCTGGTAACCTGTAAAGAACTGACAAAGGCATACGGCAAAAAGACCGCCTTAAACCGCGTCAGCCTTGAAATAGAAAGCGGCCATATCATCGGACTGCTCGGGCCTAACGGCAGCGGAAAGACCACTTTGATCAAACTGCTAAACGGACTGCTCACCCCCACATCCGGTGAGATCTATGTCAAAAAACTGCCCGTGGGCATCGAAAGCAAAAAGATCATTTCCTACCTGCCGGACCAGACCTATTTAAATATGAACAACACCGTAAAGGAAGTCATCGATTATTTCAGCGCTTTCTATGCTGATTTTGAAGCGGAACGCGCGTATGGGATGCTGGATTCTCTCCATATCAGCCCGAAGGACCGTCTGAAAACCATGTCCAAGGGTACAAAGGAAAAAGTACAGCTTATCCTTGTGATGAGCAGACGGGCGGAATTATATGTTCTGGACGAACCGATCGCCGGTGTCGATCCCGCCACAAGGGACTATATTTTGCAGACTATTCTGACTAATTATGATCCCGGCGCTTCTATTTTAATTTCGACCCATCTGATTTCCGATATCGAAAATATTCTGGATCAGGTGATATTTATCAAAGATGGGGCGATCTGTCTGCAGGCATCCGTGGATGATATCCGTATGCAGCATCAGAAATCCATCAATGCATTATTCAGGGAGGTATTCAAATGTTAGGGAAACTGATCAAATATGAATTTAAACATACATCGAAAACAATGTTCACTACTTTTGTCGTTCTCGCCTTCGCTACACTTATGGGTTCCATCGCATTGTATCAGGTGGACCGGGGCACGGGCGATAAAGGAACTTTTTTAGAGATCATCAGCGCGGCCATGCTTGTCCTTTATTTTATCGCCATTATCGGTATTTACTGCGTAGATTTTATCTATCTCTGTTATCATTACCATAAAACCATGTATTCTTCACAGGGATATCTTACCCATACATTGCCGGTCTCTCCCACCGCAGTTTTTAACGTGAAGATTCTGACAGCTTTTATCTGGATGCTGGCCTCTACCGCTTTATCAACGCTTTCCGTGCTGATTCTTCTGCAGGCAGGCTCCGGCGGTGAGTTTTTCAGGGCATTTGCTGAATTTGCATGGGATGACTTTACCAGGACTGTAAAAGATCTGTTTGGTATATCCGCCGGCCATCTGATCTTTATATGTATTGTGACTACCCTCCTCAGTATACTCTGGTATATTATGTGGGTTGCCGCCAGCATGGCAATCGGCCAGCTTTTCCAGGGCAGCCGCATGGGGTTCAGTATTCTCGCCGGTTTTTGCATCTACATGATAAACCAGATTGCCGGCACAGCTTATATGGCAGTTTTCAGCTACCCCCTTAACGATTTACTGAACGGGAACCTGAAGCCCTTTATGAATCATGTGATAGGCGGCAGTATCGGTATAAGTGCAGTGCTCCTTGTTATTTTGTATGTGATATGCATTTATATCAATAAAAAAAGACTGAATCTGGAATAAGATAAGGCGGGGCCGACGCCCCGCCCGCCTTTTCATTGTATTTACCGAAGCAGACTGCTGTCTCCCCATTCATACGCCAGATCAAAAGACTGATGGTCATCCCATCTTTGGGTGGACATAAGATATTGATTGGGCACCGGAACGCCTGCATCCATATCATTCCATGTTACGTCGATATGATATGCCACACCGTCAATATAAACCTCATTCCATGCATGCTTCAGGCTTTTGCTGACAACTTTATTGCACGGAATCCCGAGCATACCTGCCATATTCAAAAATGCATCCGCATAATTATAGCACACCCCTATCCCGTAATGAAGCGACATCTCCCCATATCTGCCCGGTTCAAGCGCCCCGGATGCCAGCAATTTATATTCCAGTCCATCCGGCCGTCCTTTCCAGCCCTCCAGATCATATCTGATCTTATTACAAAGATAATTATTGATTGCCACACATTTGTCATAGTCGGACATCTCATTTGTAATTCCCGCTTCATCAATGGCATTTAAATAGACCGCCGGCCATTCTATCACGGTTCCGTTTATCATATCCGTACAATACCAGCCATAAACAACCACGCCGCCCGGCGTTATCTGGCTGGGAATAAGCGTACTTCTTATCTGCGCATTCGTCAGACCGCTGGTCAGAGCCCCCGGAATCACAACACTTACGGGTACATCCCCGAACTGATAATCCGGACCATAAACAGGACTTGCCGTATAATAAACCGCAAAATTCCCGCTTGCATCAAGTCCGATCACCGCTCCGGCTGCTATAAGCTCTTCAACGGAGCCGGCAGAACCCTCTTTTGCATATACCGGCAGGCCTGTACTTAACATCATTACCGCAGCCATCACCATGGCAATCAGTTTCCCTGTTTTTTTCTTCATGACCGAATCACCCCCATTTTGATTTTGTTTTGTTATGATATATAGAGCAGAAAAAGGAAACTGTTCTTAAAACAGTTTCCTTTTTCTTCGTTTACCTTTTTCTCCGCTCTCCGCGCTCTTTTCTTCACTTGCCTGTTTTGCGGCATTCAGAGAATTCCCTGTCAATTCGTCGAATTTTCTGAGCAGTTCCTTCGCCTCCGAAGAAAGTTTCTCCGGCGTCTGGATCACCAAGGTCACATAGTGGTCCCCTCTTACTTCCTTATTCCGAAGCGTGGGCACGCCCTTTCCTTTCAGACGCACTTTTGTATCGGTCTGAGTGCCCGCTTTCACCTCATAGGCTACTCTGCCGTCCACCGTATCAACAAGCACCTCACCGCCTAATGCAGCCACCGCATAGGATACCGGTACGGTAGAGAATATGTTATAGTCCTGACGGCGGAAGATCGGATGGCGTCCTACGACAACCTCCACCAAAACGTCTCCTCTTGGTCCGCCGTTTACACCCGGTTCTCCAAGCCCGCTCTTACGGATACACTGCCCGTTATCAATACCTGCCGGAATATCCATGGCGAATTTTTTCCGCATCGGTACATAGCCGGAACCATGGCAGTCCTGGCATCTCTCTTTGATGATCTTACCCGTGCCGCGGCAATCAGGACAGGTCTGAATATTTCTGACCGTGCCGAAGAAGGACTGGGAAGTCATTACCACCTGTCCCTTACCTCCGCACTTCGAGCAGGTTTCCGGGCTTGTTCCGGGTTTCGCCCCGCTCCCGCGGCAGGTCTTACATTCTTCCTTCACACTCAGTTCCAGTTCTTTTGTGCAGCCAAAAACCGCTTCATCAAAACTGATACGCACCGAAGTACGAATATTTGCTCCCTGCATCGGTCCGTTGCCGCCGCCGCGCCTGCTTCTGCCGCCGCCGAAAAGGTCTCCGAAGATATCCGTAAAATCCATACCGCTGAAATCAAAGCCTCCGGCACCGCCCGCTCCGTCAAAGGCCGCATGCCCGAACTGGTCATACTGCCGCCGCTTCTCAGGATCGCTGAGTACCGCATAAGCCTCCGAAGCTTCCTTAAATTTCTTTTCTGCGTCAGCATCACCCGGATTCATATCCGGGTGATATTTCTTTGCAAGTACTCTGTATGCTTTTTTCAGTGTCGCTTCATCGGCGTTTTTATCTACGCCAAGCACCTCATAATAATCTCTTTTCTGTTCAGCCATGACGCTCTTTTAAACCTCTCTGAAATCTCCGTCTACCACATCATCCTGAGGCGCGCTGCCCGCATCAGATGCACCTGCGTCAGCCTGACCGGTGAAACCGCTCATATCCGGACCTGCCGCTCCCTGTGCTCCCTGCATGTTCTCGTACATCTTTGTGAACAGAGCCTGTGCATCATTCATCAGTTTCTCTTTTGCAGCTTTCAGCGCATCCAGATCACTGTCGGACATATCCGTCTGGTCTTTTGTCCTCTCCAGAATATCTTTTACCGCTTTGATATCATCTTCCACAGTCGCCTTCTGGGACGCATCGATCTTATCTCCAACTTCGCCGAGCGCCTTTTCCGTCTGGAATACGAAGGAATCCGCATCATTTCTTGTATCGATCGCTTCTTTTCTCTTCTTATCCTGAGCTTCAAACTCCGCCGCTTCCTTTACCGCTCTGTCAATATCATCATCAGACATGTTGGAGCCTGCGGTAATTGTAATATGCTGCTCTTTACCTGTTCCCAGATCCTTCGCGGATACGTTTACGATACCGTTTGCATCAATATCGAAAGTAACTTCGATCTGAGGCACGCCGCGCATTGCGGGAGGAATCCCATCCAGTCTGAACTGGCCGAGAGATTTGTTGTCCTTCGCGAACTGTCTCTCTCCCTGCAGTACATTGATGTCTACTGCCGTCTGGTTATCCGCAGCGGTGGAGAATACCTGGCTCTTCTTGGTCGGGATCGTTGTATTTCTCTCGATCAGCCTTGTTGCCACACCGCCCATGGTCTCGATGGAAAGAGACAGCGGAGTAACGTCCAGAAGAAGGATATCACCTGCGCCCGCATCGCCTGCAAGCTTACCGCCCTGTACGGATGCACCGATTGCCACGCACTCATCCGGATTCAGGGATTTGTTGGGCTCTTTTCCTGTGAGCTGTTTTACCTTGTCCTGTACGGCCGGGATTCTTGTGGAACCGCCCACCAGCAATACCTTCCCCAGATCGGAATTGGTAAGCCCCGCATCCTTCATTGCGTTCTGTACCGGAATTGCCGTTCTCTCCACAAGGTCATGTGTCAGTTCATCGAATTTTGCTCTGGTCAGATTCATATCAAAGTGCTTCGGTCCTTCTGCCGTAGCTGTGATGAAAGGCAGATTGATATTTGTGGTTGTCGCGGAAGATAACTCTTTCTTCGCTTTCTCAGCAGCCTCTTTCAGTCTCTGCAGCGCCATCTTATCATTCGACAGATCAACGCCCTCCGCTTTCTTAAATTCACTGATCATATAATCCGTGATCTTCTGGTCGAAGTCATCACCACCCAAATGCGTATCACCGTTTGTAGCAAGCACTTCGATTACGCCGTCCCCGATCTCGATGATGGATACGTCAAAGGTACCGCCGCCCAGGTCGTATACCATGATTTTCTGTTCTTTTTCGTTGTCCAGACCATATGCCAGCGCCGCCGCCGTGGGCTCGTTGATGATACGCTTTACTTCAAGTCCGGCAATCTTTCCGGCATCCTTTGTCGCCTGCCTCTGGGCATCGTTGAAATATGCGGGTACCGTGATAACAGCCTCGGAAACGTTCTCTCCAAGATAGCTCTCTGCGTCCGCTTTCAGCTTCTGCAGGATCATAGCGGAAATCTCCTGAGGGGAGTATTTCTTATCGCTGATATTTCTCTTTTTGTCCGTACCCATATCTCTCTTGATAGAAGAGATCGTGTTGTCGGCATTTGTAACCGCCTGACGCTTTGCAGGTTCGCCCACCAGTCTCTCTCCGGTCTTTGCAAATGCCACAACGGAAGGTGTTGTCCTTGCTCCTTCCGTATTTGCGATAACGGTGGGTTTTCCACCTTCCATAACTGCCACGCAGCTGTTTGTTGTACCTAAGTCAATACCAATGATCTTGCTCATAATGTTTCTCCTCCTGACTATAAGAAATGTTTTTATTGTTCTTTATTGTCAATGATACCTGCCGACCAAAAAATTCCTTTTCGTGCGGACACGAAGCACCGAACTTTTTAATCTTCCGGCATCAGCTTACAACCGCTACCATACTGTGTCTTACCACGCCGTCCCGGTAGGTATAGCCCTTCATCATCTCCTGCGCTATGATACCGGATTCATATTCTTCGCTTTCCACCTGCATTACCGCATTGTGGAGATTCGGATCAAACTCTTTTCCGACAGCCTCTATGGGTTTTACACCCAGATTATCAAACTCCGTCAGAATCTGTTTATAGACCATCTGCATTCCTGACGCAAAGGGCGCTTCCTTCTCTTCCTCCGACAGTCCCGAGAGCCCCCTCTCAAAGTTATCCACGATCGGAAGCATTTTCTCAATCACACTTTTCGCTCCCACCTCAAACATCGCCGATTTTTCTTTTTCCGTCCGGTTTCTGAAATTTTCAAATTCCGCAAGCTGGCGTTTTACCTTATCTTCCAGCTCACTGATCTTCTCATTTAAAGCTTCCGTCTTTTTATCTTCTTTACTTTTCTTGCGGAAGCCCTTTTTCTCCTTATCCTTACCCGCCTTATCGTCCTCCGGCATCTTTTCCCCTTCGGCTGCTTTCGCTGCCCCTGCCGGCTCTTCCTGATTCTGGCCCATGTCATCTTCCGGTGCTTTTTCCGCCTCCGCTTCCACAGCCGCCTGCTCTTCCTGCTCAGAAACGGTTTCTTTCAGTTCTTCTTCGGCATTCACCATATCTTTTTCCTTTTCCGCCACGATTCTCATTCCTTTCTGATACATGTCATATAGTAGTTATATATCATATAATAATTATATTTCATATAATAGTTATATTTCATATAACTTATCCATCTGCTTTTTCATGATCTTCAAAGCATCCACAACCTTCTCATAATCCATCCGCTTCGGTCCGATGACGCCTATCGTTCCTTTCATCCCGGAACCCAGTTCATAAGTCGCCGTCACCACGCTGCAGTCTTTCATATTTGCCATCGGCGTCTCCTCCCCGATGTAAACCTGAATGCCCGTATTCTTCTCATCCGTCAGCGTTCCCTGCACCAGTTCCGTAAGCTGTTTCTTTTCCTCAAATGCGGAGATCAGTTCACTGGCACGCTGTCCATCCGAAAGCTCCGGGTAACGAAAAATATTATTGGCACCACTGGTGTAGATCTGAAGGTCGTCATCCGCCCGGATCGCCTCCGCCACCGCATCGATCACACCGCTGACAATCTCGCTGTGAATACCGGCCGTCTGCTTCATGGCGGCTATCATGCCCAGATTAATCTCCTCAATAGACAGGCCGTTCAGGTTCGTATTCAGAAGCATATTGAGCTTTAAGATCGTCTCATCATCCAGTTCATCCTGAACTTCCAGAATATTATTGCGAATAACGTTTCCCTCTACGACGATTACTGCCAAAAGCTGCCTGGCATCCACTCTCGAAAGCTGAATAAATTTCACTTTATTATGATGCACTGTCGGAGCGGAGATCAGTGTGGCGTAATTTGTATTATTAGCGAGAACCCTTGCCACCTGCTTTAAGAGATGCTCCATCTTATCTTCCCTCTCGAGAAGCAGATTTTTCATCTCTTCCACTTCCTTTTCCTTCTCCAGCATCATATTATCCACATACAGGCGATACCCCTTATCCGAAGGAATCCGCCCCGCCGAAGTATGAGGCTGCAGGATATATCCCAATTCCTCTAAATCCGCCATCTCATTACGAATAGTCGCCGAACTTAAGTTTAAATCGGTATATTTGGAGATCGTCCGGCTTCCCACCGGCTCCCCGGTTTCAAGATAGTTGCGGATAACGGCCT
>OFGH01002105.1_pt1 | contig 11506 bp, 10 predicted proteins | sample 1521721 | NCBI WGS metagenome assembly OFGH01 (sample SAMEA3504132, study PRJEB24116) | mouse gut metagenome | biome: mouse gut; feature: mouse-associated habitat; material: faeces | place: Denmark | collected 2011
TGCGGAAATGAACCAGAAGGCATTTTTATTGGGACGCGGAGACGAATAAGCGATTTTATAGAAAAGGGTCTGCCGTTTATATCGAGAAAAGAACAGAGGAAGGATTGAAAAACATGAAAAATTATTATCAGCCGGAAATCGAAACCATGCCGGTAGAACAGCTTCAGGCGCTTCAGAGTGAAAGACTGGTAAAACAGGTGCAGTTTGTGTATGACAATGTCAAGTTTTATCATGACAAGATGCAGGAAGCGGGCGTAACGCCGGAAGACATAAAGGGAATTGGCGATTTGCACAAACTTCCGTTTATTACCAAAGACGATCTTCGCGATCAGTATCCTTACGGACTGTTGGGCGTGCCGCTTTCCGACTGTGTACGCATCCAGTCTACCAGCGGGACGACCGGAAGGCGCGTCGTTGCGTTTTATACGCAGGCAGATATCGATGTCTGGGAAGAATGCTGTGCAAGGGCGATCGTTGCCGCGGGCGGAACCAAAGAAGATGTTTGCCATGTCTGCTACGGATACGGATTATTTACCGGAGGTCCCGGATTAAATGGCGGTTCCCATAAAGTCGGCTGCCTGACGCTTCCGATGTCCTCCGGAAATACGGAGCGGCAGCTGCAGTTTATGACGGACCTTGGTTCTACGATTCTTTGCTGTACGCCTTCCTATGCTGCAAATCTGGGTGAAGCAGTCAACGAAAGAGGCATCAAAGACCAGATCAAATTGAAAGCCGGAATTTTCGGCGCCGAACCATGGACGGAAGAGATGCGCCGTAATATCGAAGAATCCCTCGGCATTAAAGCATACGATATCTACGGACTGACAGAAATTTCAGGACCGGGCGTTTCATTTGAATGTGAAGAACAGGCGGGTATGCACATTCAGGAAGATCATTTCATTGCCGAGATCATCCATCCGGATACGGGAGAGGTTCTTCCTGAGGGAGAGTTAGGAGAGCTGGTGTTCACCTGCATTACGAAAAAAGCGTTTCCGCTGATGCGTTACCGCACCCGTGATCTCTGTCGTCTGACCAGAAAAAAATGTTCCTGCGGACGTACCCATATACGTATGATGAAGCCGAAAGGAAGAAGCGACGACATGATGGTTGTTAAGGGCGTCAACGTATGGCCATCCCAGATTGAAGCCGTTCTTTTGAATCAGGGGTATCAGGCGAACTACCAGATTGTCGTGGACCGCGTAGGCAATAACGATACGATTGAGGTGCAGGTGGAGCTGACGCCGGAAATGGCGGAACATCCGACAAAGACAATCGCGGAAAGAGAAAAGAAGATTGTTTCTGGATTGAAATCCATGCTTGGCATTAAGGTAGACGTTAAGGTGGTAGAACCGAAGACGATTACAAGAAGCGAGGGTAAAGCTGTCCGCGTCATTGATAAGAGGCATTTGTATTAAGATGCTTTGAGGGAAAATTTCAGGGGAGGATGTGACCTGTATGGGCCGCATCGTCCCCTGTTTTTTTGTAGAGTTCTGTTTCTGCGTCTTCTTTAGGAACATTCTGCCGTTGTTTTTTGAGCGGTGTCCGGCGGACTGGTTAGATTTTTCACCCAGCGATACTCTTTATAGTGTTTGTAAACGGCGGGCAGTTTCACGATTTCATCGAGGTTGAGTACAAAATAGACGGCGAGTACCGGCCAATGAAGGACAAAGGCGGAAATGCATCCCAGCGGTACCGTAACGCACCATAGCGTTATGGTGTCGCAGATCAGGCCGAACCGCGTATCGCCTCCGGCGCTGAAAATTCCTCCGATCGTCGTGGAATTGACAGATTTTCCGACCAGATAATAAGAACAGATAAAAAACATCCAGGTCAGGTATTCGGATGCCTGTGCATTCAGGGAAGCGACACGAAGAATCACCGGAGAGCACAGAAGCAATAAAACTCCCGACGCTATGCCTCCGGCAATCGAAATCCGGCATAATTTCCCGCCGTATTCTTTTGCCTGTTTTAGTTTTCCGGCGCCGAGTTCATTTCCGATCAGGATGCTGCCGCCGTTTGCAATACCGATGCAAAAACAGATCATCAGGTTTTTTGCGATATTGGCAATGGAGTTTGCTGCTACGGCGTCGCTTCCCATATGCCCCATGACTACCGAATACATCATAAATCCGCATCCCCACGCCAGTTGATTTCCTAAAATCGGCAGCGAATATCTCCGGTAAGATGTTTTTAACGCATGATCTGCATGGAGAAAGAAACGGAATCTTAAGCGGATTCTTCCGGCTCCCGCAGAATCAAAAACCGCCCAGAGCATTTCTACGGCTCTTGCGATCACCGTTGCATATGCGGCTCCGGCGATTCCCAAAGCGGGAAATTTCCAGAGTCCGAAAATCAAAGCGGCATTCAGCGAGAGATTGATGATAACGGCGGTAGAACTGATCAGCGTGCTTTTTACCGCACAGCCGGTGTTTTTCATGATACACAGATAGATCTGCGATACGCCGCACAGAAGGTAAGAAATTGCCGATGCCTTAAGGTATGCGGCTCCGCCGTTGATTAACCCGGATTCCGATGTGAAACAATACATCAGCTGCCGCGGGAAACAGAGTGTGCCGATAAAAAATACAAAAGATACGATAAGACAGATGCGGAGAACAAAAGCCAGTATTTTTTCCAACGATTCTTTGTCGCCCTTTCCCCAATACTGTGCGGCCAGCATACTGGTTCCCATGGAAAACGCCGTTAAAAACAGGTTAAACAAAAAAGTCACTTGCCCTGCAAGCGAGACGGCGGAAAGCGCGTCCTGGCTGATCAGTCCGAGCATCAGTGCATCCGATGCGCTGACCAAAGAGAGCATAAACTGCTGAAAGGCAATCGGCAGCACAAGCGACAATAATTTTTTATAAAATTCACGATTCATGGCAAACGCTCCTTTTTCATTTTCTGGATTTGCTATGGAATGCTTCCTGCGGTTTCAGTGAGAGTATATCACCAAAAACGATTGCTTTTTAGAAGTATTCTGCCATATAATAGTACAAAACTGTCAAAATCAAGCATAGAGAGAACGTTCTCCCACAGTGGGCGGAGATAGTTTGGAGGGAATGATGATTGCGTTATGCGGATGTATCACAGACGAGCAGAAAAGAGAAGTAAAAGAACACGGGTCCTTTGCCTTTCCGGTGGCGTGTTATCTGAATGGGAACGAAACGCTTCCCGTTCCGTGGCACTGGCATGAGGAAATCGAGGTGCTCGTAATCGAACAGGGAAGTGCGGTCGTTCGGTTTTCTTCCGAGCAGTATGAAGTGACGGAAGGAAACGGCTGTTTGATCAATTCCGGGATTTTGCATATGGTAGAAAAAGCTTCCGATGTTCCGATGAAAGAGCGCTGTATGGTATTTCATCCCCGTCTGGTGGGAGGGAGCATGGAGAGTGTGTTCTGGCAGAAATATGTAAAGCCGGTGATTTCCGATCCCGCGTTTTCCGGATTGTTTTTGAACCGTTCGATTCCCTGGCAGCAGACGATGATTTCGCATATCCGCAGGGCATGGGAAGTTTGTGTGAAGGAAGAGGAACTGTATGAAATCGCTGCAAGAAACGAGCTGTCAGAATGTATCGGAATGATCCAGCGAAATCGTCCCCTTTCTTCCAACATGTATTCGGAAAAGTTTCTGCGTCAGAATGCGCGCATGAAAATTATGCTGAAATATATGCAGCAGCATTTTGATCAGACGATTACGATTCGGCAGATTGCAGAGAGCGCTTCTGTCAGTGAAAGCGAATGTATGCGCTGCTTCCGTCAGACGATCGGCGTAACGCCGATCGCTTATTTAAAGAATTACCGGCTGCAGTGCGCGGCGGAATTCTTAAAAACGACGGATGCGCCGATCACTGTAATCGGCAGTCAGTGCGGTTTTCAGGAAATGAGTTATTTTACCAGATCGTTTCGGCAGATGTATGGGTGCACGCCGTCGCAGTATCGGAAAGACACGGTCGGAAGTGAAAGCTGAGGTTTTACGGAAACAGTAGTTTTTCTGCGTTTTCTCCAAAGATCATCTGTCTTTCTTTGCAGGATAACGGAAGAGATTCGATTCGTTTTACATAATCGGTCTGGTCTTCCCAGGGAGAATCCGTGGCAAAGAGGATTTTATCGGCGCCGTGTTTTCTGACGATACGGATGAAGTCTTCGTTTTTTAAATTACTGGAAAGATAAGGCGTGCCGCTGCCTGCATCGTCCGGCGTGATGTCTCCGATGGCAAACGCCGTATCAAACCAGACGGGAGCACCGGCAAGATCGCGTTCCACATCTTCCCATAAACCCCAGTTTCCCATATGGGCGAGGACAAATTTTTCCGGACGGATTTCATCTATGATTCTTAAGATCTGCCGTGTAGAAGTATAATTGCGGTCGTAGATACCGATGTCAATGCCGGCATGGGTCAGCACGATCAGTCCCTGTTCCGAGGCAAAATCTATGATACGCATCATTTTACTGTCGTCAATATCCGTATTCTGGTATGCAGGATGGATTTTAATTCCAGGAACATGATGCTGCCGCAGCCGGATCAGCTCGTTTTTAAAATTTTCGTATTCGGGATGCATTCCCCCGAACGTAAGAATTCCCTGTTCCATCAGCGTTTCTTTTTGAGCAATCAGCGCGGAATTGACTTTTTCCACCTGCTCGGCGCTTGTCATAACGGGAAGATTGACGGAATAGTCAACGGAAGCTTTTTTCATGGAAGCGGTAAGACCGCGTACGGAGCCGTCCGTGAAGTATTTTGTGTGCGATAGCCTGCTTAGTTTTGCCAGAACTTTTTCGGAAATGGCGTCCGGAAACGTGTGAGTATGAAAATCAATGATCATTGTGCTGCCTCCTTTATGGTACGCGTTTCTTATGTTGTGCGGCTGCGTCGTTTCCCTCTCGTTTCTGTGGAGGGGACGCAGCGATAAGTCATACGGTCATCCTTAGGATGATCCGGTTTGTAACATATTATAGTACAATCTCACGGCGGTTACAATCTGTAAAAAGATTTCCGAAAGAGAGTATGTGCCGGTTTGACAGGGACATTCCATACGCTGTATGGAGAATGGGATAAAAAATAGTAAATTTTCGTGTCATTTTCAACGTGTTTTATATGAACGCTAAAGTGCCGCAAAGCTGCATGGTTGCAGGGTTTTGCGGCCTTTTCCATGTCCTGGTTGAAAGCGCTATTTTCGGTGAAATGGTGCCCACATTCACTGAAAGTCTTTGAGAAGCTATGAAATACGCTGCCGGGATATGCCGTTACAGCGTCATTTCAGGGGATTTTCTCTTGGACGTCTGTTTATCCTGTTTCGGGGTGGTTTGTCGCGCCTGTTTTGGCTGGGGGGGGGTGTACGGCGGCATGGTAGGCATCCAGCACTTCGCCTACCGTGTAAAAGTCGCCGGTGAGTTGGTGCATGTTCGTTGCCGCCGTGTGCCATTACGGTATAATAACGACAAACGGAAAAAGCCTTTATTTTCAAGGGGTTTGAGCGTTTGCCGTCATTTATTCAATTCCTTTTCCAAGTTGAAATCTGACGAGAAAAATATCGAAAAAAGGAGGCTGTTTCATTAACGACAAAATTTAATAGCGCCAGCGGTCCGGTGTATTGCCTGGCCGCTGATTGCCGTGGGCGTTTCACTTTTATAGGTGGGCGTCCTTTTTTTGTACTCATTTTCAGGAGAAAGGAGATTCACATGGAACTGAACGAAATGGAAAAGCGCCTGATATTCCAGACGGAAGGCTATGGGAAATCAGATGTCACATATGAGCTGCGCATGTGCCTCCCCTATATACCGGACCCGGTAAGGAGGAAAACGGCGGCGGAGCTTGTGCGAAAGCTGGATGCCATGCCGGAAAAAGACTGCCTGGCTCTTATTCAGGATATTCGGAAAAACTACCGGATTCCGGCAGGCCCTAAGACGATGGGGGAACTACTGGCGGAGGCCAGGCAGAAATCCGGTGCGGAGAAATTGAAGGGGCATGACATCATGGCCCTGGAACGCTTCGACCCGGAAGTAAAGCACATGATCGTCTTTGACGTGCTTTCAGGTAATGCCCCTGTCGGGGATAAAGGAGATAAGATGCGCCTGTTCCTTACGGATGCCGGCTATCAGAAATTCTTAGACAGCCAGGAACGGGGCGAAGTCAAATTGAAAAACCATGCGAAGATTGCGCCGGGCGGCCATCTCCACTATGACCGCAGGGACTGCGTCTTGTAACAGGATAACCGGAGAAAGGAGGCTTTGAAATGGCTGTATTCCGGGTAGAAAAAACAAAGGACTTCACGATCATGTGCAACCACCATCTGCGCAATACGGAACTGTCCTTAAAGGCAAAGGGGCTCCTCTCGCTCATGCTGTCGCTGCCGGAAGATTGGGATTATACCACAAAGGGGCTCGCCCATATCTGTAAGGACGGCGTGGATTCGATCACTACCGCCCTGAAAGAGCTGGAGCGGCACGGGTATCTCACCAGGCAGCGCCTCCGCTATGGGAACGGACAGCTCGGAGACATTGAGTATACGATCCATGAAAAGCCTGTAAATGCTGAAAAACAGGGGGATTCACCTAAACGGGAAAATCCAAGACAGGTAAATCCAGGACAGGCAAAACCTGAACAGGGGGAACCTGGACAGGGAAATCCCGCACAATTAAATACTAATCCATTAAAAACTAAAAAATCAAAAACGGATATATCAAGGACCCATCCATCAATCTATCCGTCAGGGCCGGAGGCGGCAGGCCGTTCGGATGGGATGGATCGGATAGAGCTGGTAGACGCTTACCGTGAAATCCTGAAAGAAAATATTGAGTATGGCTGTATGGTTTCCCGGTATGGGAAAGAACGCTTAGACGAGACGGTGGAGCTTATGCTTGAAGTGGTTTTATCCAAACGTCCATATATCCGTATCGCCGGGGATGATTTTCCCAGGGAGGTGGTAAAGGGCCGCTTCCTGAAAATCAATTCCGGCCACCTGGAGTATGTCTTTGACTGCATTGACAGGAACACCACGAAAGTCGGGAACATCAAGGCATACCTGCTGGCGGCGCTCTATAATGCCCCGGCAACAATGGACAGCTATTACCGCGCCGAGGTCAACCATGACCTGTACGGCTGTTAGGCGCCTTCTGGCGTCTTTTTTCATCACAGAAAGGAGGCGGGGCACGATGAAAAGAATCCCTGTGCCGGTGTCATGCCCGGCGTAACCATGCCACGTTGCAGGAATTAAAAGGCTGGAAATGGGACGGCTACCGTCTGTCTTTGGGCGGCACTTCCCATGTGGCGCTGACTGAAAGGACACATACGGATTCCGGCACGGGAACGCCGATTGCGGAAAATGAGCAGGTTAAGGCGCTGCTTGCGCTCTTAAAGGAAAATGATTCCCCCGCCTATGTGGACTTCGCAAAACTGATCGAATCTGTCACAGGGATGGAGAACCGCCTTTCCATAGCGGTCGGCGAGTTGGAGGCCATGCGGGAGGACCTGCAGAAAATGCAGGACCGCTCCCTGAAAGCCTCCTTACAAAAGACCTGCAAGACGCTGGAGGGCAATATTGCCTCCATGCAGCAGAAATTATCAGAGCTAAAGGGAAAGATTGTTGAGGGATGCAGGCATATCCTGGAGGATTTCAAGGAACGCGGTACGATTGCATTGAACGGGCTCGCCAATTTCCTGCACCTGAAACCGGCGTTAGAGGCGGTACGTCAGGGGGCGGAAAACCACCAGCAGGCCAGTAACCGGGCAATGGAGAGGATCGATGCTTTCGTTTCCGAGTACCATGAGGCAGGAAAGCACCTAAAAAATATGTGCCTGGCGCTGATGGGAAAGGAACCGGTGCAGCAGGCAAAGGCCGGCGGGGAGATTGCCCGCTATGTCAAGGCTCCCTACCGTGCCAGCCGTGCGTGCATGGGCGCCATGAAGAAACAGGCTGAAAAGGCAATCGCCGCCCTGGAAGGGCTGGAACGGCAGGCACAGCGCCGGCCCTCCGTCCTGGAGGCCATGCGGGAGCAGGCGGCGAAGGCAGCGCCGGCAAAGCACCAGCCGGAGGCGTCCCATGACAGGGGCAGCCGGTGATAAAAACAGAACGAAGGGAGGAAATGAACTTGAAACAGGAACCACTTCCGCAGATTCACTTAGTCCGCGATACGGATTTAGGCGTATTTGCCTATGAGCTCCATATCCTGGCCGGGGATTTCCTGCGGGACAGCGAATATAACCTGCGCGCGCTTGCCACGAATACCGGGGCGGATTCCATTGCCGTCATGGGGAAGAATCACATGTGGCTTTCGGACGCGCTGCTTGCCTACTGCCCTTCGGCGGAGCTTTACCGGACGGCCGCCATGACGGAATACCCCGGTGCCAGGGCCTTCCTGTTCCACACGGAACGAAGGGAGGACGGGCGCCCGTATGGGGATGTCCTGATGATGGGCCTTGACACGCTGCGGCAGGACATAGAAAGAAATACCCTCTACCCTTACGGCGTCAGCATGGAATACCGGGACGGCACGAAGGCGGAGGCAGGCATTGAAAAATGGGAATCAATGGAGCTGTGCGAAAAGGACGCCCTGAAAACCTGGCGCTACCTCTATGCGCCGGAGCAGGTGACGGAATGGCAGTACCGCTATTCTAACCGTTTCAGCCAATGGAAGGAGCAGGCATTTTCCTATATGCCCCAGGATTTGGAGGAACGGCTGAATGTGGAGTATATGGAGGAGGCGCAGAACCCGGACACAGATATGTACCGCATACCCCTGGGGACAGCGAAGCAGATGCTCCTTGACGGCGGTCCGGTCTACCGCCTTTTTCCCGGAGGGCCGGAAAAGCTACTGCCGATTGCGGCGGTCACGGGGCTCTGGTATGAGAATTACCGGGAGTTTGCCGTTACCCCGGAGGATTTGGGTGAGCTTGACCGGCTGGTCCGCAGGGAGACGGACCGGATCATGGGAATACGCCCGCAGCATGATAAATTACAGGAACGCCGCCCTTCCCCGGAGCGGTGATTTTTTATGACAGACTGGAGGTGATAATGATTGGCGGATAACATGCAGCATGAAGATTTCGGGGAAAAGATCGGCGGCGCAAAAAAAGATTTATGGAAGGACCGGGGGCTCTATGTGAACGACCTGGACGCCATGAATGAGCGTGAGGCCGAGAAATTCGTAAAAAAGGATAATATCTGGAAGAAACCGGATTATGTAGCCATGCTTGATGACGGGATTTCCCTTGGCGTGGTCTATTTTATCAAAAAGGCGAGGGACGGGCTGAACGCCTCCCCGCAGTATTACCGCAGGGACGACACGCCGGAGAAGCGCCTTGCAAGACAGAAAGAATATATCCAGACGGTACGGGAGCTGCAGAGCGTGGTTTCGGAAGTCCGCACCGTGGAGGATGCCATGAAAGCCTATGACCGTTTCTTTGTGGAAAACGGGTATCTGGAACAGGTGCAGGGCTGGGGCAGCGGAATACATTACCAGGTAACGGAAAAGGGCCGTGAGAACCCGGCCATTACAAACAAGCTGTCCAATGCCCTGATGGTCCACTCTGCCGCGCATTTTGAGCGGAACTTCACACAGAAAGCGCAGAAGGAGCAGTTTGGCGTTTCCAAAGACCAGAAGGTGCCGAAGGGCTATGCGATCCATTTCAACGACGGGAAGAATACTTATTCCAAAAATAATGACTGGAAACCTGATACCTGGTATGTGACGAAGGGCTATTCCATCTTGCAGACAAACTTTGAATCGCGGGAGGCTGCCCTGAAATGGGTGCAGGAGCTGGCAAAAGGCCGCAGCAAAAGCGGAAAGACGCGGTTTGTGCCTCCCCAGCTCTCCCATGTGCGGCGCACCGGGCCGGATTACAGAAACGGCATGGAGATCACCGGGCAGCACTACCTTGACGCCTTCGGGTTCCGCGGCGGTGAATTTGGGAACTGGATGAACCAGAATGACCGGCAGGCTTCCCTCAACATGGGATTTGAGGCGCTGAAGGATCTGGCGTCGGCCTTGCAGATCAGTGATAAAGATATTGCCTATCAGGGAACGCTTGCCATCGCTTTCGGCGCCAGGGGCAGCGGCAACGCGGCGGCCCATTATGAACCGCTGCGCAAGGTCATCAACCTTACGAAGATGCACGGGGCCGGCTCTTTGGCACATGAATGGTGGCACGGGTTTGACGATTACCTGGGTACGAAAATGGGGGCAAAAGGGATGCTCTCGGAACAGCCCCGCCTCTATGCGCCATTCCAGAAGTTAATTGAAACCATGAAATATAAGCCGGAGACACCGGAGCAGGCGGCGGCCCGTACCGAAGCGCAGACAGAGCGCACCCGGAAAAACGCGGCAGGCTGAACCTGCATATCCAGTCCATCGACCAGGCCCAGGCGATCAAGAACATCAAACGCAAGATGTCCGATTTGCAGAAAATGACCATTGAGGAACAGAAGAAAGCAGTCCGCGCCGGGTATGACATGGACATCATACCTACCGACCTTGCCACCTATGGCGAAGAAGCAAAAAATCTCTTACAGGATTTGCAGAGCCGGAATGAGCGGATGTTTTTAGTCACGGTACTGGTGGAGAACATCGCGCCGAAACGCCAGAAGCTGCTTAATGACATCCTGTCTGCCTCCGGCATTGCGCAGAAATATAACTGTGCCCTGAAACGCCTGGACTTCCAGCAGGAGCAGGGGCTTATGTCCTCCCTTGCATTAGGGCTGAACCAGATTGAAATTGAGCGGGGGCTTACGACCAGCAGCACCGCCATTTTCGTGCCGTTCACGACCTGCGAGCTGTTCCAGGAGGGCGAGGCGCTTTATTATGGCCTGAACGCTTTAAGCAACAACCTGATCATGGCGAACCGCAAGAACTTAAAGAACCCCAACGGCCTGTTCTTAGGCACACCGGGCAGCGGCAAGTCTTTCTCGGCAAAGCGCGAGATCGTCAACGTGTTCCTTTTGACGGAGGACGACATCATCATTGCAGACCCGGAAAATGAGTACGGGCCTTTAGTACAGCAGTTCGGCGCCCAGGGGCAGGTCATTGACATTTCCCCGACTTCCACCAACTATATCAATCCGATGGACATTAACCTGGACTATTCGGATGATGAAAACCCCATCACGCTGAAAAGCGATTTTATCCTTTCGTTGTGTGACCTGATTATCGGCGGCAAGGAGGGGCTTTCCCCGATTGAGAGGACCATTATTGACCGCTGCACAAGGCTGGTGTACCGGGATTACCTGCAGGACCCGCGCCCGGAGAAGATGCCGGTCCTGGGGGACCTGTACGGGCTGCTTCTGAAACAGGACGAGCCGGAGGCGCAGAATATCGCCACGGCGCTGGAAATCTACGTCAATGGTTCCCTGAATGTATTTAACCACAGGTCCAACATTGACATGAACAACCACCGGGTACTCTGCTTCCAGTTAAAGTCTCTGGGGAAGGCCCTGAAAGAGATCGGGCTTCTCATTATGCAGGATGCCGTGTGGAACCGTGTCACGGCCAACCGCTCCCAGCATAAGACGACCT
>OFGH01002110.1_pt1 | contig 11489 bp, 8 predicted proteins | sample 1521721 | NCBI WGS metagenome assembly OFGH01 (sample SAMEA3504132, study PRJEB24116) | mouse gut metagenome | biome: mouse gut; feature: mouse-associated habitat; material: faeces | place: Denmark | collected 2011
GAGTGCGGCATCCGCAACCTCCACCCGGAGCTTGCGAAGATGCTGGGCCGCCTTCACTACCGCACCAGCTACGGGCAGAACGTCCTGCGCCACTCCATTGAGGTCTCCCACATCGCGGGCATGATGGCCGCCGACGTGGGGGCCGATGTCCAGGCCGCCAAGCGGGCGGGCCTGCTCCACGACCTGGGCAAGTCCGTGGACCACGAGATGGAGGGCACCCATGTGGCACTGGGCGTGGAATTCGCCCGGCGCTACAAGGAGCGGGAGGACATCATTCACGCCATCGAGGCCCACCACAACGATGTGGAGCCCAGGACCATTGTGGCCTGCCTGGTGCAGGCCGCGGATGCCATCTCCGCCGCCCGGCCCGGCGCCCGGCGGGAGAATCTGGAGAACTACATCAAGCGCCTGGAGCAGCTGGAGACCATCACCGGCAGCTATCCCGGCGTGGACAAGGCCTTCGCCATTCAGGCGGGCCGTGAGGTACGGGTTATGGTGAAGCCCGAGCAGGTCAGCGAGGACCAGATGGTCATCCTGGCCCGGGACCTGGCCAAGAAGATCGAGGAGGAGATGGAGTACCCCGGTCAGATCAAGGTCCACGTCCTGCGGGAGACCAAGGTCGTGGAATACGCGAAATAACTCTCCGCAACGGACTGCGGAGGCATAAAACGCACGGAACAGAAAGCGGCAGTGAACCCCTCACAGCCGCTTTCTGTCTTTTTTCACTCAATCAAGGAAAGGTCGATGCTTCCATGAGTATTCAAGGTCTTTACAGCGCCCATGGCGCGGCGGAGCGCCGCGCCGCTCCCGCGGTTCCGGCCCGGACGGCGGGCATGTCCTTCCGTGACCAGCTGACCCGGACCGCTGCCTCCGTCACAGGTCCCGCGTTTCACCTCCGCATGCCCGGGGAGAACACCGTCTTCTCCGGGAACCGCATCGGCAGGAACAACACCGCCCAGGAGATCTACGCCGAGTACACGGCGGACTCCACCCCCGACAACCCCGTCGTCCGCGTCACCGGCACGTCGGACAGCGGGCCCTACAGCTTCACCTGCCGCATCAATGACATTGACCCCTCTGACGCCTCTTACGCCGAGATGGCGGCGCTGTATGGCCACCTGGTGAAGACCGGCGCGTACCAAAGCGCCCTGGGCGGCGGCGTGCTTCCCACCGGACTGGAGACCGGCGATCTCACCGTAAAGCGGGACTACCTCAGCGCCATTGAACGCCACCAGTACGACCGCCGTTTCGGCGGCGTATGCAGGGCCCAGGCCGCGGAGCTGCTGGAGCTGTACCAGCCCTACGCCTCCGGAGCTTCCGCCCGGAGCGCCGCTTCCCCGGACCGCTCCTCCCTCCTGCGGGAGGACCCCCTGGACGCACTGAACGACGCCCGGCTTCTGCTGCTCCGGCGGACCAGGGAGGGTCAGGAGTGGAAGAAGGAGCAGGAGGAGTGGGACCGGCTGATGAAGTGCCTGGACAGCTGGATTGAGGCCCTGCGGGACGCGGCAGACCGGGAGCGGGAGGAGCGCGGCGTCACGGCGGCGGGCGGTGAGGCGATGCTGTCCATGTATCGGGGGCTGATTGCCGGAGCTGTCCGGCAGGAGGCGGTGGACCCGGCCCAGAGCAGGGAGGACCTGCTCTCCGCCCTGACGGAGGCCCAGGGCGAACTGCTGGAGCGGCTGAAGGAGGACAAAGCCGCGGAGGAGGAGCGGGAGGCCTGGGCGGATTTGCTGAAACGGCTGGACAAGTGGATTGAGGCATTGCGGGGAGAGCTCCCGGAATCGGAGCGCGTTCCCCGGACGGAGGGGGCAGCCGCCGGCGAGCGGATGGGCGAATACAAAACGTGATAATTTCTATCAAAACTCCTCTGAGGATAGCGGAACAGCCCTGGTAAAAGCAGAGAAAAAATTTCCCTGATGTGGACAACAGCAGTATTGCATCAGGGGATGGAAATGTCTCAAAACGGGGTTCTGCGCATATTTTGCCGCCTGTTGTCAGGCATTCTCTCCACATTTGCAATGCCTCTTATTCTGAGCAGCAAACAAGGCCGGGACCCTGTGATCAGAGTCCCGGCCTTGCATTATGCTGTTCATTTATGCGCTCTGCCCGGCCTGAGCTTTCTCACCTCTTCGAGCAGCATATGTCCAGCAATTTCTGTAGGTTCCTCTCGCCGCATACCGGTCTGACGGTGTGCCGGCACGGCTATTGCACGGAGAAATACCCTCCTGTGGAACAGACGGAAGTCGTTTTTATCTGTTAATGATATAGCCTTTATACCGCCGCAGCCAGGGCCTTTATCAATGCTGCTGCAAAGATCATACACGGTTCAATAAGGCTGCTGCAGTACATGTGACAGCACAGACCGGCGCCAGAGTGATCCGTTTTTCCTGCGCATGTTCCCGCTGCCTCCAGGCTGTAACATTACCTTCAATCACTTTTGAATAGAGAAAAGCGGCGGTTCATTTTCCAAACCGCCGCTTTTCAGGAATTAAGGGAGTCGTGTGAGTGAGGAGTGCTGCCGCCGGTATGCGTCATTGTCCTTCTGCGTTAGCTCCCGTTCTACCTGGGCCAGCTGCCGCTCCAGGTCCTTGATCTTGGCTTCGTCGGTCTCGGTGCTGAGCCGCTGTTCCAGCTCCTGCTGTTTTTTCCTCAGCTTTTCAATCTCCCGGTCTACTTTATCGGTATTGCCCTCCCATCGCTCTTCTTTTCTCTCTTTTTTCTCCGGGCCCTTCACTGCCTGATCTGTCGGATCAGGTTCTTCCTCGGGAACATCCGCACCCGGTTTTTGAGGCGCATCCGCCGTCCGCTCCGGATCGTCGAAGTGAATCTTGGGCTGGCCGTCCCCGTCTTTGCCCAGCCAGTAGCGGCCGGACGGTTCCCGGGGCTCCTCCGGGACGTATTCATCCATCGTGGGCTTCAGCGGCCGAACTTCCTCTTCCTCTTTTTGAATTTTGGAAGCGCCCGGCACCTTTTCAGCGGCTGCCAAGGGCTGGACTGCGCCAGTGTTTATACCAGAAATAGGCATCATAAATGGTTCCTCCTCTATCAATGCAGATTTTGTGTGCTGTCGTTCTGAGTTTACCAGGCGGCAAGTACCGCTTCAAGGCTTTTGCAATGAAATGTTCTCTGGATGTCATGAAATGCTTTGTGGAGCACGGTTCCATTGCCCGCCTCTGCTCAATGAAACAAAGATTGCTTTTTCCGCATGCTGGTCAGGCCGGTGGAGGGCAGGATGCTGTTCTTTATCTTCCAGGATATCTGATTGGAAATGCGGTCATTCCGCCGGAGAGACTGTGTTCTCCGGGATTGAATCGAAGCTGGTTCTGTGATAGACTGGGAAAAACAGCCGCCTGGGGCGGGGAACGGGAGGCGGATGATGCGGGATGAGTGCTTGATCTGTAAAGCGCCGCTGGAGTATCTTGCGATGGATGTGCCTATGGAGTGCGCCGTCTGCGGCAAGCGGGAGAACAGCAAGACCCGGTGCACCAGCGGCCACTATGTCTGCGGCGAGTGCCATATGAGCGGGCTGGACGCCATTACCGGTCTCTGCGCCGCGGAGACCTCCAGGGACCCCGCCGCCATCATTAGGAGGATGATGGCGCAGCCTTTCTGCCATATGCACGGGCCGGAACACCACGTGATGGTGGGGGCGGCTCTTCTGACGGCATACCGAAACGCCGGTGGCGGGATCGACCTCCCCGCCGCTCTGGGAGAGATGATGAGCCGGGGGAAGAGCGTCCCCGGCGGGGCGTGCGGGTTCTGGGGAGCCTGTGGAGCGGGGCTCAGTACAGGAATGTTTATATCCATCATCTCCGGGTCTACGCCCCTGGCGGAGGAGCCCTTTGCCCTGTCCCACCGGATGACGGCGCGGGCGCTGGGGAAGATCGGGGAGGTGGGTGGTCCCCGGTGCTGCAAGCGGGACGCCTTTTTGTCCATTCTGGAGGCGGTGGATTTTGTGGAGGAGCACTTCGGCGTCAGGATGGAGCGGGCCAAGATTGTGTGCGGCTATGGGGCCCGGAACCGCCAGTGCATCGGAGCACGGTGCCCGTTCTCCAGGGCGAATTACTAGAGCCTGTTTTAAAACCTCCAAAACACCATCTTGGGACGTCTTTTTCCGCCAGGACTGCGTTGATTTGACTTGAAATCCGTCAGGATTCCCGCGTCAAATCGCCTTGCCTGACAGAAAAATTCGCCTCAATCTGGCGTTTCGCCGGTTTTCAAATAGACTCTAGGCCCTGTTTGAAAAATGCAAAAACGCCGTCTTGGAACGTCTCTTTCCAAAAGCATTTCGCCAGTTTTCAAACAGGACCCAGGGGACGCATGGAAAAAGTCATATAAAGAACGCAACTTTTTTCATCCGATTCCGTCTATATAGGTAAGAACACCGTATGGAAGAGCGGAAAAGAGAAGTAAAGGAGGTTCACAGCATGAAAAAGCGCATTGGAGGTATTTTCCTGGCTGCGGTACTGGTGCTGACTCTGCTCACCGCCTGCGGCGGCAGTGCCAAGGTGAGCAACGGGAGCAAGAGCTTTGCTGCCGGGGATTCCTCCGCCCCCATGGACATGGCCCCGGCGGCCGCGGAGGACAGCGTCAGCATGGAGTACGGCTTTGCGGACTCCGCCTCCACAGGCGGTGCGGAGGCGGCCCTGCGGGACGCCAAGATGATCTACACCGCCAATCTGGAGATGGAGACCACCGCCTTTGACGAGGCCGTGGAGGGCCTTGGCCGCCTGACGAAGGAGATGGGGGGCTATTACGAGGACAGCTCTCTGCGCACCGGCGGCAGCGGCTACCGCTGGGCGGACTACACCGTCCGTGTTCCCGCGAAGAACTATGACGAGTTTCTCTCCCGGGCCGGGGCGCTGTGCAACCTGACCTGGCGCTCCGAGAGAGCCGAGAACGTGACGGAGGCCTACTACGACACGGCGGGCCGCCTGAAAACCCAGCAGATCAAGCTGGAGCGGCTCCAGGAGCTCCTCAGCCGGGCGGAGGCCATGGAGGACATCATCACCGTCGAGTCCGCCATCTCCGAGACGGAGTACCAGATCGAGAGCCTCTCCGGAACCCTGCGCCACTACGACGCCCTGGTGGACTTCGCCACCGTCAGCGTCAATCTCCAGGAGGTCTACAAGCTCTCCAGCGTGGAGGAGGCCCCGGACAGCTTCGGCGCCCGGATGGGCTCCGCCTTCACCGCCGGATGGGCGGCCTTTGCCGACGGCGTGGAGAATCTGGCGGTGGGTCTGGCGTACAGCTGGATGTGGCTGCTGGTGCTGGCGGTCATCGCGGTGGTGGCAATCCGGGTGCTCCGCGGGAAAAAACGGGGATTCCACTGGCTCGGACGCAAAAAAACGGATGACAATCCGCCGCAGACCTGATAAAATTGAGAGAGGCGGAGCAGCCGCCTCTCTCAATTGATTTACAAGGAGGACTTGTCATGAAGCTCACCTGGCTGGGACACGCCTGCTTTTTGCTGGAGCAGGACGGATATGCCATTTTGCTGGACCCCTACACCGGTGTGGAGGGTTACCCGCCCCTGGAGGCCGCCGCGCATCAGGTGTTTTGCAGCCACCAGCACTTTGACCACAACGCCGTGGAGGCGGTGCGGATGCTGCCTGCCCGGGAGAGTCCTTTCACCGTCCGGGAGGTCCCCGCGTTTCACGACGCCCAGGGCGGCGCACTGCGGGGGGAGAACACCATCCGGGTCTTTTCCGCCGCCGGAGTGTCTGCGGCCCACCTGGGGGACCTGGGGCACCAGCTCTCGGTGGAGCAGATTGCGGCCGTGGGCCCGGTGGACCTGGTGATGGTTCCCGTGGGCGGCACCTATACCGTGGACGCCGCCGGGGCGAAGCAGGTCTGCGAGGCCTTGGCGCCCAAATGGATTGTCCCCATGCACTACCGCCATACCCCCTTCGGCCTGCCCAACGTGGGTGCTGTCGGAGACTTCCTGGCCCTGTGGCGGCCGGAGCAGGTCCATTGCCTGGAGGGGCCCTCGCTGGAGCTGCCCCTGCGGTCCCCCGGCGTGTGGGTGCTGGAATTCGTATAATCGTCAAAAGAGCGGTCCGGCTGCACCGGGCCGCTCAGACTGTCATCAAATACCGGAGATGTGTTCAACGGTAAGGAAGGGTGTGTGCGGGGAACCCAAGAGGGGTTCCCTGCGCCATTGAAATCAGGGATATTGGGAGCTCTTCAGCGTTCTCAAGATCCCGCTCAGCTTGTCGAAAATGTATTTTCTACAAGCTGAGCGGCCCGGTTACGCCGGGCCGTTCCTCTTTTTATATGGGTCAAAACACGCACAGCGCCGTAAAACAGGTCCCCTCCGGGCCCAGGCCCTCCACACGGCAGGCCGCTCCCTCCCGCAGGCCCAGAATCCGCAGCTCCTCGCCCAGGGTGGCCTCCTTGCTGTAATTGATGTAAAACTCCCGGGGAATGCGTGGCTGGAGATCCGCCGGCAGATAGTCCCAGACAATGTCCCCGTAGTTGGCGCTGTACACATGGCCGTTGCCGTCCAGGTCGGACCAGCGGATGGTCCGGACGCCCAGCTCCTCCGCCTCCTCCCGGGGCAGGACGATCTTGCGGGGCTCCGGGCAGTCGATCTCCTTGGGGCACACGGTCAGGGGCTTGGCGGTGAAGGAGCCGGGGCGCAGGATCTTTCTCGTCACCGGGTCCACCAGAATCCAGTCGCTGCGGATGGAGGCGCACAGCTGTCCCTCCTGGTCCGCCATCTCGTATACCCGCTGCATGTGGGCGCCCTTGACGCCGTTTTCCCAGGTGGTGATGTCCAGCACCTCCCGGGCCCGGGGGCAGCGGTGGATCTTCACCGCCATCCGGGAGAGGAGAAAGGCCTCCCGCATCTCCAGCAGCTTTTCGTGGGTCAGGCCCCGGGCGTCGTAGTCATAGCCGGCGTAGTTGGCCGCCTTGCGCAAAAGGGCGGAGACCCGGGCGTTCTTGTTTCGGTCACAGTCGGCAAAGGTCAGCTCCTCCTGGCGGAAATAGCTGTTTTCCGTCAGCTTGGTCTTAAAAGAATCCACGGTGTTTCAGACTTCCTTTTCTCCTTGGTGTATGGTATATGATACCACAGATTCCACGATTTTACAACAGTTTGAACATATTGGGAGTGCCCGATTGCTCGTTTGATCATGTCTCCTGGGAGCAATGCGGGGGCCTCCGCCCCTCCGGCTCTCCCACAGGACGGGCGGAAGGTCTCCGCCTCCACAAAACATCTCCGAATTGGACACTCCCGTGATTGTCCCTCGTTTCAAAAGGGGCCGCCGGGACGACCCCGGCGGTTTTCGGAACAGCAGCCTGATGCGGCAATCATAGCAGCCAGTTCAACGGCTTGAAGCTTCGCGTCAATCCAAATCACATGGAACCGCACCTAAAAAGCCACCGGCGCATTGGGATTGGGAGTGCTCTCTTCCGGGGAATACTTGTGTCAGAATCGCCGCGTTGCAGGGCTTTTCCAGACCCCGGCATGGAGCAATCTCAATCTGAAGGGGATATGAAGGTTTCCGCCGTACGGCCCTCACGCCCCCAGCTCTGCCAGCAGCTTCTCCAGCACAGGGAGCACGCCGCCGCACTGGCGGGGGAACCGCTCACGCAGGGCGGGGACGGCGGAGGCCATCAGCCAGGGGGTTCCGGCGGCCTCCAGCATGGGCACGTCGTTCCAGTTGTCGCCGAAGGCCATGACCTCCGCCATGTCCACACCCAGGGAGCGGCAGAGTCCCCGGAGGCCCGTGCCCTTGTCCGCCAGGGTAAAGTCCAGCCAGATGGGGCCGGCCTCCGCCATGTGGAATTTCTCCCCCCACCGCGGGCCCAGGGCCTCCGCGGCGGCGGCGGGGCTGGGGCAGCAGGCGGAGACCTTGATAATCTCCTCCTGAATGTCCTCCGCCCGCTCCGCCGGCCGGACCAGGTTGCCGGTCCAGTACCGGAAGTCCGCCGCCAGCTCTTCCGGCCAGCGGGGGAGATAGGAGACGTTCTGGCCGGAGACCAAGGCGTGGGACTCCGGCAGGGCCATGATGTCTCCGATGAGAGCCAGGGCCTCCTGCCGGGGCATGGGGGTTTTGGAGAGGACCGGAGCCGACTCCTCCGCACCGGGGCCGAAGACCGCGGCGCCGTTCTCACAGAGAAAGCAGACCTCGTCCGCAACCGGGGCGAAGAGCTGCCGCATGGAGTGGTACTGCCGCCCGGAGGCGGGGCAGAACAGCACCCCGGCGGAGCGCAGGCGGCGGATGAGGCCGAACAGGGCCGGGGGCAGGGACGTCTCCCCGTAGGAGAGCAGGGTGCCGTCAATATCGCTGGCAATCAGTTTGACCATGGAGAAAGACCTCGTTTCCCGTATTTACCGTATCACACCATACCACAAAATCCCTCTGGTTTCCACTGTGCAATTGACAGAATTTTTCCCGGTCCTCCGCGCTCTTTTCAAGATTCGTGCTGTCAACCGCCGGAGGTGTCCTGTACGCATGTGATGATGTTTGCTTTCCGGACACGCCCCGTCCGGTTTTTTTCGCTTGCACCCCAGGGGAATCAATAGTATAATAAACCGATTGTACTTCATTTTACAGAAGAGGGGGGCCGGTATGAGAAAGCTGGTTGCCGGCATATTGGCCCACGTGGACGCGGGCAAGACCACGCTGTCGGAGGCTTTGCTCTATCGGGGCGGCTCCATCCGGAAGCTGGGCAGGGTGGACCACAGGGATGCCTTTCTGGACACCGATGCCATGGAGCGCCAGCGGGGGATCACCATCTTCTCCAAGCAGGCGGTGCTGTCTCTGGAGACGGTGGAGGTGACTTTGCTGGACACCCCGGGCCATGTGGACTTCTCCGCCGAGGCGGAGCGGGTGCTGCGGGTGCTGGACTGCGCCGTTCTGGTCATCAGCGGCGCCGACGGCGTCCAGGCCCACACCCGGACCCTCTGGCGGCTGCTGGAGCGGTACGGGGTTCCCGTGTTTTTGTTTGTCAACAAGATGGATTTGGCCGGCGCGGACAGGGGGGCCCTGCTGGCGTCCCTGAAGGAGAAGCTGGACAGCGGCTGTACGGATTTCTCCCTGCCGCCGGAGGCGCTGGCGGAGGAGGCCGCCGTCTGCGACGAGGCCGTTCTGGAGCGCTATCTGGAGACTGGAGAGGTGCCGGAGGCGGAGCTGGCGCGGCTGATCCGGGAGCGGAAGCTGTTTCCCTGCCTCTTCGGCTCCGCCTTGAAGCTGGAGGGCGTGGACGAATTTCTGGCGGCGCTGGAGCGGTACGCCCCGGTGCGGCCGTACCCGCCGGAGTTCGGCGCCCGGGTGTTCAAGATCGCCCGGGACAGCCAGGGGACCCGGCTGACCCATCTCAAGGTCACCGGCGGAACGCTGCGGGTGAAGGACCTTCTGACAAACCGTCGCCCCGGAATGGCGGAGGAGGGGATCTGGTCGGAGAAGGCGGACCAGATCCGGATTTACTCCGGGGCGAAGTTCCGCTCCGTGGAGGAGGCCCCGGCGGGCACCGTAGCGGCGGTGACGGGGCTGAGCCGCACCCGCCCCGGGGACGGCCACAGCGTATTCAGCTGGGGCCTGAAGTACCTGCCCCCGGCCTTTATCTCCACGGCGAATTTGCTGGAGCCGGTGCTGGCCTGTCAGGTGATCCTGGAGGACGGCACGGACCCCCACACAGCCCTGGGAAAGCTGCGGCAGCTGGAGGAGGAGGACCCCCAGCTCCACATTGTCTGGAACGGGAGCGAGATCCGGGTCCAGCTGATGGGCCAGGTGCAGCTGGAGATCCTCCAGCGTCTTGTGGAGGAGCGGTTTGGGATGGCGATCTCCTTTGGGCGGGGGGCCGTCCGCTACCGGGAGACCATCGCCGCCCCGGCGGTGGGCATCGGCCACTTTGAACCCCTGCGGCACTATGCCGAGGTCCACCTGCTGCTGGAGCCCGGAGCCCCGGGCAGCGGCCTGGTGCTGGGCTCCGCCTGCCCCACGGACGTGCTGGATCTGAACTGGCAGCGGCTGATTCTGACCCATCTGGCGGAGAGGGAGCACCTGGGCGTGCTCACCGGCTCCCCCATCACGGATATGAAGATCACCCTCCTCACAGGCCGGGCCCATGAGAAGCACACCGAGGGCGGGGACTTCCGTCAGGCCACTTACCGGGCGGTGCGCCAGGGCTTGATGCAGGCGGAGAGCGTGCTGCTGGAGCCGTGGTACGACTTCCGCCTGGAGCTGCCCGCTGCCCAGGCCGGCAGGGCCATCAGCGACATCCAGCGGATGAACGGCGAGACCGCCCCGCCGGAGACGGCGGGGGAGGAGACCGTCCTCACCGGGTCCGCCCCCGTGGCGGCCATGGGGGATTACGCCAGAGAGGTGGCGGCCTACACTCGGGGTCTGGGACGGCTGTTCTGCTTCCCCGGGGGGTACCGCCCCTGCGGCGAGGCGGAGGCGGTGATCGCGTCCGCCGGATATGAGGCGGAGAGGGACGTGGAGAACACGCCGGACTCCGTATTCTGCGCCCACGGCGGAGGCTTCACCGTGCCTTGGCATGAGGTGCCCACCCACGCCCACCTGGACAGCGGAGTCCGCTTCAATCCGCCAAAGGAGCGGACGGAGGAGGCACCCCGCGTCCGGCAGAGTGCGGACTACGCCGGAACCGTTGAGCAGGACAAGGAGCTCCAGGCCATCTTTGAGCGGACCTACGGCCCCGTGAAGCGGCGGGCGTTTGTCCCGCCCAAAGAGCCCCGGTGGGCCCCCGCGGCGGAGCAGGCGGAGCGGCGGTCCGTGCCGGAGCGGGACAGCGGGCCGGAGTACCTGCTGGTGGACGGCTACAACATCATCTTCGCCTGGGACGAGCTGAAGGACATCGCCCGGGACAACCTGGACGCCGCCCGAAAGCACCTGTGCGACCTGCTGTGCAGCTATCAGGGCTATCAGAAATGCCGGGTCATCGCGGTGTTTGACGCCTATAAGGTCAAGGGCGGCCTGGGCTCTGTGGAGAAGTACCACAATATCCACGTGGTCTACACCCGGGAGGCAGAGACGGCGGACGCCTACATCGAGCGGGCCACCTACGAGATCGGGCGGAAGCACCGGGTGAAGGTGGCCACCTCCGACGGGCCGGAGCAACTGATCATTCTGGGCCACGGGGCCCTGCGGATGTCGGCGGCGGGTTTCCGCGAGGAGGTGGAGCGGGTCCAGGGGCAGATTGCCGCCGTTTTGGACCGTAACAACCGGAAGACGAAATCCGGCGCGGTGCGCTCCGCCATGGAGCGGGCCCAAAACGCCGGAAAAAAGGAGGACCCATCATGCTGACCACCATCTGGACTGCCGCCGCCGTGCTGTCCGCCTGTACGGCGGGACGGCGGCACCTGTGCCGCGCGGGACGCTGGGAGACCGCTCACTGGGGCGGCAGGGTCCGCCTGACGGCCCTGTGTAACGAAGGCGCGGCCTTCGGCCTGCCCGTTGGGCGCGGCGCGCTGGCGGCCCTCTCCGCGGGGGCGCTGGCGGCGGTGCTCCGCTGCCGGA
>OFGH01002117.1_pt1 | contig 11461 bp, 7 predicted proteins | sample 1521721 | NCBI WGS metagenome assembly OFGH01 (sample SAMEA3504132, study PRJEB24116) | mouse gut metagenome | biome: mouse gut; feature: mouse-associated habitat; material: faeces | place: Denmark | collected 2011
CCCTTCTATTTTACCATACTTTCCGGGCGGGGGGGATTAAATCAGTGGTTCCCTATCTTCGGACGGTGAAGCGGGCCGGAAAGAAGGCGGTTGTCCATATCCACGGCGCGGAATTTCTCACCTTCTACGACGGCCTGTCCGGCGGGAAAAAGGAACTGGTAGACAACCTGTTCCGCCAGGCCGACCTGGTGCTGGCCCTGTCCGGCAGCTGGAAGCGGGAGCTGGAGGAGCGGTTTCAGATGAAAGCGTGCCGGACCCTGTATAACGGCGTGGACCCCGCGAAGTTCCAGCCGGCGGTTTCCGACCCGGCGGAGCGCCGGAACGCCTTTCTGATGCTGGGCCGGCTTGGGAGGCGAAAGGGGACCTACGACCTCCTCGCTGCGGCAGAACTGGCCATCCGGCAAAACCCGGCGCTGACCCTTTGCATGGCAGGGGACGGTGAGGTGGAGCAGGTCCGGGCGCTGGTGCGGGAGAAGGGGCTGGAGCAGAACATTGCCGTGCCGGGCTGGATCGGCGGGGGGGAGAAGCTGCGCCTGCTGCGGGAGGCCGCCACCGTGGTGCTGCCCTCCTGGCATGAGGGGCTGCCCATGGCCATCCTGGAGGGGATGGCGGCGGGCAAAGCTATCATCAGCACCACCGTAGGGGCCATTCCCGAGGTAGTGGGGCCGGAGAACGGCATTCTGGTGGAGCCCGGAGACATTCCCGCCCTGGCGGAGGCCCTGCTTCGGTGCAGCGGTGCCCCCGAGGCCCTTACGCGCATGGCCGAAAGCAGCCGGCAGCGGGTGGGGGAGACCTTCAGCGTCCGCCGGACCCACGAGACACTGGCTGGATATTACAAACAACTTATGGAGCAGGGAGGCCGGGATGGAACAACCGTTGATCAGCGTGATTGTGCCGGTGTATAACGTGGAGGGCTACGTGCAGCCCTGTCTGGACGCCCTTCTGGCCCAGACCTGGCCGAAGCTGGAGCTTGTCCTCATCGACGACGCCTCCATAGACGGCAGCGGGGACGTCTGCGAAGCCTGCGCGGCTCGGGACAGCCGGGTCCGGGTGGTCCGATTCCCGGAAAACCGGGGGCCCTCCGCCGCCCGGAACGAGGGGGTCCGCCAGGCGGCAGGGGCCTATATCGCCTTTGTGGACGCCGACGACCGGGTGGAGCCCAGCCTTCTGGAGAAGCTGTACCGCTGCCTGGAGGAGACCAGGGCGGAGGTCAGCGCCTGCGGGGCCGACGGCCTTGCGCTGAAGGGCGGTCCCGCTGCCGTCTACAACCGGGCGGAGGCGGTCCGCTGCCTGGCCCGGGGCGTCCCCTTCAACATGGTTCCCTGGGGCAAGCTCTACCGGGCGGAGCTGGTGAGGCAGTGCCCCTTTGACGAGGCCGTGTTTTACAGTGAGGATCTGCTGTTTCTCTATGCGGTTCTGAAGCGGGCCCGTCGGGTTGCCTACCAGCCGGATGTGCTGTACCACTACACCCAGCGGACGGGAAGCCAGGTGCAGAGCGGCATGACCCGGCGGAAGTCTACGGCGCTTTCCGCCCACGATCAGGTCTGCACAGACGCCGCCGCAAGCTTTCCGGAGGCGGTGGAGGATTTTCGGCAGCTGGTGCTGGAGGCGGACCGGAACATGGCGGTGCTGGCCGTGAAAAACGGCTGTGAAGGCGGGCGGACCTTCTCCTATCTGAAGCGAATCCAGGCGAATGTCCGGCGGCATTTCAGCCGGCGGGCTTTGGCCCTGTGTCCCGGCAGGAAGGAGGCGGCCTCCATCCTGCTCTTATATGTCAGTGCGGCGGCCTTTTGGGCGGCCGCTGCGGTCTGTACGCGCCGGAAGGGCCGGAGGGGCGGGGCATGATGGAGCCGAAAATCAGCGTAATTGTGCCGATATACCAGGTGGAGGCCTACGTGGAACGGTGTCTGACCTCGCTGGCGGCTCAGACCTGGCCCCATATGGAGGTCATCATAATCGATGACGGTTCCCCCGACGGCAGCGGCCGAATCTGCGACGGCTGGGCCGCCCGCGACGAGCGGTTTCAGGTGGTCCACCTCCCGGAAAACCGGGGGCTCTCCGCCGCCCGGAACGAGGGGGTAAGCCGGGCCTCGGGGGCCTATATCGTCTTTGTGGACTCCGACGACTATGTGGAGCCCGAGCTGCTGAAAACGCTGTACCGAGCACTGGCAGAGGGCAGGGGGGATATCAGTGTCTGCGGAGGCGAGGGCCTGGGGCTGAGGGCGGGGCCCGCCTTCAAAAATTTGCAGGGACAGGGCTTGGGTTGGTGTTGCCTTTTTACCGCCAACATAGCCTTTTGTCCCCTATTTCCCTTGAAATTTTCTTGCATCACCTACTTGACTTCATACCATTAGACTCTATTATCTGTTTCTTGCCATCGCGGCCACGGTGGTACAGAACGCCGCCGTCTCGTGGAACGCTGACCGGCTGTATCCCTATCTGCGGGAGAAGGACGTCCGTCCGCTGCCTGCGGAGGTCCTGGCGGAGCTCCGCCGCAACGTGCGGGCCATGCTGCTCCACCGCATCGGGGCGGTGGCGGTGTTCAACACGGACAATCTGCTGATCTCCAAGTTTGTGGGGGTGGCCGCTGCCGGGCTGTACTCCAACTATATGATGATTCGGGGCTTTCTGAATATTCTGGTCAGCGCGCTGTTCGATGCCATTACGCCCGCCCTGGGAAATCTGACCGCAACGCAGCCGGAGGAGCACAGACGGGCGGCCTTCCTCCGCCTGAATTTTTTCTCCGCGTGGCTCTTTGGATGGATGAGCATATGCCTGTTCTGCCTCTACGACCCGTTTATTGATATCTGGCTGGGCCAGGGCTATCTGCTGTCCAGGCCTGCGGTGCTGCTGATTATGCTGAATTTTTATGTAAACAGTATGCGGATTCCTGTAAATAACACCAAAAGCGTCCTGGGTCTCTTTTGGGATGACCGCTACAAGTCGATTGTGGAGGCGGTGTTCAATTTGGCGGTCTCTGTACCATTGGCCATGCGCTGGGGCGTGGAGGGGATTATGGCGGGAACGCTGATCAGTACATTTGCGTTTCCATTTTGGTGCGAACCATTGGTTCTCTATAGTCGGGGGCTGCATATGCCGGCAAGAAAATATTTTGCAAATTATTTGATCCATCTGATAATCACTGTCTCTGCCGGAGTGCTGACGTGGATTTTGTGCGGTTTCACAGGCGGCGGCATGGCAGGCCTCATTTGGAAAGCGATAATTTGCGCAGTGGCTCCGAATCTTGTTTTTTGGGTTTCATATCATCAAACACGAGAGTTCGCATTTCTTACAAAAAAACTGTTCGAATTATTGTAAAAAATCACGTAGGGCAAAGAAAATCCCTGGCAGGGAATCGCAGTGTGATTCCTGCCGGGGATTTTTTTGCCTTGCGAGATTCCCTAAGGGGATATTCCCTAAGGGGATGTTTCATGCAGCCTGTTTTTATTGCGCCGCAACACCGTTTTCCGGAGGCGGTTGTTGCTGTTGTTGTGCTTCTGCCGTCTGTTGTGCTGCCAGGGCAGCCGCTTGCTGCTGGGCCAGAATATCGCGCTGGATAATTTCATTGCGCTGTTGCTCCTGGATGGCTTCCCATCCCGGTACGGCGAAGAACTCAGCGTTGTGAGGACAGGAATTCGTCTGGTTTGCGGGCTGCGTTACCGAGGATACGCTGCCGTCAGGATTCGTAATCTGCGTGGTAACGGAGGAGCCGCTTTGTAGCGATACATCTTCAATCGGAGTGAGTTCCAGTACGCCTTCTATTTTAAACGGACAGAGTTCGCACGCCGGCATGCCGTTATACTGGCAGATCGCTCCCTGGTAATGGACATCGCAGCTTTCTGACGGCACAGTGCCATCGGCAAAATATTCCGTTTTAAGAGTGCCCTGCGTATCGCATAAGCCGGGTATCGGCAGTTTGCCTGATTTGGAGCATACGGTAGCCGTTACGATGCCAGGCGGGACGGAAAACGGTTCGTTGGGCAGTTCCGCATGGATCTGCGACATGACGGCGCGCCATAGTTTCTGGGCAAGCTTCCGTTCTTCTCCCTTGGCTAATTTTTCGTTATTATCAAAACCAGTCCAGGTGGTAGCCGTATAGTAAGGGGTAAAACCTGCAAACCATACGTCGTTATAATCGGAAGTAGTACCGGTTTTTCCGGCAATAGCCATACCGCCGAAGTTGACGGATCCGCCGGTTCCCTTTGTTACCACGTCCACCATGGCATCGGTCAGGAGAAAAGCAGTTGTTTCTTTGATGACTTGTTTGGCTTCCGACTGCGTATTATCCAGAATGATATTGCCGTCGTGATCCACGACCGTGTTATACAGCTTTGGTTTGATATAAGTGCCATGGTTGGCAATCGTGGCATAGGATGCGTTCAGTTCTTCGTTTGTGACGCCATCAGTGATGCCTCCAAGAGCCAGTGACTGCTGGATATCGCTGAATATCTGCCCGTTAATTTCTTTGGATTCGACCAAAGTGGTAAAGCCGAAATTCTGTAAATAGTCGAAGCCAAGTCTGGGAGTAATCTGCGTCAATGTTTTTACCGCTACGATGTTCAGCGAGTCCTGAATACCCAGGCGCAAAGAACAAAGTCCCCGGTAAGATTCCCCATACCAGTTTCGAACCGGGGTTCCGCTGGCATAATGGAAAGGCGCGTCGTTCTGCACCGTAGCAAGAGTAAGTCCGGCATTATCCAGAGCGGGAGCATAGGTGGATACTACCTTGAAGGTAGAACCGGGCTGCCTTACCGTATCCGTGGCACGGTTTAGGGTACGGCTGCCCTCTTTTGCACCACGGCCGCCTACCATGGCGACTACCGCTCCGGTGCTGTGGTCTTCCACCACGAGAGAGACCTGGGGCTGGGGCGTCAGGTGGATATTTTCTCCGGCTACCTTATCGCCCGGGCCGAGCATCGCCGCCTTATATGCTTCAATGGCTTCGTTGGCTTCTTCCTTGGAATTATAAATCAGGTTAAAATTGCGGTCCTGTTCTTTATAATAGCTGCGGTACATTTCCGTACTGTGGTTTTCCATTTCGCCGTTTTGCTTTTGGATGGTAAGTTCATAATTCAAATACCATTTTACATTGGCGGGATAATTTTCCTCGTTGCTGAAAACTTCGTCGCAGATTGCCTGGATTTTAGGATCCTGCGTGGAGTAAATTTTCAGGCCGCCCGTATAAAGCAGCGTATAAGCCTGTGTCTCATTATATCCGGCAGCTACCAGATCGTCCAATACGTCGTCGGTCAGGGCATCCACAAAGTATGTATTGATGGAAGTTTCCTCGACCTCTTCATTGGTCGTCTGGATACGGGAATAAACATCGTCTGCCATGGCGATGTCGTATTCCGCCTGGGTAATATACTCCTGATCCAGCATATTTTTGAGTACCTTCGCCCGTCTTTCCGCATTATCTTCCGGATGGGAGATAGGATTATAGCGGGAAGGATTCTGGGTGATGCTGGCGATAACTGCGCATTCGGAAAGGTTGAGTTCGCTGACCGATTTGTTAAAATAACGCTGGGATGCCGCCTGGACGCCCAAGGTATTCTGCCCGAGATTGATAGAGTTCATGTAGTTCAGAAGAATATCGTCTTTGGAAGTCGTTTTCTCCAGCTCCAGTGCCAGATACTGCTCCTGGATCTTACGTTCGATTTTGTCCATGTTCAGACCGCGTTCTTCTTTGGTCCAGTCCGTAAAAACGTTGTTTTTCAACAACTGCTGCGTAATGGTACTCGCTCCTTCCGAAAAATGCCTTGTGGTAAGGCCTTTGACTCCGGCACGAATAATTCCTTTGATGTCGATGCCGTTATGCTCATAAAAACGTTCGTCTTCGATCGCGACGAAAGCGTGGGCCAGATCTTCCGGTATCATGTCCATGGTGACAGGGATACGGTTGGAATTCTCAGCAATCAGTTTGGCCGTCTGGTTGCCGTCGATATCATATACGAAGGTGGAAAAACCGGTAGGCTGTACGTTGATGTTGCCGATTTCCGGCGCGGTTTCAATAATACCCCGAAACAGGCCGAAGCCGGCGCTCGCGACAAGGATACCCGAAGCCACGATGGCGATAAGAGCAACATTAAATAACGTAAGTACAAGTTTTCTTCCCCACTTCGCAGATGTAGAATGGAGTGCCTTTTGTTTTTTATGGACACCCTTTTTTCCGTAGTTCATGAAAGTTCCTCCTTGAAGTGTGCATAAAATTTCAGTATTTTCAAAGATTAAGCACAACTTAACATTTCAATTATAGCAAAGTATAGGCGCGAAATAAAGTTTTTTCATAAAATTCTCACTTTATATTAAGAATTGTTCACAATAAGATACACTTTTATTCCCGCTTGTGCTAAAATAGAAAGGGTGTTCAGAAGTAAGACAAAGGGCGGCACGGGAGAAATTCGGATGGAAAAGGAACTGGTATTTTTACCTTATAAAATGCTGCAAAGGGGCGGAAGCGGAGAGATCACGGAAAAAAAATCCCGCTTTATCGCTACGCTGGCTCCTGTGGAGTCGGAGGAGGAGGCTGCGGCGTTTATCGAATCGGTGAAGAAGAAATATTGGGATGCGAGGCATAACTGTTCCGCTTTTGTTCTCGGGGAAAGGGCGCAGATTACCAGATGCAGCGATGACGGGGAACCTGCCGGGACGGCCGGAAAGCCGATGCTGGAGGTATTGCTTGGTACGGGGGTAAGAAATGCGGCAGCCGTCGTGACCCGGTATTTTGGCGGGGTGCTTTTGGGGACGGGCGGCTTGGTGAGGGCTTATACTCAGGCCATGCATGCAGGGCTGGATGCATGTCCGGTGGTGACCATGTGCTATGGAACCGAGCTGCGGCTTGTGACGGATTATAACGGAATCGGCAAGATCCAGTATATCCTGGGACAGCGCGGGCTGGAAATCAAAGAACCGGAATATACGGATATGGTTTCCATGAAGCTGACCGTTCCATATGAGGACTGCCAGGGGCTTTGCAAGGAACTGACGGAGGCCACGGCAGGACGGGTAAAGATAGAAGAGCTGGAAAAAAAGTATTTTGCAAAATAGCGGAATACATATATAATCAAAAAGAACAGGAATATTTCATGCGGTGTTGCGAAAGGAGGTGGTTTTTATGAAAAAGAAAGTCAGTACGTCCAACCCGGATATACCTCTCCCCCGGCGGAGCATAAAAATCACATATGGAGGAACATTGCTATGGATGAGATCAAAGAACTGGATGTAATTAGGGAATTGCTGGAGACCAAGCAGTATACAAGGCTCCGCCAGAGGATCGCCGATATGAATATTGCGGATACCGCAGCGGTCATGGAGGAACTGGAGGAAGAGGAGCTTCTGAAAATATTCCGTATCCTGCCAAAGAGCATGGCTGCGGATGTATTTTCCTATCTCGAGGTGGACAGCCAGCAATTTATTATCGTTTCCCTTTCCGAGAGGGAGGCCGCCAATATTATCGATAACCTGATGGCGGACGATGCGACGGATCTGCTGGAGGAGATGCCGGCCAATATTGTAAAAAAGCTGCTCGCCAGCGCCAGGGCGGATACCAGAAGGGATATCAATCATCTTCTCAGGTATCCGGAAGATTCTGCCGGAAGTATTATGACGGTGGAATATGTGGATTTAAAGGAAAATATGACGGTAGAAGATGCCATACAGAGAATCAGAAAGGTAGGGGTGGACAGCGAGACGATCAATATCTGCTACGTGCTGGATTCCAAAAGGACTCTCGTAGGAACGGTAGCGCTGCGCTATCTGCTGATCAGCCCGTCGGATGCCGTGATCGGGGATATTATGCATGAAAATGTGGTATATCTGAATACGATGATGGATCAGGAAGAGGTTGCCAGGCAGTTTCAGAAGTATGACTTTACCTCTATGCCCGTGGCGGACAATGAGGGGAGGCTGGTAGGCATCATTACGGTGGACGATGTGGTGGACATCCTTCAGGAAGAAGCTACGGAAGATATAGAAAAAATGGCGGCTATCGTGCCGAGCGATAAGCCATATATGAAGACGGGAGTTTTGGAAACATGGAAAAAAAGGATTCCCTGGCTGCTTCTTTTGATGATCTCCGCCACATTTACGGGAAGCATTATTACCTCTTTTGAGGATGCGCTCAGTGTTTTCCCTATATTGACAGCTTTTATCCCGATGCTGATGGATACGGGCGGTAATGCGGGAGGACAGGCGAGCGTTACGATTATCAGGGGGCTTTCCCTGAATGAGATCGGTTATTCGGATGTGCCGAAGATTCTCTGGAAAGAGCTGAGAGTGGCTTTTGCTTGCGGAGCGACGCTTTCCGTGGCTTATTTTGCAAAGCTGATGCTCTTTGACAGAGTGGGGCTTGGCGTGGCAGCGGTAGTATGTCTTACGCTGATCGCTGCTGTGGCGATCGCGAAGATGATCGGCTGCAGTTTGCCGGTGCTGGCGAAAAGACTGGGATTTGATCCGGCAGTGATGGCGAGTCCGTTTATTACGACGATTGTGGACGCTCTGTCTCTGGTGATTTATTTTGCGATTGCCACGGAGATATTGCATGTATGAAAAATGAGGGATGATAATTAAGGAAGAAACTGAGAGAATAGAGAGGGTGTGGGGTTATGATGGATGGTTTGTGGGTGACAATTATGGATATGGGGATTGCGCTGGCGATTGCCCTGTTACTGCCGATCGTGCTGCTGGTCGTATGGATGAAGAGAAACCGCGGGATAAAAATATCGCCGTTCTGGGCGGGGGCCGCAGTGTTTGTAATATTTTCCCTGTTTCTGGAACAGATTTTACATTATTTTGTGCTGATCAGGCCATCGGAGCTTTCTGAGTTTGTGAATGGGAACCAGTGGGCCTTTATGCTGTATGGGTCGCTGGCGGCAGGGGTATTCGAAGAAACAGGGCGTTTTCTGGCATTTAAGACCGTACTGCGGAATAAGAAAGAGAAAACGCCATAACCTATGGGATCGGTCATGGCGGGGTCGAATCGATTCTGGTAGTAGGAGTTTCCATGGCCAGTTCCATGATCATGCTTCTGACGATCCGGTCATTGGGAGGCGTGGACGGTTATGTGGCGATTGTTCCCGAACATACAAAAGATGTGGTGAGAGCGGGGCTGGAATCTTTGCTGCTTACCCCGTCGTATTATTTTTTGCTGGCAGGGCTTGAAAGAATTTCTACCATTATTTTTCATATAGCTCTGTCCGTATTCGTATTTTCTGCGGCTCATAACTCTGCGAAATGGTATTTCTACCCTTTGGCTATTTTTATCCATATGTTTTTGGACATCTTCGCGGTTCTATATCAAAGAGGCGTGCTGGGCAGCCTTGTGGTGATAGAGATGATCATCGCCGCAATTACTGCCCTTACCGCTTATTCGGCATACCGCATTTACCAAGGTATGCCCGAACCGGAAAATTAATGGTGAAAGGAGGCTCTTTTCCTCATGGTGGGATCCAGGATTTTCTTGCGGATTCTTAAGGAAGAGGGCGTCACTTCTAACAGCTCGTCGGTATCGATGAACTCCAGTGCCTGTTCCAGACTCAGAACCTTGGGCGGCGTCAGGCGCAGCGCTTCGTCTGCGCTGGAGGAACGGGTATTGGTGAGCTGTTTTTTCTTGCACACGTTTAACTCAATGTCCTCTCCGCGGCTGTTCTGGCCTACAACCATGCCCGAATAAACTTTTTCTCCGGGGCCGATAAAGAGAGTTCCCCTTTCCTGTGCGTTGTATAGTCCGTAAGTGATCGCTTCACCGGCTTCAAATGCGATCAGGGAACCCTGTTTCCGATATTGGATATCGCCTTTGTAGGGGCCGTAACCGTTAAAAGAACTGTTCATGATCCCGTTGCCCTTAGTATCCGTCATGAATTCGCCCCGATAACCGATCAATCCCCGGGAAGGGATGGAGAATTCCAGGCGGGTGTAGTTGCCGGAAGCAGCTCCCATATTTAACAGTTCTCCTTTTCGCTGGCTCAGTTTTTCAATGACAGTTCCGGAAAATTCTTCCGGGACATCGACGTAAATAAGCTCCATCGGTTCCAGTTTTTTCCCGTTTTCATCCGTTTTATAAAGGACTTCCGCCTTGCTCACTGCGAATTCATAGCCTTCCCGCCTCATATTTTCGATCAATACGGACAAATGAAGTTCGCCCCGGCCCGATACTTTGAAAGATTCCGTCGTATCCGTTTCCTCCACCCGCAGGGAAACGTCGGTATTCAATTCCCGGAAAAGCCGGTCGCGGAGATGGCGGCTGGTGACATATTTGCCTTCCCTTCCGGCAAGAGGAGAGTCATTGACGATAAAATGCATGGCAATGGTAGGCTCCGAGATCTTCTGGAAAGGAATCGGAACCGGATTGTCCGGGGAGCAGAGTGTGTCGCCGATATGGATATCCGCGATGCCGGAGATAGCCACGATAGAGCCGATGCCGGCCTCCTTCACATCTACCTTATTTAAACCGTCGAATTCATAAAGTTTGCTGATTTTCACTTTTTTCATTTTGTCGGGTTCGTGGTGGTTGACAATGGCCACTTCCTGGTTGACCTTTACGCAGCCGTTGTCCACTTTTCCGACTCCGATCCTGCCTACATATTCGTTATAATCGATCGTGCTGATCAGTACCTGCGTTCCGGCTTCCGGGTCGCCTTCAGGGGCAGGAATATAGTCCAGAATCGTTTCAAAGAGGGGGGTCATGTCCTTTCCCCTGGTATCCATATCCAGGGAAGCAATCCCTGTTTTGGCAGAAGCGAAGATGAAAGGGCAGTCCAACTGCTCTTCACTGGCATCCAGATCGATAAACAGTTCCAGCACTTCATCAATAACTTCCCTTGGCCGTGCCTCAGGGCGGTCGATTTTATTGATGCATACGATAACGGGAAGCTGCAATTCCAAAGCCTTGCGCAGAACGAATTTTGTCTGCGGCATAGCGCCTTCAAAGGCGTCCACGACGAGAATAACGCCGTTTACCATTTTCAGGACGCGCTCCACCTCGCCGCCGAAATCGGCATGGCCCGGAGTATCGATAATATTGATTTTGGTATTTTTATAAATAACGGCAGTGTTTTTGGACAAAATGGTAATCCCCCGTTCCCGTTCGATATCGTTGGAGTCCATAACACGTTCCGCAACTTCCTGATTTTCACGGAAAACGCCGCTTTGTTTCAGCAGTTCGTCCACCAATGTAGTCTTGCCGTGGTCAACGTGGGCGATAATAGCAATGTTTCTTACGTCTTTTCTGGTTTGTTTCATAAATAATAACCATGCCTTTCTCTCAGCCTGTAAACAGACATAATATTTGCGGTTTTTAAACTTGTATAGTATAGCACTGCGGCGGGGAAGTTGCAAGAGGGGAGTTGCATCCGCTCGCGGTTCGCTCGCGGTCCGCTCGTGGAAATCCATTCGGTTTTGAAGCTTTGGGGCGTGGCGGGGAAGGTGCAGGAGGCAAGGAAAAGAGTAGATGCAGGCGGGACGG
>OFGH01002128.1_pt1 | contig 11400 bp, 8 predicted proteins | sample 1521721 | NCBI WGS metagenome assembly OFGH01 (sample SAMEA3504132, study PRJEB24116) | mouse gut metagenome | biome: mouse gut; feature: mouse-associated habitat; material: faeces | place: Denmark | collected 2011
TATGCGCTGTTTTCAACCCATCGGTCGCTGACGCGGTTGTTGCCGTTGGGGTCGGCCCATACGGCGCGGGGCATGTCGGACGATGTGCCGGGGCCGTTCCAGCGGTCGGCGGTTGTGGCATATTGGTTATATGCCGCCGACATGCTTTCCATGGCCGAGCGTGTGCGGTTGTAGATTTTGTTGCCTGCTATTCCCTGCAGGAATATTGAAAGCTCGAATCCCTTATAGGAGAATTTGTTGTTCATAGAGAAGAGCCATGTGGGGTTGGGGTTGCCGATTACGGTGCGGTCTTCGTCGTTGATAACCCCGTCGTTGTTAAGGTCGCGGAAGCGGATGTCGCCTGGTTCGGCGCCGGGCTGCACGGCATGTGCCTTGATTTCATCGGCGTTTTGGAAGATACCGTCGGTCACATAGCCGTAGAACACGTTCATCGGGAAGTCGGCGGCGAGCATTGTTGCATATGCGCCTCCGAACTGGTTGCGCCATAGCGGGGTGTCGCTGTTGAGATCTTTGATTTTGTTCTTGTTGTAGGTTATGGCCACGTTGGTTTCCCAGCCGAATTCGCCTGTGAGGTTCACTGAGTTGGCTGAAAGTTCCCAGCCGATGTTGCGCACTTTGCCTGCGTTGATATATGTGTCGAAAGTGTCCTCGAATCCGGTGGTTATGGGGAAGGCGGCTTTTACTAGCATTGCGTTGGTGTTCTTGATATATCCGTCGAGCGACACGTTAAGGCGTGAATTGAACAGCGACACGTCGAGACCGGCATTGAACTGCTCGATTTCCTCCCAGTGAATCGACGAGTTGGCGAGTACCTGGGAATAGAGTGCTGACTGCTCGGCATTGTCGAGTGATGTACCGAACGGGTAGAGCAGTGTGACGAGTGTCTGTATGTGGTCATAGTTTCCTACCGATGCCTGCGAGCCTGTTTTACCGTAGCCGAGACGCAGTTTGAGGTCGTTGACAGCTATATCCTGAGGGAAGAATTCCTCGGCCGAGATACGCCAGGCCGCCGATGCCGAGGGGAATGTGCCCCAGCGGTGTTTCCGACCGAAACGGCTTGAGCCGTCGCGGCGCACGGTGGCGGTGAGGAGGTATCTGTTGTCGTAGGAGTAGTTGGCACGTGCCATGTAGGAAAGGAGCGCCCATTCGTTTTGCGAACCTGCGAGGTCGTTGATTTTTTCACCGTTCTCGAGCTGGTGCACGTTGTCGAACAGGAAGCCGTTCATCTGCCCGTTCATCCAATAGGCGTGGTTCCACTGCGCCGACATACCTGCCATTACGTTGAGCGAGTGCTTATTGGCAAATGTATAGTCGAAGGTGAAGTAGTTATCCCACAGATAGGTGAAGTTCCGGTTCGATGATTGGTACTGGGTGCTTTCCTCAACCGGGGTGGGCTTCCAGTCATATTTGGGCGTGAAAGCCTCGTCGAAGAAGAATTTGCCGTCGAATCCGAATAGCGAGCGGAATTGCAGCCAGGGGGTGAATGTGACGTCGGCGGCTATGTTGGCCAGGAGGTTGTAGCCGTTTGTGGAGCTTTGGTTCATTTCGTTAACGCCGATAGGGTTACGCACGCTGCCATACCATTCGGAGTTACCCGAAGGCCCGCTCCATTGCCCGTCGTCGGTTTTGACGGGGAATGTGGGGAGTGCCTGCATGGCGTCCCACATGCTGTAGGAGCCGGAGTTCTTTATATCGGCACTGAAAAGAAGGTTGTTGGAGAGTTTGAGCCAGCTTTTGAGCTTCACATCGTTGTTGCTTTGAAAGGTGAAGCGGCGGTAGTTTACGTTGCGCACGATGCCGCTTTGGTCCAGGAAGCCTGCCGAGAAATAGTAGTGGGCCTTGTCGGTGCCGCCTGAATAACTCACATTGTAGTTCTGCATCACCCCGGTCTGGAGGAGTTCGTCAACCCAGTTGGTCGATTGTGTCAGGGTTGACGGGTCGGCCCAGTCGGGATTTGTGTTGTGGCCTGCCTGCGAGAGCATGTCGTTGCTAAGGGCGGCATATCCGGCCGCGTCGAGGAGCTTCATTGTCTTTGAAGCGTTTGAGAACGCGGCGTTGACCGAAACCGAGAGCTTCGCAGTGCCGCTCACGCCTTTGCGTGTGGTAATCATCACAACGCCATTGGCGCCGCGTGAGCCGTAGATGGCAGTAGCGGAGGCGTCTTTCAGCACGTCGAGCCGCTCGATATCCTGCGGGTTGAGGCTGTTAAGACCCAGGTCGGTCGGAACGCCGTCGATAACCACCAGGGGGTCGCAGTTGATAATCGAGCCTAGGCCGCGCACCTTGATGGTCACGTTGTCACCGGGTTTGTTACCGCCGACGATGTTCACACCTGCGATTTTTCCTTGGATAGCCTGTCCCACATTGTTGACCGGCACTTCCTTGATGTCTTTCGCCCCGAGTGAGGAAACTGCTCCTGTGAGGTCGCTTTTCTTAAGCGTACCGTAGCCGATTACCACCACTTCGTCGAGCACGGAAGCATTTTCCTCCAATGTGACATTGATGGTGTTGCGCCCGTCGACTGAAACGGATTGCGGTGTATAACCGATGTAGGAGAAGCGGATTTCGCCGAGTGGGTCGGCTTTGATTGTGTATTCGCCGTCGATATTGGTCGCGGTGCCGTTGCCGGAATTGCCCGCTATGACGCTGGCGCCGATAATCGGTTCGCCCGACGGGTCGGTCACTATGCCCGAAACATTGATTTGTTGTTGAGCCATGGCACGCGGGGTCATGGCAAACAGCATCAAAAGCAGGGTCAGACGGCATAAGATAGCCGGAGCTTTTGGTCGTTTCATGATGTAGATTTGTTATAGATTAAAGTTAGGAATTTCTCTTGGTCGGATTATCGGCTGCTCCCGTTTTTCATGGCATGGGATGTCGGCAGCCTTTTTCCACAATGCAAAAGTAAGTTATTAAATAATGCAAAAACCGGGCATGACTAAAAATATAGCCGCAATGCCCGGTTGATATGAATAAATATCATGATTGTTAGTAGGTTAGTGCTGTAGGACGCCGCCAAATAAGTAGTGGGAAATGAGCTGTCGCACACCATTGCAACAGCTGTTTGAAGTCGTTTTGCAATGAAGTTGTCTGTTCTTTCAGGATATGGGGAGCCCTATTTTCATTACTTCCTCCTCGAGTTTGTCGCGGTTGCCGACGGCTTTGTTACGTGCTTTTGTGCGGTAGTTGTAGATGGTGGTGACGGAGTAGCGCAGGAACTGTGCTATTTTCACACTGTCGCCGATGCCGAGCCTGATCAGGGCGAATATGCGTAGTTCGGTGGTAAGATGTCCGGGTTTCTTAGGCACTATTTCCTCTTCGGGGCGGAGCAGTGCGTTGAAATCGGCTACGAAAGTAGGGAAAAGGTTGAGGAATGTGTTGTCGAAATTATCATAGAATGCCTTCAGCTCCTCGTCGAGGAATGCGGTTGATTTCAATGTGTCGTTCAGCTGTCTGGTTTTACCTGCAATGATGAGTTTGCCCAGTTGTTTGCGATAGCTGTCGAGTTTTTCGATATATAGCGAGCATTGGTCCATATACCGTGCGATGTATTCCTCCTTGATACGTGAATTTTCGGCAATTGACTGGTTGGCTGCCTGGAGGGCGGCATTCGAGGCTTTGAGCTCGTTGTTGAGTTGCTGCAACATTTCGTTGGCATGTTCCACATCCTTCTTGGCGGCTGCCGTGCGTTTCATCTGTTTCAGCACGTAGAACACCGCCCCGAGCAGGATTGCCGACAGGATGCTTATAATTATCAGTGACCAGCGCAGATTGCGTTTTTGGCGTTGGATTACGTCTAGATACATATCGTTGACCAGCGGGAATATGTTGTTTAGCTCGACCACCCTCATGCGGGCGTTGCATTTGGCCGCATCTTCCATCGATATGCGTAACAGGTTGTAGGCATCCTCTACCTCACCTTCGCGGTAAAGGAGGACGGCGAGATTTCGTAACGAGATGTACTCACGCACGGCCGACTGCATGTCGGCTATTGCTGCACGGATCAGGTATTCTTTCTGTCTGCGGGTGTCGCCTGCCAGTTCGTAGGTTTCTGAAAGGGTGAAATCACAGATTGCTTTTTCGTGTGTGGTGGTTTCATTGTCGTGAAGGAAGCGGTTTACCACTTCTGCGGCGTTTTCATATTCCCCGCGTGCGTTGTGCAGTGTGGCAGCGGCCATTACGTAACCGACCGAGCCGGGAGGGTTTACGGCAGTCAGTGAGTCGAGATACTGTGTGGTAAGGGCGGAATATTTCTCCCGGTCGTCATCGCGCACGGCATAGTCTGCCATCATTCCGTAAAGTGTGCGGAGTATGTGATAGCGGAACGGGTGCATGTAACCGGGTATGTCGGCGGCATGGATTGTATCCATGATTTCCATCGCCTCTTTGTACATGCCGGTTGTGGCCAGCACGTTGGCAGTGTTCATCATGGCGTTGCGAATCATCACGGGGTTGCCGTTTTTCCTTGCAAGCAGTTCGCGACGCCTGCATATCGCCAATGCCGAATCGGTGTTGTAGGAGTTGTATTCGTTTATCAGGGCGTCAAGGGCGTCGGAGCGCCGGTTGTCGTTTTCGGCGGCAGAAATTTCCTTGCGTAATTCCACGATGCGGCTTTCTTTCTGTTGGATGAATGCCTCGCGGTTGTCGATAGCTTCTTGCAATTTTTCCATCAGGGAGTCAACCTTGTGTTCGTGGCGGTTGGCGGCCTGTAGGGTCGTTGCAAAAAATAGGAATATGGTGATTGGCAATATGTAGTGATGTTTACCCATTACGATCGGTATGCGGTTTTTGCAAAGTTACACAAATTCGGCAAAGCGGCAAAAGCCGTTGTCTCATGGCTGGTTCATGTTTTCAATTAGTCCTTTCCTTCGCGGATGAGCCGCATATCCTGGCAGATGACGGGTGAGAATAGGGGAGGGATATAAAACGAAAAGTGTGTTTCTTCACAGAAACACACCTCCCTCATAACCAAAATTCAAGTATATATGTCTTTTTTCGTCAAATTAACGTGTCGTTTTTTTGAATGTGACTCATTCCTTAAAATCCGATTGTCGGAGCCTTAAAAGGTTGGTGACATATGTGTCGCAACCATCGGCATGCAATGAAGGAACCACACCACAAAATTAGCTATTTTTCCACGCCCGTGCAGAATTGGATAGTTAAATAATGTTATTTGTGTATCTAATGGTTCTTATATCGGTACTCTGCTATGTCAATTGAAAGCGGCAAGTCATTTTGACTTACTTATCGTTTGGCGTGGGAAAAGCATCAATATGATTCTTCCGGGGTGGGGAAGGTGAGGTTTTTCACATCCGAGATGTATTGTTTCAATGCCCCGTCGATTGTTTCGGCAAGATTGGCATACAGGCGCAGGAATTTTGGACGGAACCCGTTGTTCATACCGAGCATATCCTGCAGCACCAGCACCTGCCCGTCTGTCCCGGAACCGGCACCGATTCCGATTGTGGGGATTGCCAGCTGTTTGGAAACAGTCGAGGCAAGCTCTGCGGGGATTTTTTCAAATACTACCGAGAAGCATCCCAAGTCCTGAAGCATCATTGCATCCTCCGTCAGCCGGGTTGCTTCGGCGTCGCCTTTGGCACGCACGCCGTATCCGCCGAACTTATTGACCGACTGCGGTGTCAGGCCGAGGTGTGCCATTACGGGGATGCCTGCCGAAAGGATTTTTTCAACGGATTCCTTTATCTCACGGCCACCTTCCAATTTGACTGCCGCAGCGCCTGATTCCTTGATGATGCGCACTGCCGAACGCAGGGCTTCGTCGGGGTTCCCCTGGTAGGTGCCGAAAGGCATGTCGACAATCACCATCGCCCTTTTGGCGGCGCGTGTAACGCATTGTGCATGGTAGATCATTTTGTCGAGCGTCATGGGGAGGGTGGTTTCATAACCTGCCATTACGTTTGCCGCGGAGTCGCCTACTAGGATCAGGTCGATGCCTGAGGCGTCGACGAGCGATGCCATCGTGTAGTCGTAGGCGGTAATCATTGCTATTTTCTCGCCGCGTTGCTTCATCTGCGCCACTGTGGTGGTGGTTACTTTTTTGGGTATGTCGATTGTGTTTGTTGACATGTCGCTTGCTGTTTATATAATCTCTTTTAGTTTTAAATGGCGGTGTGTCAGAATTCAATATTTTGGCACACCGCCATGGTTTTCGCCCGGAGGGCGAGGGTTCTGTCAGAATGGTTCAGGTGGCAGGAGCTTGAGGGATGCCGGCACACCCTCTTGGAAATGCGTTGGCAACTTATGGGATGAAGTTGCATATCAGTGGAAAAAGGCTGTTCCCACATGTTGTGGGAAGAGCCTTTTTCCATGGTCGTTTCATTTGTTTGCGGCGTTGCCTGTGCGGTTTTATTCCGCGTCGAACCGGTTATTTGCCGGTCTGGAGGCGTGCGCGGTCGAGGAGTTTCTCCACGTCGATGTTGTGGGCCTGCCCGTAGAGGGGGTAATCCTTCACGATTTCCTCATATAATTTGGCTTCTTCGTCATGTTTGCCCTGGGCTGCAAAAACCCTTGCGAGCTTCATCATGAAGAACGGGGTGTATGCAGGGTTGTTGTCGCTTGTTGAGATGGCATCCTTGAAAGCTTTCACTGCATCGTCAAGACGGTCGAGGTTTACCAGGCAGTCGCCTTTGAGCGAACGGGCACCGGCACCGATGATTTCGTCTTTTACCGAGTATTTGTCGAGATATTTGAGGGCCTCTTCATATTTCCCGTCCTGGTAGAGGAGGATTGCGCTTTGAAGGGCTGCACGGTTGGCTGCGTCATAGCCGCCGTTGTCGGCCAATGCCATGTATTGCACCATTGCGGTGGAGTCGTTGCCTTGTGCCAGCTCGAGGTCGGCTGCGCCTATTTGGTCGTTTGCTTTTTGGATACCTGGGTTGCGGAAGAAGTAGACATAAGAGAGCACGATGGCTGCGATGGCAATCACCACCAGCGAGCACACCATGATGATTTTTTTGTTGTCCTGCACCTTTTGGGTCATGGCGGTCAGCGAGTCGTTGATGCCGTCGAGACCCGTTTCAGGGGTTTCTTGGATTTTTTTTGACATGGATTATGACGGTTATTTTTGTTTAAATTGCTGAATCGGGTTGCTGTGCGTGCCTGTGGCGCCCCGCATTATGTGTTTTGTTTCGCGGAATCATCAGGTGTCAGGACGCACTGCATTCAGAGCGCAAAATTAATGAATTGAGAGTAAACGGCAAAAAAAAACGGAATCAAAACCGATTTTTTAGGAATTTAAGCGTTAACTTTATACGCTGCCTGCGGTTGTGCGCCATCCGGCGGGGTTGTCGGGCGCAGGGCGTATCCGTTATGTAAATTCGATTTGCACTTATGAAACAGAGAGATATAGTTATCACTTTTGAGGATTTGGCTTACGACGAGCTGCCCGCCGACGAACTGGCATTGGTGGAAGCGGCGCGTGAAGCCACGCAACGTAGTTATGCCCCTTATTCGCATTTCCGTGTAGGGGCGGCAATCGCACTTGACAACGGGGTGACCGTGCCGGGTTCCAACCAGGAGAATGTGGCGTTCCCATCGGGCACATGTGCCGAGCGTAGTGCTTGTTTTTATGCTCATGCCCGCTATCCTGAGGCCAGGTTCGAGAAAATCGCTGTTGCCGCCAGGGGTACTGACGGGGAGTTTACGGCCATGCCTACAGCGCCGTGCGGGGCTTGCAGGCAGTCGTTGCTGGAATATGAGATGCTTGCAGGGCATGATGTGCCTGTGTTGCTGGCCGCCCGCGACCGTGTGTACCGCCTTCCTTCGGTCAGGTCGACATTGCCGTTTGCCTTTTCGGAGTTTTAGACAATCTCTTGGGACGGACGTTTTTTCTCATACGTGGATAGCCGTTGGTGGGTCACGGAAGATGGTTTGTTCCCTGCCGTTCGTGTAAATGGCAGGTTGCAACGACTATGCGCATGCCGTAAGTTGCTTGGTATGGCTTATTTTTGCTTAGTATCGGTAAATTAAGTAACTTTGCGGTATTAAATTAATAATAAAATTGGATACAGACCCTTTACCAAGTATGGAAAGCGCTATAGGCGCTTTATCGGGGTGCGACATGGCTGCCATAGCCGCCCCATTGACAATTGATTTCGGAGTAGGCCAGATTGTGGCCTTGGTGTGTGCCGTGGTGGCACTCTTTGTGTCAGGCTTCGTCAGCGGCAGCGAAATCGCCTATTTCTCAATCACGCCGCAGCAGGCTGAGGATTTCGACTGACGGCTGGTTGTCGGCAGCAGGCTGAGGAGCTTGACGAGTCGCCTCGTTCCGAGGCCATACGGCGTTTGATAGCCATGCCTGAGCGGTTGCTCGCAACCATCCTTATCGCCAACAACCTTGTCAATGTCACGATTGTGGTGTTGATGTCGTTTGCTTTGTCGGACTTGTTTGCCTTGATGCCCGGATGGCTTGATTTCCTGTTGCAGACCGTAATACTTACATTCCTGATTCTCTTGTTCGGCGAGATTCTGCCGAAGCTTGTGGCCAATACGAAGCCCATGGCATGGGCGCGGTTCGCCACATCGGGTCTGAATTTCTTCGTCAAGCTGTTTTACCCTGTATCGTCGATACTGGTGCATTCCACCAAAATCGTGAACCGTGTGGTGACGCGTCAGAGCCGTAACATTACGGCCGACGAACTCGGGCAGGCACTTGAAATAGCCGATGTCGAGGGGCGTCAGGATAAAGCTATGCTTGAAGGGATTCTGAAATTCGGCGACACCACGGCATCGGAAATCATGACACCACGTGTCGACATCGTGGGGTTGGATTTCGACATGACTTTTGCCGAAGTTATGGAGGTGGTGGTTGAAAAGGGCTATTCGCGCCTTCCGGTATTTGGCGATTCGCAAGATGATATACGCGGCGTTCTTTATGCCCGCGACCTCCTTCCATATATTAATGTAGGTAAATCCGCCGGTTCCTGCCAGGTGGCGCAGGGGCAGGCCGAAGGAGAATTCAAATGGCAGAAACTGATACGCAAAACGCATTTCGTGCCTGAGTCGCGCATGATCGATGACCTTATGGAGGATTTCCGCAAGCTGAAAATACATATCGCGATTGTGGTTGACGAATTCGGCGGCACACAGGGTGTGGTAACGCTGGAAGATGTGCTTGAGGAAATCGTGGGCGACATCAACGACGAATATGACGAGGAGGAGCAGACCTACCGCCGTCTGCCTGACGACACATATATTTTCGAGGGGAAAACCCTGCTTACCGATTTTTTCAGGATTACAGGTTTGGAAGAGGAGGATTACGCTCCCGTGGCCGGGGATTGCGAAACCGTGGCCGGGATGCTCCTTGCCATAAAGGGGGATTTCCCGAAGGAGAAGGAGCCGCTGGTTTATGGCCGTTGCCGTTTCCTTATTCTCCATGTGGAGCATCACCGTATTGCATCGGTCAGGGTGAAAGTTATGCCTGAGTTGCAGACTGCCTGAACCGCAGAGCCTGTGACCTGTCGGAATCCAATCCATGCCATATAGTTGACTATGCTGGTCTACGATAATGACGGAATAATGGTTTATTGCCGCATAATGCTTCCTGATGCGTCAAGCCGTTTGGAACAGAGTGAGGCAGAACGCGCGGCTGTGAGGATGCTTATCGCCGAGGCTTTCCCCCATAGGGATGCACCGGTGCTGTGCCATCACCCAACTGGTGCGCCGTTCCTGGAGGGTGTCGATGCGGCTGTGTCGGTGTCGCACTGCCGGGGCTGTGTATGTGTGGCACTGGGGTCATCGGACTGTAGGATAGGGATTGATGCCGAAAGCTGCATGCGCGGTGCGCAGTTGCGCCGTGTTGCCAGAAAATTCCTCTCACCCCGGCAATTGGCCGGATGGGGTGTTGACGAAACCCGGTTGTTGAGGGCATGGACGGTCAAGGAGGCCGTTTATAAGGCGGCGTCCGTCCCGGGGTTGCCGTTGCATGAAATCCCGTTGCCTGATGTGTTGGAAGAGGAAGGCGGGGATGTGCTGTTGCAAGGCCGCTGTTATGAAATCAAGCCGTTGGAGGTTAGCGGATTCGGCGGCATGGTTACACTGGCAATAGGAAAAACAGCCGATGAGGCTTTGTCGGAACCGGGAAAAATGTGGGGATGATTACTGCTTGTTTACGGAATTTATTAGTAAATTTGGCTCAGAATAATTCAATACCGACACGACACGATATGAAACGTCTATTTTTGCTGCCTCTGATGGCTTTGGCCATGGTTTTAGGGGTCACGGCCCAGAACAACAAGACCCCCGACGGGGCAAAGCGCCAATACCAGGTGTTCGGCGTGGCCTTCTACAATCTGGAAAACCTGTTTGATACCATCAATAACAACGGGAATTACGACCTGGAGTTTTCCCCCGGAGGTGCCCGGAAATGGAACGGAAAAAAGTATTGGCAGAAAATCGGCAACCTTGCGCGTGCAATCGCAAGTTTCACAACTCCCACCACCCCCAACGGCCCGGCGTTTATAGGCGTTTCGGAAATAGAGAACCGCACCGTGCTAGAGGATTTGGTAAAGGCTGTTGACGAGCGTCTGAAAGCCGAAGGGCGTAAGCCGTGGAATCTCAAAATAGTACATCATGATTCGCCCGACCGTCGTGGTGTCGATGTAGGTGCGCTTTACAACGAACGCTATTTCAAATTTATCAATGTGACCAACACCCCGTTGGTTATCCCCGACAAGCCTAATTTCAGAACGCGCGACCAGATGTGTGTTACCGGGCGTATGGGCGCGGATACGGTGAGCATAATCGTGAACCACTGGCCATCGCGCCTGGGTGGCCAGGAACAATCGTCGCCGCTGCGCGAGGCCGCTGCCGCTACTTGCAAACATATTGCTGATTCGATATGGGCTTTGCGTCCGAACGAAGGGATGATTATAATGGGCGACCTTAACGATGACCCGCAGGACAAATCATGCGCCAAAGTGCTCGGTGCCGCCAAGAAACAGAAAGGCGTGCCGGAACATGGCTTTTTCAACCCGTTCTGGAGCCTTCTCGACAAGGGTATAGGCACATTGGCCTATAACAGTTCGTGGAACCTTTTCGACCAGATTATCGTAAGTGGTTCGTTGCTAGAAGGCAATTCCGGTATCGGCAACCTGCATTTCTGGGATGCCAAAGTGCTTAATTTCGATTTCCTTAAGGATAAAGAGGGGAACCGCCAGGGGTATCCGCGCCGCACGTTCGCATCTGGGGTGTTCTTCCCCGACGGATGTTCCGACCACTTCCCCACGGAAATACTGCTGCGCCGCGCCATGGTGCCGAAAAGCCGGTAAGGTGGTTTCGGAAGGAGGATACGAGATTGTCTAAAATTTTTCAACCCTTTGCACGGGATTATATTATTATACGGCCTGACGGGATTATGGCTTTCCGTCAGGCCGTTGG
>OFGH01002131.1_pt1 | contig 11382 bp, 10 predicted proteins | sample 1521721 | NCBI WGS metagenome assembly OFGH01 (sample SAMEA3504132, study PRJEB24116) | mouse gut metagenome | biome: mouse gut; feature: mouse-associated habitat; material: faeces | place: Denmark | collected 2011
GGCCCAGGTAGCCCTCGGCGTCCGCCTTCAGCTTCTGGAGAATCATGGCGCTGATTTCCTGGGGGGTGAGCTTCTTGCCGTCGATGGGCACCCGGTAGTCGCTGCCCATTTCGCGCTTGATGGAGGCGATGGTGCGGTCGGGGTTGGTGATGGCCTGGCGCTTGGCTACCTGACCCACCATGCGCTCGCCGTCTTTGGAGAAGGCCACAACGGAGGGGGTGGTGCGGCTGCCCTCGGCGCTGGGGATGACGACGGCCTCGCCGCCCTCCATCACGGACACGCAGCTGTTGGTAGTACCTAAGTCGATACCGATAATCTTAGACATAATAATTTCCTCCTGTTATATGAAAAGTGTATTTATACAATGTGAAATGGGAGATGCTTGTTGTCATGCTGCGAAACGGCCAGGGCGCTCGGTCGCTTTCCCTTCGACTCGGGTTGGTCTCTGGGGCCTGCGGCCCCGTCGCTCGCCCTCGCTTCGGTCCAAGCTCCCTCATTGTCCGTTTCTCCGCACTTCTTTGTTGTCATGCTGCGCCTGTTCGCAACGCGCGGCTTCACTCCGACTCGGGCAAAACCCGGTCCAACATCGTTGGCCTTGGGCTTTTGTCCTCGCTCCGCTCCATCCGCGCTGCTCACGACGGCTCCGCACTTCTTTTTAATTTGCCACCTTGACCATGGAGAACCGAATCACTTTGTCCCCGCAGATAAAGCCCTGCTGGAACACCTCCACAATGGTGCTCTCGCCTGACTCCGGGTCGTCGCAGTGCATGACGGCGTTGTGGCGGTTGGGGTCGAAGGTCTCGCCCAGGGCGGGAATCATCTCCACGCCCAGTCCGGTGAGAGCGTCCTGCAAGCCCTTCATGGTCAGCTCCACGCCCTTCTTATAGGCCTCATCGGCGGTGTCCTGCTTCAAGGCTCGCTCCAGGTTGTCGAACACTGGGAGGAAGGCGGCCACGGTCTGGGCCTTGGCCTCGGTCCAGGCGGCGTCTTTTTCCTTGGCGGTGCGCTTGCGGTAGTTGTCGTACTCCGCCGCCAGGCGCAGATATTTGTCCGCCGCCTCCGCCAGCAGCTGGCCCTGGTCCTTCTGAGGCTTTTCCTGCTGGGGCTCCTGGATATCGGGGGTCTCCTCAATCTCTGGAGCTTCCTGCTCCGGGGCGTTCTCATCCCCGCTGTGTACATCCTCGGGAACGGGATTTTCTTTCTTCTGATTCTTTGCCATGGGACTTTATTCCTCCTTTTCCGGTGTGCCGGGGGGAAGCTCCGGCTGTCCGAACAGCTTGGACAGGCCGTCGGCCACGTAGGACAGCTTGGCGGCCACCTTGGCGTAGTCCATCCGAGTGGGACCCACCACGCCGATGACGCCCTTCATGCCGTCCCCGATGTCGTAGCTTGCCAGCACCACGCTGGTATCCTTCAGCTCGTCGGCCACGTTTTCCGGGCCGATCAGGATTTTGGTATTGTCGTCCTCCAGGGCGGGCAGGGCCAGCGCCTGGGCCAGAGAGTGCTCCTCGGACAGGTAGCTCATCAGCTTCTGGGCCTTGTCCACGTCCCGGTACTCCGGGTGGTTGAGAATGTGGTTGGTTCCGGAGGTGTATACCTCGCTGTGCTCCAGGGCGTCCAGCACCTCCATGGCGAAGGACACCACCAGGGAGATCAGCCCGTAGGAGCCGCCCGCCGCGTGCTCTGCCACCCGCATCAGCTCGGGGGTGAGCTGGTCCAGGGTTTTGCCCACGAAGGCGGTGTTCAAAAGGGTGGTGAGCAGTTGGAGCTGGGGCTCGCTCAGTTCGGCGGGCAGGCGGAACAGCTTGTTTTTCACCACGCTGCTGTCTGTCATCATCACGGCGATGAAGGAGGCGGAATCCACTAAAATCAGGTCGAACCGCTTGATGGTCAGCCGCCGGACCCCTTCCGCCAGGGCGAAGGCGGGGTAGTTGGTGAGCTGCGATACCATGCGCCCCGCCTGGTCGATGACCTTGTCCAGCTCCCGCATCTTCAGGTGAAGGGCGTCGTTGATCTGCTTTGTCTCCTCCAGGCTGAGGCGCTGCTCCTCCATCAGCTCGTTGACATACAGCCGGTAGCCCTTGGGGGAGGGTACCCGCCCGGCGGAGGTGTGGGGCTGCTCCAGATAGCCCAGCTCCGTCAGGTCGGCCAAATCGTTGCGGATGGTGGCGGAGGATACGTTCAGCTCGGTCAGCTCCATCAGCGCCTTGGAGCCCACCGGCTCAGCCGTCTGAATGTAGCTTTCCACGACGGCGCGCAAAATTTTCTTTTTCCGGTCAGTAAGGCTCAAAGGACCGCCTCCTCTCCAAAAGCTTAGCACTCGAACTGCCAGAGTGCTAAAGATAATGTACCACCACCCCCCAAAATTGTCAATAGTCCAGTTGTAAATTAAATGTGAATGGCGCCCTTCGCCAGAAAGCCCCGCTCTTTTTGCACAACCGCCCCGGGACTGCTCAGCGGCCGGCGTTGCCCATTTGAATGCAAAGGAAGTAAAAAGGGGGCTTCCCTTTCCCTTCCAAACGTAGTAATATAGAAACCGTATCAGCATGGAAACACTACCTGCCATGGAGGTTGCAATGATAAGATTACTGGCTTTGGCCGCTTCGGCGTCCCCCGCCCCGGAGGAGAATGCCACGCTCACCTTTCAAGAGATGTGGGACACGGTGGTATACGGCGTCACCTGGTTTTTCACCAATCTGTCCCCCGCCTTTGTGTGGGCGGTGTTCGGCCTTGCCGTCTGCGGGGCCTTTTTCGGATATTATTGGTTCTGTCTCCGCCCCCGGCCGCACAGCCTGGAGTGGATTGCCATGGCGGAGGAGCGGGCCCGACCCCGGCGCATGACGTTGACGATGCCCCGCCACCCCATGGAGCGGCGGGACATCCTGCCCGTGCTGCTCCTCACGGCGGTATACGCCGCCACCGCCTTTTTGCACCTGGGCGGCTTCAACTCCCCTCAGAGCGTGGCAAAATTCCAGCGGGGGGACAGCGTGGAGTTCTCCTACGACCAGCCGGTGACGGTGGACAAGCTGTCCTTCTACACCTCCCTGGGCACCGGGTACTACATCCTGGAGTGGGAGGACGAGAACGGGGAGTGGCAGGGGATCAAGCTGGACCAGCCCTACAATTCCCTGTTCAAGTGGCAGGAGCTGGAGCTGGACAAGGTGGATCGGGAGGGCCTGACCATCAGCGCGGAGAACGGGAATGAGGACCAAAAGCCCGTGGGCTTCATTCGTGCCTCCCGCTTCCGCCTCACCGCCACCAGCGCTCCCCGGGAGGAGGGGCTGTGGCTGGCGGAGCTGGCGCTGCTGGACTATCGTCCAAATTCACAGGGGGATGGCGGCCACTATTGGTTCCTGGACTCTCCAGACGCGGTGGATGAGGGGGGCGCGGCCCTGTTCGACGAGCCGGAGTGCTGCTCCACCAAAGCCACCTATATGAACTCGTCCTATTTCGACGAGATCTACCACCCCCGCACTGCCCTGGAGCACCTGAATAATATCTACCCGTACGAGGTGTCCCACCCGCCCCTGGGCAAGCTGATTTTATCCCTGGGCATCATGATGTTCGGCATGGTCCCCTTTGGCTGGCGGTTTATGGGTACTCTGTTCGGGGTGCTGATGGTGCCGGTGCTCTACGTCTTCCTGAAGAACCTGTTCGGCAAAACCCCGGTGGCCCTGTGCGGCACGTGCCTGTTCACCTTCGATTTCATGCACCTGGTCCAGACCCGCATCGCCACCATCGACACCTACGGCGTATTTTTTATCCTGGTCTCCTATTACTTCATGTACCGCTGGCTGGCGGTTCCCGCAGGGAAAAAGCTGCGGCACTATGTCCTGCCTCTGGGCCTGAGCGGTCTGTTCTGGGGCATCGGTTGCGCGTCCAAATGGACGGTGGTATATGCCGGGGCGGCCCTGCTGTGGCTGCTGGGGATGATCTTCAAGGCCGGGGACTGGCGGGAGGCGGAGGACCGCGCCCGAAAGGAGTCCGCGCCTCCGGAGGTCCGGGAGCAGGTGGCGGAGGCCATGTTCCAGGAGGCGCCGCCTCCCTGGGAGCGGCCCGAAATCAGCTCCTTCACCGCCTATGCGGTGGGCACGATTCTGCTGTCCGTGGTGTTTTTCGTGGTGATCCCGGTGTGCATTTACACTGCGTCCTACTTCCCCTATGCTGTGGCCAGGGGCAATGAGGCGGGCTTCTGGGGCATGGCCCAGCAGGCGCTGTCCTGGCCCTTCACCCAGCTGCCACAGTACCTGGCGGAGATGGCCAAGCCCATGGAGGGCGGGCCCAACCGGGGGTTCTTTGAGGTGATTTCCAGCGAGAGCGCCCATCCGGTGGACATCATGCTGAAAAACCAGCACTTTATGTTCACCTACCACCAGGGCGTGCACAATCCCCACCCCTATGAGTCCTATTGGTATCAGTGGATTTTCGACGGCCGGCCCATCCTGTACTATCGGGACCTGGACGTGCCGGGGATGAAAAGCCTGTTTGCCTCCTTCAATAATCCCCTGGTGTCCTGGGCGGGGCTGCTGGCGTTTTTCGCCGTGGCCGTCCAGACGGTGCGGCGCAAATGCGGCAGGGGGCTGTTCATCCTCATCGCCATTCTGTCCCAGTTCGTCCCCTGGCTGCCCATCGGGCGGATTCTGTTTGCCTACCACTATTTCCCCACGGTGCTGTTTTTGTGCTTCGCCATCGCCTATCTCATGAACGACATGGTGGAGCGGAAGCGGGAGGGCTGCCGCCTGGCGGTGTATGGCTTCACCGGCTGCGTGGTGGGGCTGTACGCGGTATTTTACCCGGAGCTGACCGGGCTGTATGTGCCCACGTGGTACAGCACCTACTTCCTGCGCTGGTTCCCCAGCTGGCCATTGTAGACGCAAGCTCCGTATCCCTCGCTGTGTTGTCCCGAAGCCCGCTCAGCTTTGCTTCCGATTAAAAACAGCGAAAGCTTTGCCCGCTCTTTTGCTCCTCCTCTCCCATTGGCCTTTTCAGGCCAATGGGTCCCCGGTTTGCGCCGAAAGCTCACCTATTGCGCTGCGCCTGCAATTCCAAGCTGAACCCGATGCGCTGGGGTTCGATTTGGGTTTGAACGGTCAATTTTTTAGAGGTGATTCAATATGTACCTGTGCGACATCCACAGCCACACCAAAATCTCCCCGGACAGCCAGGCCCAGCTGCGGGACACCGCTCAGGCGGCCATCGACGCCGGGCTCCAGGAATTCTGCGTCACCGACCATTTCGACCTGCTGGGGCTGGATGGCAAGCCGCTCACCGCCTTCGACTGGCCCGCCGCTAAGGAGCAGTACCGTGGAGTGAAGGAGGAGCTGGGGGACAGGCTGGTTCTCCGCCTGGGCCTGGAGCTGGGCTCGGCCACCTACGACCCGGCCATCGCCCGGGACGTTCTGGCTCAGGGCGGGGAGGAACTGGACTTTGTGCTGGGCTCCATGCACAACTGGATCGGGGAGGAGGAAAATCTGGATTTCTACTTCTCCAGCTATCAAGACAACCCGGAGCTGGCCCGCCGGGCGCTGGAGGGCGCGCTGGAACACACCTGGACCCTGGTGGCGCAGCTACCCGACTGCTACGACAGCCTGGCCCACATCGTCTATCCCCTGCGGTATATCCACCGGGACGGGATTGAACTGTCCCTGGCGGATTACGAGGACCGGGTGCGGGCCATTTTCACCCAGGTGGCCAAGACGGACCACGCCATAGAGGTGAACGTGTGCCGGGGCCACGATCTGGACTGCTGGCCCCCGATCCTGCGCTGGTTTAAGGAGTGCGGCGGCAAGCTCGTCACCGTAGGGGCCGACGCCCACCGCCCGGACCAAGTGGCCAGGGGTATCCCCGAAGCCCTCCAAATGCTCCAGGCCGCGGGGTTTGACTGTGTCACCACCTTCGCGGGCCGAAAGCCCGTCCTCCACAAACTGTAGATTGAAAGGACTTGACACCATGAAGATTTCCATCGCCTGCGACCACGGGGCATATGAGTTGAAGGAACGCCTCAAGGCCCATCTCACCAGCCAGGGCCACGAAGTTACCGACTGCGGCACAAACAGCACCGAGAGCTGCGACTACCCGGATTTCGGCATCGCCGCCGCCAAGCTGGTGGTGGAGGGGACCTGCCAGCGGGGCGTGGTGCTGTGCACCACAGGCATCGGCATGAGCATGGCCGCCAACAAGGTGCGGGGCGTGCGGTGCGCCCTGTGCCACGAGACACTGTCCGCCGAGATGACCCGCCGCCACAACGACGCCAACGTGCTGGCCATGGGGGCAGGCGTTACCGGCGGCAACTTGGCGGAGCGGATTCTGGACGTGTTCCTGTCCACGGAGTTTGAGGGGGGCCGCCACCAGCGCCGGATCGACAAAATGATGGAGGCGGAGGGATGAGCGCCTCTACGGTTGACCGGGAGAAGCTCCAGGAGCGGCTTGATTACTGGTGCGGCAAGCTGCGCCTCACCCCCGGCTGGGACGTGCGGCTGGAGTGGGTGGACGACCCCCACTGGCCAAAGACCGGGGACTTCAAAATTGACTGCGACGACCGCAAAGCCATTTTGATGCTCAACGCCGCCAACCCCAAACAGGAACATCTGGAAGAGGTTATTGTCCACGAGCTGATGCATTTGAAAATGTATCCTTTGGACCAGGTGACGGAATCCCTCATCGTCAGTCATTTTGAGGAGGGCACCCCCGCCTGGGATTTCGCCTATCGGCAGTTTTTCGGGGCGTTGGAAGCAACGGTAGAGGAACTGGCCAAGTGCTTCCTGCTGGAGTTCGGAGAGGACCGGGAGCTGTCCTTCGGGCGGTGCGCCGGGATGAAGTCCTTCAATGAGCTGTACGACGGGCTGAACAATCTGGAATAAAAAACCGGGACAAAACCATCCGTTTTGTCCCGGTTTTTTATTCCGTGCCAGCGTCTCCGGTGGGGCGGCGCACCGCCGCCAGCTTTCCCGCCAGCATATTGTTGTGCGCCACAGCGGGCGTGAAAGGTCCGGTCTGCTGCTCCGACAGAACCCGGTTGAGCGACTTCAGCCCGCGGGCCAGCGCGTCCAGAAGCTCGTCATAGCCGCACGCAAACTGGTATGTGGTCCGCCCGTGATCCATACACCGCACCGCCAAATCCTCCGCGCCGTCCTTGGAGATATCCAGCGCATATGGGCCGTCCATGAAATGTAGCGTAAACCGGGATGGCCTTCCCCCGCTCTGCCGGAGCAGCTCCCGCGCCCACGCGCTCAAAATATCCTCCGCGAAATCCGTCCAGCCCACGCAGGGAAACGCAAATTCCCCGATGGCAAGGTAGAGAGTTCCAAACAGCCTCTCTGCGTCAAAAAACTTCTCCGTCACAATAATGTCCACCATTTGTCTCTCCTACCTCCGGAAACCGTCCAGCAGTGTTTCCAACTCGTCCGGGGTATACAGCGCGTTCAGCGCCGAGAGCAGGGCCTTGGCGCTCATGTGCTGGGGCAGGTCCAGCCGCCCGAGCAGTTCAGCGCGCCGTGCCGCCGCGTTCGGTGTGCCCGACAGGCCCAGGGCGAACAGGTCCGCCGGGGTCAGGTCCCCTTGGGGGCGGTCCGGGGCGTCGCCGTCCAGCACGGTGGCCCCGGCGCGGAGAATGGCGTTGCGAAGCACGTCCGGGGGCATTCCCTCCACCCCTAACTTGCCCTCCTTGCCGGGGGCCCGCTTGCGCCGCTCCTTGCCGTATACATCGGGCACGTAGGCGTGCTTCACCTGCCCTTTGGGGATGGCCCCCTTCAGGTAGTTCCGGATCACAAACCCCGCCCCGTCCGGGTCGGTGAGCACAATCAGCCCCCGCCTGGCTGCCAGCCTGCGCAGAAAGGCCAGCCGCTCGCCGTCCTTAAACACGCCGAAGCCCGCCGTCTCCAAAATCAGGGTGTCTACCACGCCGGACAAGGCGGCCTTGTCATACCGGCCCTCCACCACCACCGCCTCCCGGATACGCAGCGGGGCGCTCATTCCGCCACCCGCCGACCAGAGGCCAGCTCCACCAGCAGCGTGGTGAGCACCTCGCCGTCCTGCCCCCGGGGGGCGGACTTTACCGCGGCGTCCGCCTGGGCGCAGCGGCGCACGGCATACCGGCACCAGGGCAGGGAGAAGCGCTTGGCGGCGTCCAGCAGGCGCTGGGCCTGCTGCTCCATGAAATAGCCGCCGCTCATGTTCCAGAGCTGCATATATTCCGCCTTGCTTTTGCCTGCGCTGAGGTAGAGGCGGGCGGTGTACAGCTGCCGAAAATACTTGCCCATCACGGAGAGAATCATCACGGGGGACTCCCGGTTATGGAGCAGGTCGGCCAGCACTAAGGCGGCCTTGTCAAAGTCCTTGTTGGCCAGGGCGTCCGTCATGCGGAACACCACCGCGCTCACCTTGGGGGAGGCCACCGCGTCGATGTCCTCCCGGGTGACGCGGGGGTGGGCAGCGTAGGCGGCGATTTTGCCGATTTCGGAGGACAGGTCGTGCATCAAATCCCCGCACAGAAAGATGAGGTAGCCCGTGTCCCGGGTGTCGATGGACTTGCCCGCCTTTTGGAACTGGCGGCAGATCCAACTGGTGAGCTCTCCCTCCTCCTGGCGCTGAAAGTCCACCACTGAGCCCTCCTTTTTGAGAAAGGTAGCCAGCTTGGAGCGCCCGTCCGGCTTATAGGGCAGCAGGTCGTAGACAAACACCAGGCAGCAGTAATCGGGCAGAGCGGAGAGCAGCTCCAGCAGCTTTTTTCGGGGCCCCTCCCCCAAAGAGAACAGGTCGAAGTCGGTGACGGTGACGAGGGTGCGCGGGCTCATCATGGGCAGGCAGTCCACCGCCTGCTCAATCCAGTCCACCGAGCAATCCTTTCCCTGGGCGGCGTGGAAATTGAAATCCTCCAGACCGGGGGGGAGCAGGACCTGCTTGAGCTGGCCCAGATAATATTCCCGCAGAAAGGCCTCCTCCCCGTGGAACAGGTAAAGGTTTTTGAGGGAGCCATCCCTCAGGGCGCGCTTCAGCTCCCGCATGGCGGTGTTGTCGGTGGGCTTTTTCTTGGGCGGCATGGCGCTGCCTCCTTTGTCAGAATACCCCCACGGCCCCGTTTCGCACCCGGACCGTGACGGTTCCGTCCTGGTCAGTGCGGCGGATATCCGTACCCAGGGCGTTCAGCCGGTCCAGCGTCTCCTGGGCTGGGTGGCCATAGGAGTTGCCCCGTCCGGCGGAGATGAGGGCCAGCTCCGGGGCGGTGGCGCGGAGAAACTGCTCGCAGCTGGAGTTTTTGGAGCCGTGGTGTCCCACGGCCAGCAGCTCGGTGTCGGGGATGGGGTAGTACTTAACCAGCATTTTTTCCACGAAGGCGTCCGCGTCGCCAGTGATGAGGGCGTCAAAATCCTTGCAGGTGCACAGGGCGAACAGCCCGGATTCGTTGGAGGTTCCGCCGCCCAGAGGTGGGAATAGGGTGAAAGTCGAATTTCCCAGGGGCAGAGTTTTTGTCTCGTCCACCAGCACCACCTGCGCACCCTCAGCCTGAGCCAAATCCAGCAGGCAGGCCAGCTCCGTCGGGTCGGTTTCGCCGGCGGGAATGGCGATGCATTCCACGCTCATGCGGTAAAACAGCTGCTCCACGCCGTTGAAGTGGTCGGTGTCGAAGTGGGTGAGCACCAGCAGGTTCAGCCGGGTGCGTCCCTGGGCGGCGAAGTAGTCCGCCGCAGTGTCCCCGGCGCTGCGTCCGCCGCTGCCGCCGCAGTCTACCAGGGCGGTTTGTCCGCCGGACAGCAGGGCGGTGGACGAACCCTGGCCCACGTCCAGAGCGGTGATGGTGAGGTCGGCGGTATCCGCCTCCAGCCGCTCCAGGCCGATGGCGGCGCACAGCAGCAGGGCCAGGGCGCATACGCAGAGGGCGGGCCGCCTGGGCTTGTCCCGGCTGAGGGCAGCGGGCAGGGCCAGATACACCGCGCCCAGCCAGATCAGGCAGTACCGGCTGCCGGCACTGAGGGAGGCGAAGGGGAATTTTCCCAGCGCCAGAGTCACCCACCGGGCGTAGTGCCCCAGCAGGCCCGCCGCCACGCCCAGCAGGGCGGCGGGAGCGGGGAGGAATATGGCCAGCGTCCCCAAAATCAGGGCGCACACCATGAGCAGGCTCAGCGCCCAAAGCACCAGCACGTTGGACAGAGGGGAGAGCAGCACAATCTGCCCGAAGTACAGCGCGATGAGGGGGACGGTGAACAGCATGGCCCCCAGGGAGGCGGACACGCCGGACAGCGCTGTGCGCCCCGCCCGCCAGAGGAGCAGCCGGAGCCTGCGCTCCTTCTGGGGGCGCAGGGGCTTCAGCGGGCGGTACAGCCGCTGGAACAGGGGCTCCGAGACCAGCAGAATGCCCGCCACGGAGGCAAAGGACAGCTGCAGCCCCACGCTGGCGGCGGCAAAGGGGTTTTGGACGAGCAGTACCAGCAGAGCCAGGCCCAGGGCGCAGGGGGCGTCCTCCTCCCGTTGGGCGATGGGGGCGAGGAGCAGGGCGCTTTGCATAATCACGGCGCGGAAGGCCGACGGCGTGCCGCCCGCCATGAGTGCGTAGAACACCAGCAGGGGGACCATGGCCAGCGCGGCCTTTCTTCTGCGTCTGGTGAGGGCCAGCGCCATGCGCACCAAAAAGCTGATGTGCAGCCCGGACACCACCGCGGCGTGCATCAGCCCTGCCCGGTTGAAAGCGGAATACAGCGTTTCGTCCAGCCCCGTCTTGTCCCCCAGGGCGACGGCGGCGGCGATGGGGGCGGCGGTCCCGTCAAAGGCGGCGTAAATACCCCGGCGCAGGGCGCGGGCGCACAGAGCGGGCCAGTACCGGGCGGGGACACGTTCTGCCGGCGTGATTTCTGGCGGCTCATTGCAGTAGGCCAACAGGTACACGCCCCGGGCGGTGTAATAGGTGGTCTCGTCGCCATAGGCGCGGTCGGACAGTCTCACCCGCGCCGTACAGGATACCCGGTCCCCCGGCTGGAGCGCGCCCCAATCCCGATTTCCGTACATCAGCGTGTCCGACGCAAAGAAGCCGCCGTCCAGGCGGACGGTCACGGAATACCCGCCGATGGAGGTGGGGGCGGGATAGGAGGACACCTCGCCGGACAGCGCCACCTGGTCGCCCACCCACCGCTGGGCCGGGGCGCGGAACAGGGCGAAATAGGCTCCAGCCCACCCAAAGGCCAGCACTGCGCCCAGGCACAGAGCCAGCGCCCGGCGGGAGACCTGGAACACGACATAACGGGAGAGCGGGCCCTTGTCCTTCGTGGGGGGCGGGGAGAGAGGGGGGTGTCCGGTACTTGGACGGGTGGCCAGCCACCCGCCCAGGGCCAGGAGCAGCGTACCCAGCAACTGCACGGGGCCTATGTCATAGCAGGCCCACAGGCAGGCGGC
>OFGH01002132.1_pt1 | contig 11382 bp, 9 predicted proteins | sample 1521721 | NCBI WGS metagenome assembly OFGH01 (sample SAMEA3504132, study PRJEB24116) | mouse gut metagenome | biome: mouse gut; feature: mouse-associated habitat; material: faeces | place: Denmark | collected 2011
AATACCCGTAATCCGCAATCTCAGCCCCCCAAATTCTGAGATTGGAGATTACAACAAATGAAAAACTGGAAGGAAAATCGAAATTACAGGCGGATCAAAGACGAGAGCGGCGCTGTAATCGCAAATATTATCACCGTCGACGGCATTGATGTTGAAGTTACCAGCGAGGTATTTCTGGCTTACTCTCAATCGGATCGCCGGGAGCGCTACATAGCGGAGGAGCTGGAACCCGGCAAGCTTTTGTCATTGGACAAGCTGCGGGAGGACGAAGTTCCTCTGGGTGAGTTAGGCGTCGAGCAGGAGCCGAGCGCGGAAAGCGTTCTGCTGCTTTGGGCAGACAATCAGGAAAAGGCTGTGCAGAAAGCGCGTCTTACCGCCATGCTCTCAGAGCTGAATGAAGAAGAAAAGGGCCTTATTCAAGCACTATTTTTTGAAGGCGTCTCCGCTCGGGAATACGCCAGGCGGCTCGGCGTATACCATAGGACCGTCATTTATCGGAGAGATAAATTGCTGGAAAAACTTCGCCGGAAAATTTTTTCATAAATCTTTTATCCACCCCTTGATTATTCGGGAGGGGGAGTGAGGGGAATTGAAATTTCTCTCGCTGCTCCTTGAAAATCGAATATCAGCAGTACGGGAAACCGCCCGGACAGACGAGCGTCCGCCAGCGCGCGCCACGACCCGGAGGGGGCAATCGCCCCCTCCGGTGAGCGAGAATGCCACCTGCGGGGCGGCCTTTGGCAAGGCCGTCATGCACTGACCCTGTCCGGGCTTACAATGAGACGCCTTAGATCGGCCTGAGAACCAGGCTGTAGGGCTCAACCTGGAGTTGAAATCAGTAGAGACTCCAGGTACACGCCCGCGCGGGTCATGCCGGACCCGGCCCGTATTGTTCCCAACCTCACCGGGGGGGCGAGTGCAAATGCGGTGAGAGCGATAAATAAAACTAACTCATAACTCAAGACGGTCCCAGGCAAATGCTTGGGACCGTCTGTCAAGGGGATTTTTTGGATGAATACCAACGATAACAGGCAAAGCACCCACGATATGATCGACCACATTTTTCGTGACCTTCTCCCCGCTCAAGGCATGACGGAGCGGCCCGACCAGGTCATGCTCAGTCACCTGACGCTGGACGCGTTGTTGGACGGTTCCATCTCCCTGTGCGACGCGGGCACCGGCATCGGTAAAACCTACGCATACCTAGCGGCGGGGATCGCCTTCCACCGCTCCCGTGCCGACGGGGGCAAACCCTTCCGCCCCATCCTGATCTCCACTTCCAGCATCGCCCTGCAAAACGCCATCCAGATGGAATACCTGCCCATACTGTCTGAGGCCCTGACCACAGGCGGCCTGGTTGACCAACCTCTCCTGGCTGTGATTCGCAAGGGCAAATCCCACTATGTCTGTGACGCCAGGTTGGAGCGTCGGCTGGGCCAGCTTGATCTGAGCAAGAAAAACTGGAGGGCTGGCAAGGCGCTCCTCTCTCTGCGGAAGCAGCTGGACATAGACGCCGTTTCCCATCTTAGCGGCTATGACCGGAACCGCGTCTGCGTTCCCCATGCTTGCGATTGCAACCGGGAGGACTGCCGTTACCGGGCCTTCCTCAAGGATTGCGACAGCGGAGATTTTGCCTTCCATATCTGCAACCACAACCTGCTTCTGGCCGACGCCATCCACCAGAGCACAGGCCGGAACTCCATCCTGCCGAATGCCTGCGCTGTTGTCATCGACGAGGCTCACAAGCTCCCGGACACAGCCCGGCAGATGTTCGGCACAACTCTGGAAGCGGGCGACATCCACGGTTTGATCCGCAGCCTGCGCCGGGAAAAATTCCTGTTGGCGGCGGAGTCTTTGACGGAACTTTCCGCGCCGCTGCTTCGGCTCATGGAGCAGCCCTTCGATACGGAAAAATCCTTCCAGGCTTTCTCACGGTTCCTCATCGCTCCGGCCCGGAACCTCCACATCATCCAGAAGCAGCTCCACGGTCTGCTCTCCGCCGCCACCAACCGCCAGCTGAAAAAGCTGTCTTCTACCATGGAGCTGTTCACCAAAGAAAATGCTGAGCTGGTGTTTTATGTTATGGAGGACAGGCGAGGCAGCGCTATGCTGTGCGCCGTGGCTTCCGACATGACTGCCCAGCTCCGGGCTACCCTTTGGAGCCAGGACCGCCCTGCCATCCTTGCCTCCGGCACCCTGGCGGTGGGCAGGGATTTCCATCATTTCAAAGAAGATACCGGCCTGCTGGCGGACGGCAGAGTTACGGAGTCGGTATTTCCCTCACCCTTTGACTATAAGTCCAACTGCCTGCTGTACCTGCCGCTCCACCCGCCCGAACAGGCGGACAGCGGCTATTTTGATGAGCTGGCGGCGGAGATCGCCGCTCTGCTGGACGCCTGCTGGGGCCATGCCCTGGTGCTGTTCACGTCCTATGCCGCCATGTCTGCCATCAAAGAGCGCCTGGCGGAAATGAAGCTGCCCTGGACCGTGTTCACCCTAGGGCGCAACGCGGTACATACCACCCAGCAGTTCAAGGCCGAGCCAGGCAGCGTCCTGCTGGCCACCGGGGCCGCTTGGGAGGGCTTCGACTTTCCTGGAGACTGTGTATCCCTGCTGGTGATCCCACGCCTGCCCTTCTCCCACCCGGACGCGCTGAAGGAGAAAAAGCGGGCGGAATACCCCGACCTCCGCTCCTTCATCCGAGCCGTAGCAGTGCCGGAGATGCAGATCAAGCTGAAGCAGGGCTTCGGACGGGCCATCCGTACCGAAACTGACACCTGCGTGGTGGCCATCCTGGATGAGCGCTCAGCACCGGGCCAGCGCCACTACGACGCCATGCTGGCTACCCTGCCCGAGCTGCTCCAGACCAGCAGCCTGGAGGATGTGGTGGAGTTCATCTGCCGCATCAAGGGGCCGGGATACTTTAAGGAGAGCTCGTCATGAGCACAGAGAAGAAGGACAAAAATGTGGTGAAGCTGACAATTTCCGGCCACCAAATCAGCCTCACCTTTGCGCCCGAGCAGAATTCCACTGTGGCCCGGCAGATCCGTGACAGCCTCATTGACTCTTACATTCGCCAGCATGGAGGCGGCAACGAGCAGGACGCATAGTGAAAAAACAGTGGATTTTCTCTGTGGGTTATGATAAAATACAAGCAGAGACAGGGGAGATGCGGATATGGAAGTCAACACCCCCATCGCGGAGGATATCCGCATTACAGATCAAAACGCCCGGTATGACGCAGCCTGCCGAAAGCTTCTGTCGGAGAAAATTATCCTGGCCTGGATTATGAAAAGCTGCCTGGACGAGTACCGGGACTGCGATGTGAAAGAGATCGCGGAGAAGTACATCGAGGGCACGCCCCAGGTGGGCGAGGCAGCGGTAGCGCCGGGCGAGACCAACGCCACAAAGGTACGGGCATCGGCAATGAGGATACAGTCCAAGGAGAAGGAAAGCTCACCTACGATATCCGTTTTTTAGCATGGGCTCCAGTGTCCGGAGAGTTGATCCAGCTTATCATAAACGTTGAAGCGCAAGGGAAGCTCAACACAGGTTACCCCATGGTAAAACGGGCAATCTTCCATTGCAGCCGGATGATCTCCTCGCAATATGGAACGGAGTTCATGCATTCTGAATACCAGAATATAAAAAAGGTCTACTCTATTTTCGTCTGCATGGTGCCTCCGAAGAAGCGCCAGAACAGCATCACCCGGTACCGGATGGTGGAAGAAAACCTGGTTGGGAATGTGAAGGAGCCCATCAGGAACTATGATCTGCTAAGCGTGGTCATGCTGTGCCTGGGCGGCGAAGATAAGGAGAACTATGATGGCGTGCTGAAGCTGCTGGATGTGCTTCTCTCCCCCAAAGCGGGCGAGGCAAAGAAGCGGCAAGTATTGCAGGACGAATTTGACATCCCTATGACGGAAACACTGGAAGCGGAGGTGCATCAGATGTGTAATTTGAGTGAAGGCGTAAGAGATTTAGGCCGCGCCGAGGGCCGCGCTGAAGGGTTTCTGGCGTCCATCCGTAGCCTGATGAGCAACACCGGCTGGCCGTTGGAAAAAGCGATGGAGATTTTGGGGGTGCCGGAAACCGACCGTCCCAAGTACGCCGACCTGCTCCAGAAACAGTAACGGACTGCCTCCTAAAAGAAAACACTCATACTGAAGCGGCGCTGTTCTCATGTAGGACAGCGCCGCTTTTCATACATCCAGGCCGTCGAAGCTGTTCGGCGAAATGAGTGGACATTCTCTGTGGACTGTGGGATAATCGGTGTGGCGCAAGCCAGTGGACCTTGAAAATTTCATAGAAAAAGGTATCCGATCCTCCCACCTGTTTGCACATGATGATTGGAAGGATGGATACAAAATGGCTGAAAGAGTGGATTGTTTATATCGTGTTTCAACGACCAAGCAGGTTGACCACGACGAGCTGAACCAGGCGGACATCCCCGTGCAGCGCAAAGCCTGCCGGGACTTTGCCGACAAGATGGGCTGGGTCATTGTGAACGAGGAACAGGAGACCGGCGTTTCCGGCTACAAGGTCAGCGCCAATGACCGGGACAAGCTGCAGCTCATCAAAAAGCGGGCCGAGCAGGGCAAGTTTGATATCCTGCTGGTGTTCATGTTTGACCGTCTGGGCCGCAAATCAGACGAAACCCCCTTTGTGGTGGAGTGGTTTGTGAAGCATGGTGTTCGGGTGTGGAGCGTCAACGAAGGGGAACAGCGCTTCGAGTCCCACACCGATAGACTCACCAACTACATCCGTTACTGGCAGGCGGACGGCGAAAGCCAGAAAACCTCCATCCGCACCAAGGCCGCCATGGGCCAGATGGTGCAGGAGGGCCGGTTCCGGGGCGGCGGAGTGCCCTACGGATACAAGCTGGTGCCCAGCGGCATTCTCAATAAACGGAAGCATGAGGTTTGCAAGCTGGCGATTGACGAAGATGAGGCCCGGGTGGTGCGGCTGATGTTCAACCTGTGCGTGGGCTCCGGCTATGGCCGGTGCAAGATCGCCAACATGATCAGCGGCCAGGGCATCAAGACCCGCACCGGCTCCAACTGGCATGAGGCCACAGTGGGACATATCCTGCACAATATCGCATACACCGGCGTCCTGCGCAGCGGCGAGAGCCGATCTGAGATTTTTGAGGAGCTCCAAATCGTAGATCCAGACACCTTCGCCCTGGCCCAGAAGCTGATGGCGGAGCGGGTCAACGAGTACAACGAGCAGCGCACCATGCCCAAAAACGTCAGCGGTCAGGCCATGCTGTCCGGGAACATTTTCTGCGGGCACTGCGGCGGTCGGCTGACGCTCACCACCAACGGCACGGTCCGCCACAATCTGAAGGGCGGGACAGTATTCCGCAGGCGGGTCCGTTATGTCTGCTACAATAAGACCAGGCACCGGGTGGACTGCGACGGGCAGACAGGCTATACCACCCACATCCTGGATGGCATGGTCACCAAGGTGCTCCACCAGGTTTTTGACAAGATGAAGGTACTCCAGGAGGACGAAATCGTGTCCCGCACCCACATGAACATGACGGCGGACCTCAAGAACCAGCTGGCCGCCGCCAAGCGGGAGTTTGCCAAGGCCACCAAGGAGTATGAGTCCGTCAAAGATAAACTGTACGATGTGATCCGAGGCAAAAGCAGCCTGCCGGAGAGTGTGTTGACCGAGATGGCGGACGAGGCCAAAGCAAAGATGATGGCCGCCAGCGAGAAGGTCAGTTCATTGAGCGCGGAGATGGAGCAGAGTGCCGCCAAGGCAGACGAGATTCGGAATGATTACCAGCGCATCCTGAAGTGGTCTGAGCTTTTTGACGACAGTGACATCGTCACCAAGAAGATGGTGGCAGGCTACCTCATCAAGCGGATCGACGTGTACGCCGACTACCGCCTGCACATCGAGTTCAACATCAACTTCGCACAGTTTGAACTGGGCCTGGATATCCCCCATGAGTACCGGGGATATATGCCTGCCTAAAAGAAAAGCCCTGCTTGGTCGACAAAACTCCTTCAGCGCAATTTCAACAGAGTGATACCTGGGAATGTGGAAACGGGGGGTGCCCCACCGATAACGTGGGAGAGCGCTTGAATGGCATTCAAGAGTCCTGCAAACAAATGTCAAGCCCTAAAATGAGAAAATTTTGATAGGGTAAAATGGGCATAGCAAACCAAGCCTGCAAAAGCGGAATTTTTTGCAGACCACGCAATTTATGGATTCTAGCGCCGATTAACTCTCGGAGGACTCCTGGACACTGGCCATAATGAGACACTCCTTCACGCGGGCATAGTAGATACGCAGGAACTTGTTCTGGGCTGCGGTCATGTAGACGAAATATGGCTTGCCTTCGGCCCGCTTCTTGTCCAGAAACTGGTACACCGGCTCGTCAGTGGGAGACTTTTTCAGGTAAGTGCAGACGATCTGGTACAGCGTCTTGCGCAGGTGAGGCGAGCCGCGCTTGGTGGTGGGATTGCTCTTGGAAATGTGCTTGCCGGACTCGTCTACCGCCGGATCAACGCCCGCAAAGCTCACAATGGAGCTGCGGCGAGGGAAACGGCGCACGTCGCCAATCTCCGCCATCAGCTGCGGGGCAGTTTTCTCGCCAACGCCATACATGGCTCGGACAGTATCGTATTCCGGAAGCTGCCGGGCCAGACGGTCCATCTCAGCACGCAGGACGGCCAGCGTGCTCTTGGCCGAGGCCAGTTCCTTGGCGGCAGTGGTGATGATCAGCTTGGTGTTGCTGTTCTTAGGCAGAGTTGTGATATGCCCGATGCTGCCAATATACAGCTCCGCCGCTTTAGTGCCGCTGAAATGATACCCCTTCCGCTTGCACCACTTGCGGTAACGTTCTGTGAAAACAGCCTCACTGACCAGAGCGATACACTCACAGTGCCAGAAGGTCGTGATGAAATCCACCCACTTTTGGCTTCCGTCAGCGCGGTCTTTGCTGGAAAACACCTCGTTTACCCCTGGAAAAACCTTGTCGGTAAGAGAAATCAGGTTATTTTGCAAGGCCACCACGTTCTTCATGTACAAATTGAACTGCCGTGAGACCAGCTTCAGCTGTTCCCTGATCGCTTCCACAGGCGCATATTCCCGCAGGTCCATCCAATTGTCAAGCCCGTATTTGGCAATCTTTTTGGCGTCCGCTTTGTCTGTCTTGACCTTGCGGATGGAACCGCTGCCGCTCTGTTTGATGAACAGCGGATTCATCACCGTGACACGGATGCCATACTCATGCAGGGCTGCCGCTACCGGCTCATGATAACGGCCTGTGGCCTCCATGATCACCCGCGTCTCTTCTCCCAGCCTCAGAATGTCATGGGCCATCTGGCCCAAACCAGCTTTGGTATGGGAGTATTCCCTTGGCTTCAACACAACTTGATTCATCGGTTGCAGCGCCATCATCATGCTTTTCCCTTTGGATACGTCGATTCCTACTGCGTTCATAGTTCCCTCCTGTGTGATAGGATATGGCTCCCGCCTCTGTTTCCTCGCCGCTTGTTCAATCTCCTGAGTAACACGAACGCACCAAAATCAGGATCCCGCCGATGACCAGCAAAGCCTGGTTCGGCGGGGACTTTACCCCGACGAGATGGTTCTACCTGCGCAAATCGAATGCTGCGAATGAGAGAGACGGCTGACGGACTTCTTTTCGGGCGTGTTGGCCCAAGGTGAATAGCGTCAGGCCATTTACTCCCTCATTCTACAGCTTCAGCTTTGAGACGACAAAAGACACGGCTGGCTGCCGTGCCTTTCACCGTAACTATATTGTAGGAGGTCAATAATGTACGTGTGTAGTCGAGGGAGGGGGTTAAAATTTTCTAACTATAAGTTAAAATATATTGACTCATCTGATTCGGTATGCTATACTTAAACTTGCAAGGAGGAATCATATATGAACACATTACCGATTAATACTATCATCAATGGTGAGTGCATAGCTGAAATGCAGAAATTGCCTGATTCATGTATTGATTTAATTATAGCTGATCCGCCATATAACCTTTCAAAAGGCGGGGAATGGAAATGGGATAACAGCGTTGAACTCAAAGGCATGGGCGGCGATTGGAATAAAGTTATGCAAGAATGGGATGACTTTACTCTGGAATCCTATATGACATTTACTAAATCATGGCTTTCCGAAGCACAAAGGATATTAAAACCTACTGGCTCCATGTGGATATTTGGCACATATCATAATATTGGCGTTATCAATGTTATGTGTCAAATGCTCGGAATTGAAATCATCAACGAGGTTATATGGTATAAAAAAAATGCGTTTCCTAATTTGGCAGGAAGGCGATTGACTGCAAGTCACGAAACAATTCTTTGGTGTAACAAAGGTGGCAAGAAAAGAGAGTATTACTTTGATTACGAATATTCAAAAAGCGGCGACTTTTCTTATGATGGCTTAAAAGCACCCGGAAAGCAGATGCGAACTGTCTGGGATATATCTAATAACAAGGAAAAATGTGAACTGGAATATGGTAAACATCCCACACAAAAGCCTATTAGAATACTAAAACGCATGATTAAGTTGGCTTCAAGAGAGGGCGATATTATGCTCACTCCATTTTCGGGTTCCGGGAGTGAATGTGTTGCGGCAAAAATAATGGGAAGAAAATATATCGGTATTGAGCTTGATAACTCATACTGCGAAATTGCAATAAATCGTTTAGCACATGTTGATGAAACTGAGGAGCAGTTTGGTCAACTGCATCTTGAACTATTTGAAAGTGCGGTGGCCAAATGAGGAACTTGATTCTAAATGAAAAGGCGCTACGAAAGAAAATGATAGAGATGGATATAAAAACTATGAATTAGCAACGAAAGCAGGAGTATCGAAACCAACAATATACGAATATATAAATGGAAAGTCACCACTTTCAGCACCATTTGTCCGTTTATGCGATTTCTTAAATATTGAACCCTATGAGGTTTTGATAGAAGTTGACGAAACACTTGCGGAGGGAGAAAATGTTTAGGCCGGTTATCAAGTGGAGCGGCAGTAAGCGAAGCCAATCTGCGAAAATTAAAGAGTTTGTTCCCGAAAAATTTGACAAGTACTATGAACCATTTATTGGTGGTGGTTCTATGTTGTATACCATTAACCCAGTTAATGCTGTTTGTGGCGATATTTGCACATCATTGATTGACTTGTGGAACGAAATTAAGAGTAATCCTATTGAACTATCTGAAGCATATAGGATTCGCTGGACAAGATTGCAAGTAGAAGGCTATCAGGCGTACTATGCTATCAGAGATGACTTCAATAAAAACCGTTCTCCGCAGGATTTATTGTTTCTGTCCAGAACTTGTGTAAACGGTTTGATTCGCTTTAATGCAAACGGAGATTTCAATAATTCCCTGCATCATACTCGACATGGAATATCCCCAGATAGTTTAGAAAAGATCATCCTTGATTGGTCCAAACACATTCAGGGTTCGGAGTTTATTGCCGATGACTATACTGTAACAACAGAAACTGCGAAAACGGGCGATCTAATATATTTAGACCCTCCGTACTTTCATACGAAGGGTCGATACTATGGCACGATTGATTTTGATGCTTTCCTCTCATATCTTGAAAAATTAAACAGCAAAGGGATTAAGTACATTCTCTCCTTTGATGGCATTAGAGGTGAGAATGACTTTACCGTTGAACTGCCCAAAGAACTATATAAGCGTCATGAGTTTATACCATCTGGTAATTCAAGCTTCAAAAAGGTTATGGATAAAGAGAGTGTTCAGGTTTTAGAATCGCTTTATCTTAATTGGTAGTTTAGAATACTGTAATATCACCGAATCCGCTTTTTTCAATCCTTCTGCAAATAAAATCTTTGAGAATTTCAGCTTTTGGGGTAGAAGTTACAATTTCAATTTCCCAGCCACAGTCAACCGGCTCCATGAGGAATAGCACATCACAGTTACTGTTTCTGAAAACAATATCATTTGCCTGCGCATAACCCCGAAGGTAGGCTGCGGCGGAAATCGTTTCAAAAGAGCGGAAGTCAACCATACACTCTGAGCGTGTCCATTCTCCAACACGAGGGTGGATCAACCGCTCCACACTGGGAGTGTACTTCATAAGATTATAAATGTAGTTTATTAGGCATTCTCCAACATTATATTCCAAGTCGGATGAGCGTTCCTTGGACTCAATAGAAAGTAAGGTAGGGCGGTCAAACACCCCAAACAGTTCCAAAACATGGTCAGGGCGTTTCCCATCAACCTCATCACTAACGCGCGGTAAGGACAACCAGCGCACCTCATAGTCATCATGGAGAATAGAAAGACCGCTCCAATCACCACCGGGTGGATTACACATACCTTCAAAACAAACCTCTTGGAGCAAGTGAGAAAAGAGAAAATGAATTCCTGTATCCACATCATCTTCATGGAAGGATTGTGGAATGCTTGAGAAGTCATTTTGTGTAAGACTATCTCTGTCCAAACTTTGCCCGGTATAAAAATCCTTTAGTGCAGAAGTATCAATTAGGACTTCTGCATCATAAGATTGCTCAGCGAGTATAGGCACATCAAGAGCAACAAAATTACTCAGTGCAAGGATGGAACGCCAAAAACCATTAACAGTCGCAAGACGCTTTGGGTTTTCGACGAGTAAGTTGAAGTTGCGCTCGATTATCGGCCCATAAATATAGGTCAGAACTTCAATATCTGTTGAAGCAAGCATGGCGGCTAATGGCAAAATACCTCTATCAGGCCGATTGTCATCGCCTCTTGGTTTGAAGCCTTTAATCATGCAGAGGATTAGGTCTGAACGCTCAGAAGCAATAATATCAAGCACATCGCCATCGTAAGATGGATACAAACGGCGTATTCCATTTGCAAGTTTACTTCTGTTAGCTGCTGGAATAATTCCGAAGGGAATGCCTTTAGAGGCCAACCCGACACTAAGGCTTCCTACTAAATCAAGGAACCCAGCAGAACGACCGTGGTGGCCTTTTGCAGTAATGGTTTTTCGAAAATTGAAATCTGAATTTTCTAATGAAAATTGGACAATTCCATACCGATATGTATACAACTGTCTCCACTGTTCGGGTGTGAAATTTGTAGCGGGATTAGAACTACTCGCAAGGAACATGACCACATTTAGATTTTTCTGGAGGATAGTTTCTTCCTCATCTGTAGTATCGAAACCACACATCTTCTTGATAATGTAACGAGAGAGTTCGGCTTCTGCAAAGTCATTTTCATCGAAACTGATTAAAGAGCGATCAAACTCTTTGTCAAATTCCTCTGAACGAGTATAAACTTGAGCAACGAAATTGATATGCTCCCCATATGGCAGACAGGGAAATAAAGAAAGGCAGGAGGGAAATGGGGAAACGTGCAGAAGTAGAGGAA
>OFGH01002136.1_pt1 | contig 11357 bp, 8 predicted proteins | sample 1521721 | NCBI WGS metagenome assembly OFGH01 (sample SAMEA3504132, study PRJEB24116) | mouse gut metagenome | biome: mouse gut; feature: mouse-associated habitat; material: faeces | place: Denmark | collected 2011
TCCGACGAGCAGATACTCGAAAGAGTAACTCTCACCACGGCATCCTTCGGGTCTATAATCTCCGGCTGCGGTTTCTCAATCAGCTCGAACCGTCCCGGCTTCGTATATGTCAATGCTTTCATTCTAACTTTCTTCTATTCCTCTTTTTATCAAGTTCTGCATAAAAAGTCGGACGGAGTTTTCGGTTGTATTCCTCTATCTCTTTTATCTTCGGAGAATCGGGTGGTAAAATCTCATAACCTCCATCAAGCAAGTTTTGGGATTCATCATATAAATTATCTCCATAATGCTCCCTTAATCTTTGACTCACTTCATCACGAGAAATCTCGCCTTTGACATTACTGATTACCAAATCAAGCAAATATGCAGACACCTTCAGTTCTGCCGCATCTTGCAGACCGATACTGACGAGCCAGGCATCCGCTTGTTCTCTTATCATTGGATTATCGCTGCGTGATAACTCAACAAGTTCCTGATATTTATCTTTATATGTCATGGAATTGTTACTCTATGTCTAAAGGAATAAGATTGTCATCGTTGAAACTGTCAAAGTCAGACTGGAAGAGTTTGTCCTGAATGACGCGATATTTCTCAAACTCCGTTTCAGCGTATTCTTTAGCTTGTTCGGCTGATACATGTCCGGCATCAGTCAGAACGGGACGGTAGGTAATATCAAGAAACTTATCAATACGCTTCGCCCAGTCCTCCATTGTCATAGGAATATGACGCTTTGCCATATCTTCCGCCAAATCAAGGAAAGAGTTGACAATTCGTCCCATGTCCTCCAGCTCACTCTCTTTGAGATAATTTTTGGCGATGCTGACATCCGGCTTAACAATCTTCCCGTTGGGAGCATTTTCCCATGTTGTGAGACCCATATGCTCCTTTTCAGCATTAGCCCGGTCAATTATCAGTTCAGCCGCCGTATGACCATGAACAGCGTAGTGCATCTTATTCTGCACCTTCTTGAAGAATAATCGAGTAGTGGGCGCATCACGATTGTAATCGATGCTTGTAGCGTAAATATCCGTCAGCTTCTGATAGAAACGCCGCTCGCTGAGACGAATCTCACGGATTTCGGCCAATAGATGCTCGAAATAGTCCTCGCCTATAAACGAGCCGTTCTCCATACGCTTCTTGTCAATCACATACCCTCGTATGGCAAACTGACGCAAAATAAACGTACACCACTGCCTGAACTGCGTGGCCCGAGTGCTGTTCACCCGATAGCCAACTGATATGATGGCATCGAGATTGTAGAACTTTAGCTTCCGGTTCACCTGACGCTCTCCCTCGGTTTGAACTACCGAGAAATTCTCGGTAGTTGCCTCCTGGGTCAACTCTCCGGTCTCGTAAATATTCTTTAGATGCAACCCGATGTTGTCAGAAGAGCAGTCAAACAACTGCGCCATAGCCTTCTGAGTACACCACACAGATTCCTTATGGTACACAACCTGCACACCATCCTCCTTCCCATCAATCTGAAAGATCAGGAACTCCGCCGTGCTATTTCGTATCTCAAACTTCCTTGCCACTGTATATTAGAGATAACATTAATATACAAATTTCATTCAGGTCTATTAATCAAAAATCCATTTAGCAATTCTTTCCCAAATTATGTCAAGCATTGCCTCTGTTCTATCTTCAACGATTTGTCGAGTCCATTCCATATCATATGGGATGCACGAAATAGCTTCCAAATGCTTGCTAAATTGGCAACTTTTAAGCAGTTCTACCGTATTAGAATTAAGCTGTATCCCTAATTCTTTAGCCTTATCTTCCAATGATTGGATTTTTGCTGGATCTTTTTCTGCTACGGTTTGATAATACAGCAATTTTTCTTTCCAACCTTTATTTCCAGCTGAGGAATTTAACTCTTGAGGAAGTAAAGTTAAGTTCCCTAAGGACTGAAAAGATTTAGTCGTAGGTTCATATAATGTTGCATCCCAAAGACTATCTTTGTTTACTCGCGGAGCGATATGTTCAATAGTCTTAAGATGAGGTGACATCCATTTCTCAAGATTTAAATATGGTGAGACTCCTATACGTCCCAACTTTATTGCTCCAGGACGATCTATATCTGGAATTGTATCATGAGCTGCTATTATCAGAGCTAGCCGTACTACATCGTTTCCTGTCTCTCCATATTTAAGATGTAGTTTAGCCTGTTCTATCCATTCGGATTTTGAGTGTATCTTCTTAAGTAATGTGTCTCTGAAATGGGTCTTAACCTCAGATAGGGAACAACATCTATTCGTTACAGAAAGTTTCTTAAATAAGTCTCTATATGTAGAATCTAACCCTGCATTAGAGCATACCGATCTCCATAAAAAATAAAAAGCCCCAATGATTTTAACCGCATTAATGAAGTTTCCTTTTGCATCAGTTAAATCTTTGATGACATCATTATATAGAGTCCCCAATACCGTAATAGCCATCTTATGGTTGGAGGCTCTTAAAAACAGGATAATTAACGACGCTAATTCAGCATCCATTCCAGTGCCTGTATGAGGAAAATTTGCCTCGCCATTGTATCTAAGCCATTCATGATAAAATTGGGCATAATTACCCATTCGAATGATAAATTCCTCTTGCTCTTCGATATTATCGCCTAAGGAAGAAAATGCTTTATGTAAAGCTTTCCTTTGAGCACTAAAATGAGAGGCGACACTTTTTCCGTCTAAAGTTACAAGGAATGATGTAATATAATCATTTGTACGCTTGGTTTTCTGCATCGCCGTTTTCGTTTCATTTAAAAAGGCTTCAATTAAACCAAACGCTTTATCACATTTTGAGCCCTTAAAACCAGACGTTAAAGCCTTATCAAATGTATTTACGATAGTAGGTTTAAAAGTCTCAATGGCTGTTAATGGATTTCCTGTAGCATTTAACGATTGAAACATATCAAATGCCCAATCTTCATTTGCCGGCTGAATTGTAGTGAAACAACAGCGGTCGAGTAGATAATGACATACGGATAACGTTTGCACTAACTCACAAACAATTTCATATTTGTCGATATTTGAGGAAGGAGAATCTGAAAACAGAGCTTTCAAATCATCTCGATCCAAGCGCCATAGTTGCTCTTGCGTGAATGTTCCCATTATCTGTTTTGCTGAGACAAATTCGTCAGATGAATGGTGAGCATTCGCTACAGTATTTTTCAACCAAGCATACAAGCGTTGGTAATTCTTGTATAATAAGGTATCTCCGTATTTTTTCTTATCAAAATTTGGGAACGATGTTTTGTCTACAAATGCTTGTATACAGTTCGCAAAATAATTTGAAAGATCTGACTTGTAGGCTTCATCAATCGGTCGCTCTAAAGTCCAACAATCTTTATTCCCCCTGATAATCTTTGGTTTTAGGGTTGGGGTACCCTCCTCTAAGTCAAAACTAAATGTCTTGACTAAACGTTTGCTCCAAAAATCATAAATGCTATTGATATTTTTTTCAATCGAGCTATTTCTTTTTAATTTTTGCTTAATCTCATATATACGGCGTAATAATGCAGTACAAGCCAATGCAATTGTTGACAGTCGTTGTTGCCCATCAATTAGCATCGCAATCCCTGTTGGAACTGCCTCTATTTCGATTGGTTTAATTTTTGATTTATTTCCCTCGGTAACTATAATGATAGTACCCATGAAACGAATTTCTTGTCCGGAATTGTGTGGATCTTCGACAATGCGTCTTATTCCACATGACAAATCTTCGATTAATTGGTCAATATTATCAGTATCCCAACTATAATCTCGTTGATAGAATGGAATATATAATCCCATTCCAGGTTGATTGAGGAATGTTGCTACGCTTCTGTTATCTGTAACAAAAGATGTTTTTATATCAATGTCTGCCATATTTCAAGTTTTTATATAAAGCAATTAGCGCAGAAAGCATCGTTATCTTCATCTGGGTCTCCAAAAAGATCCACTAGTTTGCCGGAGCCTTTCTGTTGTTTAGCCTCTTGTTTTCTGATGGCGTCAAGTTTTATCTGACGTACTCGTTCAGGTTTGATCAGTTCTGCCAGACTTTCGTTTTGATTCCACGTGTAGCCATCTTTCTCAAATTCCATTGCTTTGGCAAAAAGGTCAGGATGTTGTTCGTAAAGCCATATCCATTCTAGTTTCTGCTGGAAGAAGCAAAAATAGCATCCAGAACGGCTACGGTTGTATGTCCCAACTTTTCCATCCACCTCGAATTCGATGGGTTTATAATACGCTGGAACACCGACGCCACTGTCTTCAAGGATGCGAAATATATCATCTCTAACAAGGATATCGTCATTGTCGATAAGAGGAAACTCTTCCAACTTACCAACAGGATAGTCTGTTCCCTTGAGAAACTCGAATACAACTTTATTGAATAATTTGACATCTATGTCCATCAACGCATTGGCTTTCTTCCCATAGTAAAAATCCTTAGTCAATGGATGTTCCAATATCTTCTTCAACTCAAATTTTACTTCTACTGATGCAAGATTGAGATATATCTCACTAAACCGTTTAATATTATTCTGATGAAGAACATTATGGATTACATCAATACTCCAGATATTTTTGCGGAAGGGGAATATTGCCTGAATATTTGGCTTGGTAGATACATATCCTTCGCGGTCTTCGTCTCCTCGAATGCCAACATAGGAAATTGTCGGCGCGTCACCAACAAACCGTTCCATCTCGGCAAGTTTCATTTTCTGAGTACACCAGCGTTGCTGTGGTGACGGCAGGTAGTTGCCACTGGCTTTTAAGAAATGCTCGAAAGGTGTTGGTTCGGGGCTGTCTTCGGCTGCCCGCAAACGACGGATGCCGCCGAGATATGATTCCAGACGGTTAATCAGCAGGTCAGTTTCAGCTAATTCACACCCGGTGTCAGTGTTATAGTATTCTACATGAAGATCGGGATATTTCCCTTTCATGTATATAGCAAGAGCCGCACTATCTTTGCCGCCCGATATACCTAATACGTGTCTTACCTGTGTCATTTTATTTTGCCGTTTAGGAGTTTAAGAAGAATACAGATATTAAGTTCGTCATCATCGGTAAGCAGACTCTCAATCTTTGATGCTGTTTCCTCAGCTTTCTTGATTTTATTCTTGGGTAGCCTGTATGTTTGTGATTTTGAAAACTTTCCCTTATTGGATGCAAGTTCAAAGTTGAATGCTTCCGTATAATCAGCATTCGAGGATGACTCTCCCAAAGCGGAATATCTTTCAAGTTCGCTTAGAATATGAAGCATCTGATGGATTAACATAGGTTCTTCAGGATCCTTTGTTTCATCTAATCGTTTGTCATTAATGACTATCGCGAGTTTTTCTACAAACTCACGTTTTGATTCCGACGGCGCGAGGACTCGGTCAAGAAACGACCGAGTTTTAGGGGTTAGAATATAAGAATCGATTGTTCTATATCTTGCCTCAAGAATCGCCTTATACTCTACATAATCAGTTGGTAATCCAAGATGCTCAACTATTTTTTTCTCAATCCTGTCTATCAGATTGTCATAACAAGTGTTTAGTTCTCTAACTGCACGGCGAATCAAATCAAGATACTGCTGTACGAACTCGTCACTATTGAGGTCTTTGTAACCTAATGCTGTCGGTAAATCCTCAAAGAATGTCTTTGCTGGGTCTTCGGCATTTGACAAAACATCTCTAAATTTTGCCGTATAGGCATTGTCAAACTTCCTTGTGATTTTAGCATAGTTATTCAATCCACGAATGAATTGGAAGAACGGCTTTACAGTTTCAGTTAATGTATCTGTAGACACATAGACAGTATCATCCTTACGCAAAAATTGACGATACCTCTTAAAAATTTCTAATTTAACACCTGAGACGTTGAATGCTTTTATGGCGAAATCTTTCAAACGTTTCTGGAGCAACTCAAATACTTCTTTATTAATTGACAGAACAAACGTACCATTATTATACAGGGCGAAATCCTGTTGATTTATATAAAGAAATATTGGAATCCAGAAATCAATTACACCTTGTTTCAGCTTGTAAGGAGCAGACTTCAGAATTTTCGCCAATTCGGTAAGTTTTTTCGGTTTATCTACTGAAGAATTGACAAACTCAATTGATACATCCCAAAGAGTTCTTAATTCATCGAATATTGGAGCACCAAGAATCCACCTGCCGTTTTCGTCTTGACGGTGTATGCCCGAATCACGAAATAATGTGAAATATATGGTCTTTTCAGGTGGAAACGATTCAATATCAAAATTCTCCTTGTCACAATGATTAAGCATTGCATCAAGCAGATTGATACGTGCGAGTGAAATAGCAGAGCTTAATTTTTGGCGATTGAATAGTTCATTTCTGATTATAGGTGTCTTCTGATAAACATCATCGCATACACGGGAAAGTAATTTATTAAAGTCGCGTACTGATTTAATATTTTGAGGATTACCATTGTAATACCATACTATATTATTAGTGCCAGATGTTAATGAAGCATTGAGTATAGCATTAAGTTTCTGAGTCTCAAACTTCTTTTGATTCTCAAATTCAGATTTGGCTATGCTATCATCGAATGCAACATTCTCGATAACATATTGCAGTTTCTTTATTTCATATAGATGCTTAACAATATCGTCAGTATTTTTGAAATATCCATAAATTGATGCGCCTGCACTTGTAGATGCAGACATTACAATAACTTCAGACTCAATATCTGAAAGAGGAAACACTAAGTGGATAAAGCCATCGATATCACCAGCCGGTTCGATAATAATTGGCTCATTGGAGATACGATATTCAAAATATCGTGGCGTACCGGTCTTATAGTAGGATGCCGATGCGATTGCTGCTTTTTGACTAATATATGGAGCAATCTCTTCAACTGATAAATTCGGAGTGGGGACAATTGCGGCTGCTTTATATAACTCATCCTCCAGATCTATATTAGTGCCCTCGAAAAGAATATATTGAGATTTGTATTTTGCAAATCGAATGATTTTATGAGAGATAAGGGTCTTTATTAAATCTTGGGTATTTGTCAATCCTAATGCGTTATCTCCATACGTTATGAGAAAGTCATCATCAAGAATGATGCCATTAAAGAACATATTGATAAGCCCAATTGTCTTAATCAACTTAAGGCAGTGCTTTATTATCTCACCATCAAGATTGGAACCTTCAATTCTTTCAATGGCCACAGAAAGAGAACGCCAACCCATTGAATCAGCATTTGTCTCCGTTATGGCTGAATAGAAATGGTAAGTCAGATAATCATATACCATCGCGACATTATAGGTCGTGGACGGTAGAGCTTTGAAGTCATTGATTGATCCAATGCCTTTTGCAGACAGAAATGAAAACAAAGAACGTTCGTTTTGACCGTATTTCTGAATAGCCAATGTCAAGCAAACAGCAGACACTGGATCAAGCGGATAAAGTGATTCAGTCGTTTTGTATTTAAGATTTCTGGATACAATATGACTGTGAATTCCTAAATCATAGAGAAGACTCAATGAAAGTTCCTCAGCCTTGGATAATTTTTGACTTTTACTGAGTCTTTTTGCTGTAAGTGATAATAGTTGTTCTACCGGCTCAACAAAAACTATCTCTTTGAATCGTCCTTTAATCTTATGCCATTCGTTTCGCTGTGCTTCGGTGAGTTTTGCCGCATAACTACTGAAATTCTGGTGAAGTGTAGTCAGAAGTATTATACTCCGAGTCGGCACATTCACAAATTCTGAAAGTTTCTGTAGAAAATAAAGTTCCTTTTCAGGATTGTTGTTTGCCGCATACTCAAGAATTTTGCCAAACTCATCAACAACAATGACAAGGAATTTATTTTCATTGCGTAATGATTGATAGTAGGTATTCAGCGCATTTATGGGATTACCTTCAGCAGAGTTAAGTCTTTTGGAAAGCAGTCTTGAGAGTGGAGCGTAGTCTCCAACAATATTCATGAATTCAAAACCCCTTGCAGCACCAAGGACACCATTCTGTATTATCTGATTGTTGCCATTGGCAAGATCATCTTCAAGTGCAAGGATAAAACTTGATTTGCCGGTTCCATATGTGCCAATTATTGAAAACGAATGGTGTCCGGCATTAAAGCTATTGACAATATTCCCGGCTACAAGCTTAGCATTTTCGGTAACGATGTAACGAAAATCCGAAACTTTGTTCATTTCAATATTAACTGAAGGGATATAAGTCATAGATTGTCGTAATAATGGTTGAGTGCTTCGCTTTCATCAATTTCTCTTAGAAATTGAACATTCTTTATGCCGCTGTTATCAGTGAATACGAGAGTCTCCGGAAATATAATCTCCAAAGATCTGATAATATCAATTAATGAGACCATCGGGAGACCAAAAATAAGGGACAGCTTTTGTAGTACATCAAATGATACCGTGAAGTCAGTACCCTTCGTGCTGATAAGAGAATAAAGGATAATTTCAGAGGCTATCTCTGAGGAATCGTTAGTCTTGAAGGTGAATATATTTTCTTTATTCGTGGATTGCTTGCCAGTATCTACAATAAGCCCCAAAGCAATAAGTAGTGAAGAGAAATCCTCTATTGCCTTCAAGTCTTTTGGAGCAACATAATTTTTCAGAAGAACTCCAATATCTTTCCGAACGGTATTTTCATTATACACATTCTTTTGCTCTGGTACGGCACATTTTCGTTTTATAAACGATTGTAGTTCTTGCTTTGAAAACTCCCTCTTCTCTCTCTGATATTCTACAAAGAGTAGATTATAAATACTTGCGACTTCAGATGAAACAAGGAGAAAGTGCAAAAGCCAAAGAGTGTTCAAATCTTCAGCAAATGGGTCTCGTCCATTATCAGAATCAAAAATGTATGTGGCTATTGGATTAAGCTCGTCAGCCTTTGTAAGCCCGAAAGCGCGTAGCCAGAAACGGATAGCCGACACCATATTCTTGCCGACACCTAACTTCGCTACAGCATCAATATCTGTGAAGCTATTGCCGTCAAGCAAATAGTCGTATCCCTTTTTCAGCCAAAGAGATTTGCATTGAAAGGACTCATGTCCTGAAAAACTATATTTGCTCAAATTAGTGAATTTCTTATTTATTAATACCTCTACACATGAAGCATAAAGACTGCAAAATTAGGTAATTTTTCTCAAATTTGCAATAGCTCTTGAGAGATTTAGAGGTCTATGTATCAGGGATTATACATTTATAAAAGCCCCGGCAAGAGGGTGTGTCCTGCCGGGGCGTCGGGGTGAGTTAGGGAATGTTAGAGGCGGATGCAGGCGATGCGGCAGCCGGGGACTTGGTCGGTGGCGAGGGGCTGGCAGTCTTCGTCAGCGAAGTGGAGGAAGCCGTGCGACTTGGCGGTCTGTTTCAGCCAGTGGATGAAAGCTTTCATCTCAGCGTGGATGACTTCTTGTGCGCCTCGGAGACTGATGTGGATGATTATGAGGGTCATGTCGGGGATTCCGAGATGGCCTTCGGAGCGTTCCCACAGGCGGAACTGAATGGTACGGTCCTCGCCGAAGTAGTGGATGCAGGTTCCGACGGAGTTCCAGTCGAGAGTGGCATCATCGGGGCCGCTGCCGAATACTTCTGTGATATATGCGCGGAAGTCGAGGAAGAAGTCCACGATGGCGTCTCGGGTTGTGGATTTGATTTCTTGCATGGGTGGAGTGGGTGTTAAAGGGTTAAACAAGCGATTTTGCATCCGGGTACCTGATTCGGTGCGTCCGTGGAGCCGTGGCTCTCGTCGGCGATGTGGCGGAATCCGTTTGCTTTTGCCGCATCGCGTAACCATATAGATACGGCATCGGCTTCTGCCTGAGGTTTCGCCGCGAGTCCGGAGATGTGGAACACGTAGACGACGACGGTCATGTCAGGAATTCCGAGATGACCTTCTGAACGTTCCCAAAGGCGGAACTCGAAGGTGCGGTTATGACCGTGGTATCGGGCTGTTGCGCCGACACTGTTCCAGTCAAGCATGAGCTGGTAGGGAGTCGCTGAATAGTTTTCTACCATGTACTTACAGAAGTCATGGTAGAAGGCCTTGATGCTCATCTGAGCACCTGCCGAGATGGGATTGGAAAAAATTGCTTTCATCGGGTTTGTGAGGTTTGAAGTTTACCAAAGATGGTTGTTGGACTCTGGTGTCCAGGGGTCAGAAGGTCGGAAATAAACATGGGTGCGGTCGGCGCTCTTGCGGCGTTCAAGTCGGATAGTCATCTCTTTGATGCTGTCCTGCTCCTGTCGGTTACCGACCATCATCGCTTCTTCGCGGAGCATCATGTTGCGGATGCCCTCGGCGTCGTAGCTCACGCGCTCGTAGCGGTAAAGCCATTCGACTTTTTGGAGGTGCTCGTTCTCTTTATAGAGATTGTAGCACCAGATGCCAAGACCGACAGCGATAAGCAATAAGGCTCCCGCAACGGCATAAACCCATTTGGGAATTGCCGCCCAGATAGCGCCGTTGACGATGCTATACATCCGGTCTGTGAGTCGCTTTGCGGATTCATTGAGTCCGTTAATCTGGCTTGTGAACTCATTCCGGATACCGATATGAAGGGCCTTAGCGACGTTCTTGTCAAGTCCGTCCTTGAAGGCTTGGACGAAGGCTTCTGCTATCTCCTTCGGGAACTGAGAGAAGTCGAGACTTTTGAGTGCATCGACTCTTTGTTTGACGAGCGCTGCCTCAACGAGCTTTTTCACTGACTCGTTGGTGGCGATGCTCTCAGGCAGTTCTACCTGAATTTTGTCGGGTACCGCAGGTTCACCTGACGTCCGCTCCGGAGCTGATGCCAGTCTTGTATCAATACCCGTGAGCAAATCCTTGTTCTCTTTCGCAGTTTTGAGAAGGTCGTCAATCTTCTCGTCTTGTTTCTTGACTAGTGAGTATAAATCTGCCATTACAGTGATCTGCTTTTTTCTTTTTGGGTTTCTTTTTCATTCTGTTGATAAAGGATTGTTCCTCGGGGTCATAGCCGGGCCCGACTTGGAACAGTCCCCCGATAGCCTGACATCCGGTTTCGATTACGTTCTCTACTACATTTGTCACGGGCGATTCTTTGACCTTTGTCGCTACTGAAATCGGTGCCGATTGCTGAGGCTGTGTTTCCCTTATCCCGGCGTTCTTAGCAAAGAATTTGTCAAGACGCCTGTAGGAAAAAGCGCGGTCAATTTTCGAGCCGTTGAAGGTAAATTCGCCGTCGGAGAACCGTATGCCCTGCGGTTTTCCGGTATCGCGGTCGTTGTAAAATTCGACTGTTATCCCGGCTGGACTGAGGCGTCGACGGAACTCGTCCCACGATTTGCAACGGTACATCGCCGTCTGAATCTTAGGCTTCATCTCGGCAATAGCATCCTCATACAGCTTCTTTTTCGGCGAAAAAGTCAATCCGTAT
>OFGH01002140.1_pt1 | contig 11321 bp, 9 predicted proteins | sample 1521721 | NCBI WGS metagenome assembly OFGH01 (sample SAMEA3504132, study PRJEB24116) | mouse gut metagenome | biome: mouse gut; feature: mouse-associated habitat; material: faeces | place: Denmark | collected 2011
ACACGGGGGCGGAATATGAGTATCTCCACTGCTTCCGGACATCAGAAAAGCACGAGGAGAAATTTTCCTTTGTGTTCGCACCGGACACAGGGAAAAAGGGAGATACTCTGAATATGACGGTCGTAAGCGTCACCAGGCCCGATTTCCAGCCTGATATGAAAGAAACCTCAAGCTATGGCTGGTATCATCAGAGTTTTGAAAGGGTGCTGAAACTGCATTTTAATGAGGATGCTCCGGAAAATGACAGCATTAATGGAGAAAGTATAACTGCTTTTCGTGATGTCAGCATTTCAGAGGAAAAAGTCACTTCCTCTTTTATTGAGAATGAGCTTATGAGGGCAGGATGGAATGGCGTTACGATGGATACCCTGGATAACAGTGTCTATTGGACGCTTGACTATGACGGCGAGGTGGTGTATGACAATATCAACCTTACCGGGAAAGATACGCTTATCGTGCGCTACACACTTTGCGGAACGCCAGGCGCAAGATATGGCATATCATTTTTCTTAAACCATAAGCCCATATCTTTTGATGGAGTGGTTTCCTGTGATGTCACATTAAGCAAAGGAAATGTGTGGATCGTTGAAGCAACCATAGATACCGCTAAGCTGGATGGTTTCAATACTTTTTATGCGACAGCCGTCGCAGCGGACGGAAATTCAGTTACAAGTAAAACAGGTTCAATTTTATTATACAAGGAGGACTATGTTTGGAAGTAAACTTCCAAACTAATTATTGATGGCAGTATCGCAAGCTGCGCTTGCAATATGCAGGAGGTGTAAAAAATGAAAACAAAATGGATGTATATGATACTTATGTTTGCTTTGTCTCTTAATTTGTCGGCCTGTGGAAACAGACAGGAGAATGGGAACAGCTCTGAAAATGGAGCTATAAACATTGAGCCGCAATCCGTAGAAGATGATTCATCGGAAAATACCGGAAATGAAAGCAGCGAAATGAACGTGATTGATCTGCAGGATAACGGTACAGATAAAAATATTATGACGGTCAGCACGGTTAAGGATTCCGCTTTTTCAGGAAAGGTCAGCGGCTGCTATTATGCCGGTGGAAGCCGGATTATCGTTGCAGCGGACCAGCTTTATCTTTACGATACGGGGAAAGGCGAAGCAATCGCAAGCGCGGATATTTCCATGGGAGATTTATGCGTACAGACTTTTACAGACGGCTACTTTGTTGTGGGCCAGGGAAAGGCTGGCGGCAGCAACGGTTCATTTGCCACATCAGAAAGCGACGGTATCAATGGATACATACTGAATAAGGACTTTACTGTTCAGGATACCATTTCCTTTAGCGGATTATTAAGTGACGATTTTATTGTGCAGATTACAGGGGTTGCTATTTCACAGGACGGAAAAAAGGTTGCTTTCGGCGGACTTCAGGGGCTTTACCTTTATGATATTTCTTCCCGGAAGGTTCGTACCATTCTGAACTATTCCGAAGAAGGCACGGCAGGTAATATGCAGATTGTAACCATGGACAGCCTTACCTTTACGGAGAACAACACTTTGGTCTATGCAGGCATGGCTACAGATACCTCCATTGGCGGGGATGGGGTCAGTGTTTATGGTACAGTATCCACAGACAGCGCAAATTTCACGATTACCCAAATGGGGGATTACAAGGTAGATACGGAAGAAGTGCAAAAGGGCGGAAACCTGCTTATTATGCCCCAGAGCTTTGACAAAAATAATGGAACCCTGCTGATGCTTGATACCGTATCCAATACAGAAAGAACGATGTCGTTCTCAAGCCGCAGTGAGGGAAAAGACGGTGTTTACTGCTCCGGGCAGGGAAAATATGTGGCTACTGCTATTTTGGAGGAAAGCAGTGTTACAATCAACATTTATGATACAGCATCGGGAAAAAGTATCCATACGGAAACCGTTCAGGACAGCAACAGTACCTATTTCCTGCGTGTTCCACAGATTTTGATTTTGGATGAATCCGGCACCTGTATCGTTGTGCTTGGACGGGGTATTGACGAGGTAAGCACCTTGATAACAACCTTTGGCTTTATGGGGTAATTCTTGATGAAAATATCATTACGAAATGTTTCAAAGCAGTATAAGGGCAAGTATGCCCTGAAGGATTTTACCACGGAACTTACGGATGGGGTCTATGGGCTTTTGGGCGCTAACGGTGCGGGAAAGACGACACTGATCAATATATTTGTGGGTATTTTGGGAAGCGATGGCGGAACGGTTTTGATTGACGGACAGGATGCAGGAACTTTGGGTAAGGACTTCCTGTCAAAAATCGGATATATGCCGCAATATCCTGTCTTCTACCGGGATTTTACAGTGATGGATTTTCTGCTGTATATGTGTGCGCTGAAAGGGATCCCTGACGAACAGGGAAAAAAACGGGCTTTGGAGCTTCTGGACATTGTCAATCTTTCAGATGCTAAAGATAAAAAGATTGGCGCTCTTTCCGGCGGCATGCGGCAGAGGGTCGGCATTGTCCAGGCGATGTTGGGCGATCCTGAAATTCTTATTTTGGATGAGCCGACAGCAGGGCTTGATCCCAGTGAACGTATCCGTTTCCGCAACCTGATCTCAAAATTCGCACAGGGGCGGACCATTTTGCTGGCCACCCATATCGTTTCCGATGTGGAGTGTATCGCAAAGGAGATTATGATCTTAAAGGAAGGCTCCTTAATAACCCAGGGGACTACCGACACATTAGAACAGAATATCTATGGGAAAGTGTGGGAGGTGACAGTAAACGGGGAAGACGCTGCCAGACTTGGCAGCCAATATTATGTCAGCAATATGAAACAGCAGGGGGAACGCTTTTTAGTGAGAATTGTAAGCGATATGCTGCCTGATTTAGACGCAGTAAAGGTTTCCCCTAACCTGGAAGATGTATTTCTGTATTACTTCCGTGGGCAATGAGCCAAGCGGACATGCTTGCATGTCCATTTGGCGAATGCCGCGAGAGTCGCAAGACCCTCCGTGGGCAATGAGTTAAGGGAGAGATAACATGACACGCTTAATCAAATATGAATTTTACAAATTATTCTGCAAGCGGTCAATACTTGTTGTGCTCATATTGTTCAGTGTAGTGAACCTGTTCAAAATAAATAGCGAATTCCACTCGTATTCCTACCTGGCGGACGGAAATGACAGCCGCAGCTGGAACAGCGTGTATTGGCAGCTTTATGAGGATTACAGAGGGGAGATCACTGCTGAAAAAATCAATCATCTTCTTTCCATATATCAGCCGTTAGCAGACGCTACGGCTGATATGACAGCAAGCACAGCCAAAGACAATCCGGATATGATGACGGGGAATATATACAGTGACCGGAATATCCTGGAAAAATACTATGTGGAGCCTATGGAATATTTCTATCATTATCGGACTTATGCGCTTCAAGTGGCAGAGAGGGCAAAGGAAAATGCCGCTGTTTACAAAGAACGGGGGCAGACTTATGAAGCACGCAAAAACAGTGTGATCTATAACCTTTATTCCGGGAGAAGCATAAAAGCCTTTGCCTATGAGGAAATGTATAACTATTATCTGAACTATGATTTTTCGGGCATATTGGTTTTATTTCTTTGTCTGTACGGGGTTGTCAGTACCTTTGTCTGCGAAAAGGAAACACAGATGGATATGCTGCTGCTGACAAGTCCGGGCGGCGGTAAAAAGACCACATTTGCTAAAATTGCTGCGGCTTCTTTGTTTGTGATCAGTGTGGCCATATGGTTTTCTGTTGTGGATTATATTGGCTTTGTGTATTTCTTCGGAACAGCGGAAGGAGGGGGTCTTCCGCTGTATGCTGTCCGCAATTTCAGCACAGCTGCGGTAAACTGTAATTTATGGCAATATGCGATTCTGTCCGCAGTGATAAGGGCAGTGGGCGTATGGACGATGAGCATGGTGTTTCTATTGATTTCCATGTTTGGGCGTAATGCTCTTGTTCCGTTTGTCGCTGATTTTGGAGCAGCCCTGTGTTTCATTATTACAGGTGCGTCGCAGAGCTGTTTCAGCAATGCCTGGCTCAAGATTATAAACCCATATTCGCTGCTTGCTAACCGCATACTATTTGGCAAGACCGAGTTTATTGGTTTGGCAGGATATCCGGTACAGAGTTTCCAGGCAGCAATTATTTTTGCCATAACCGTAGGGGTGGTTTCCATAACGGCAATGATGATGCTTTCTAAAAGGAACTCTTATTGCCGGGAGAGGAGGACAAAATGTCTGGATTTATGTACGAAGTAAAAAAGATTATGCTCTGGCAAAGGGGGCTGTTCTATATTGCCCTTGTCCTGCTCTTTGGCACGGTCTGGCTTGCCTTATCCGACAACCCTGTAGACATAGCGATGGAGCAGTATAAAAATGAATATGAATGGTATCTGGAAAAGGTAAACGGATACTGCACCGAGGAATCTTCCCTTTATCTGGAGCAGGAGGCGGAGAGAATTGCAAAAGCGAAGGAGAGGCAGAACAGCCTTTTGGAGAACTACTATGACGGGAAGATCAGTGAGAGTGAATATAAAAAGGAGAGCCGGGAAATAGAGAAGGTTCTGGAGCGTCAAAATGGATTTGAGGTTATCTATCAGCAATATCTCTATATCTGCGAAAATGCGGGGAACCGCTGTTTTCTCCAGACAAACGGATGGATGGGGCTTCTTGGCAAAGGTACGCTTAATTTCATTCTCTTCCTTGGCATTTTGCTGATTGTTACGCCTGTTTTCTGTTCTGAGTACAGCTGCCAGATGGACACCCTGATCCTGACTGCAAGGGAGGGGCGAAAAAGCGCTCTGTATAAGCTGCTCATTATTACCACGGTTGTCCTCTTCCTGTCGCTTTGCATTTCGCTTATTGAATACGGATTTTACAGGTTCAAATACGGACTGCCGGATGGGGATTATCCGATTCAGAGTATTCGTTACTTTGCAGACAGCAGCAAGGACATGTCGCTGTTGGAGGGATATGTATCTATAGGGTTGCTCCGGATGTTTGGGGGTGTGTTTCTTACGATACTCCTGATGTTCATTTCCGTTTTGGCAAAAAAGTATGCGGTCACCCTGCTGACTGGTGCGGTGTCCGTGATTATTCCCTATATAGGCTTATCGAAAACCAGCATTTACCGTCTGCCTCTGCCGCTGCCGTTTCTGCTTGGAACAGACTTTTTTGCAGGGGATATTGTTATGAGCGATGCCATGACGGGTGATGAGAAAATGATTTTTGCGGAGGTTGGCACGGTTACGCTGTTGACCCTGCTCTTTGTATCCGTGCTTTTGTGTACTTTGGCCGTTGTCTGGATTTTGCGGCGCAATTCTAACATGTGGCTGATGAAATCAGGGCAAAAGAAGCGTGGGGCGGCTTTCGCTGTCATGTTTGGCCTGGCATTGGCAGTGACGGGATGTGCAGGCCGTGGAAAAATGGGAAGCGTTGTCTATAATTCATCGGCAGGCTATGACTGTATGGGCTATGAAATCATACGGGATGCAGGGAATTTTGATTATTCTCTCAAAAATACTTCCACGGGGGAAACATATCCTTTAGCACGTTCCCCTATGTTTGGGGTATTTTCTGATGAAGAAGAAATACGTGCATTTTATGTGTGTCCGCCATATCTGTATTACACCACATCGGTTATGGAAAGCTATGTCAACCGTGTAGGAAACTATAACAGCAATATAACGAAAGTGTCAGTGGTCGAGTTGAATCTGAATACCTTTGAGGAAAAAACAATCTTTGAGCAGATGACTAATTCCGGGCGTTCTCTTTTGGGCATTGACTATGAAACGGGGGATAAATGGAAGTTCCTGGATTTTCACCACGCTTTTTTCCTGAATGACGACAACCTGTTTTTCATTGGCAATGATGGCATAACAAAAGTAAACCGGTATACCAGAAAAACTGTAAAGCTCGACATTCCTGAAACCGGAAATATTTCATTCGATGGGGAAAGCATCTTTTACAAAAATGAACAGGGGGTTTTAACAAGATATGACGTTTCCAGTAATGAAACTTACACTTATGAAAATATAGTTGCATATGATTTCTGCATGGATGAGCAGTCAATCTATTATGTTTCCAGGACGGACGGAGGATGTCTGTATTCCTGCGGCAAGGACGGGAATAACAAGGAATTGATCAGTCATATACCTGCAATGTCTGTTACCTGTGATACAGAAAATATTTATGTGTTATCAAAAGAAAGTGGTGAGGAAATCGCTTTACCAAAAAGCCATTGATTCCCGCGGGGTGTTGACTTATTCCAGATTGAGGAACAAATGCGGCAATGAACAGGAAACAATACCAAAAGAGGAAAAAACTCAGAAAGAGAAAGATGAAGCGGCTTATGATTGCGTATCTGCTGAGGGCAATCGTTATACTGATACCAATTATAATGATGATACTTATGGCTTGCGGATGTCTTTACATATACGAGAGATTTACAAAGGATGATGAAAAGGTAAATAAATACACGGATATATACACAGGTAGAAACGCAGGCAGCGATGTTGTTCCTGTTGCTTCAGCAGAGAATAATGCCCCGGGGTTTTGTGTTGTCGTGGATGCAGGGCATGGAGGAAGTGACGGAGGTACGGTCAGCGGCAAGGCAGTAGAAAAGGATATTAACCTTTCGGTTGCGCTGAAGCTGAAAGCTATTCTGGAGAATGACAATATAGAAGTTATCCTGACCAGAAGCTCCGATGAAAATATGAGCCTTGCAGAGCGTACTTCCGTTGCAAATGCCTCCAATGCAGATTTTTTTATCAGTCTTCATTGCAATTATTATGAGAAGGGTGCCCAGATAGCTGGTTTGGAATGTTATTACAACAATTCAAATGCGACAGAAAGCAAAGGATATGCAGAAAGTATCATCAACGCAGTTTCGCTAAGTGAGGATATTGAAACGAGGTATGCAAAAACAGAGGGCTATTATGTTTTGCGAAACACACAATTGCCCGCTGTTTTGGTAGAAATGGGATTTCTCTCAAACTATTCTGAAAGTCAAAAGCTGTTGGATGACGATTATCAGGAAAGTTTGGCACAGAGAATTGCAGAAGGAATTTCCAATAAAAAAAGGTTGGCTTCCTGCCCTCATATGTATTCTTATTGCGTTGTTTTTCCTATGGCGGGCGGTGGGGGAATTTCCAGGCGAATATTTAAGGGAACTGTACGAAGAGGGGCTTTTGGTTCCCGGAATGATCGTGAAAACAGAGCCGCTGACAATCATGGCTATTGCAAATATGGTTGCGCAGGAAGGGGCGGCAGCCGTAAACGGTTGTTATTGTCTGGAAGTCAAGGAGCTTGACGGGGCAAAGAAAGAATTGTTTGAAAAATCCCCTGTTCCTGCTTTTTTGCTACGAAGGGGGCAAGTACCAATTCGTCCTTTCAGCCCCACCCTCTTTACTGGGGTACAATGGATCAGCAGGAGATTGGAGAGGCATTAAGACAGGTGGAGGAAGATAACCGGGAAAACTCCAAAGACGAGTGGGAGGTTCTGAAAGAAATCGCACAGAAATTCCCGGATCTCGGAAACGGGAATATGATTCTGCTGGATGAAAATTATGTATGTTGCGGTACACCCTCTTTTTTTACGTCGAAATTAGAGTGATTGTCGGCGGTTTCCTGCTGCGCCGGAGTTCGGTCAAGATATTGATTCTGGTTGTCCAGCTTCCGGGTGAGGGCGGCATCGCTATTAAATAGGACGAGTAAACTATATTTTAATAAAATCCAGTCTTTTGTAAGGCGGGATTTTTATTGCCTTTTTTACTTAACCAGGCAAAAAGTTTTCTGTGATAAAAATTCTGCTAAGCTCTTCCATAAATTTTTATTATAGAAATTTTCTTGTGATTTATGGTAAGATGCGGATAACGGCTGAAATTACACGATTCACTATTTTTTCGCTGTAGGGCAAAAAGACTCCGGCAATGGGGCCTACGAGGAATGCGCTGATAATAGTTCCGATACCCACGGCTCCTCCAAGGAGGAATCCGATAGCGACAAAACAGAAGTCCACGATAATACGCACCTGTCCGAAAGGCTTTGACTGCTTGTCGCTGATGACGATTGCTACCAGGTCATTTGGCCCGGTGCCGGCATCAGACTTTATGACGATGGTCATGCCGAAAGCCAAGATCACGCATCCTGCGGCGAGTGTTGCGATCCTCAAAGCAAAAGGATTGCCGGCGTGGATGAAAGTATTTAAAATGCGTGTGAAAAAGTCGATGATGGGGCCGCCGAATACCATGCACACGACAGTTCCGATCTTTATGTAGCTTTTGTCGATTATGAGCAGCAAAAGTATGATGATAATGCAGATGGACACGTGAGTGTAGCCATGGGTCAGCATGCCCAGAAAGTTTCGGAGCGTCCGGAAGATGCCCTGCACAAAGACGTTGAAAGGGTCGGCTCCAAGTTCCGTCAGTAAGAACAGCGTAACTCCCAGGTGGGCGATGACAAGCCCGGTAAACAGTAATACTAGCCGCAGCGTTATTTCTTTTAAACTTCGCTTCATTTGCATAAACCTCATTTTTTGAAAATATTAAACAGTGGTAAAAATCGTATCACGGATATAGAAAAAAAGCAATATATGCGTAGAGAAAATAGTGATGGATTCCGGCATAATATATCCTGTCTTTGACGTTGTTGCGGAGTATAGTAATTTATTCTCTGCCTTTACTTTGTTTTTGAATGGTTTTCATCCTGCAGATAAACCGGAAAGCCCCTTATTGGATAAAAGTCACAATCTGGGCTATTGTTCTTTCGCGAATATGGCGGTCGCTTTTTTTAGTATTTCATTCTCAATCTTAAGGCGCTGGTTCTCTTTCTGGAGAGCCTTATACTCCTTGAGGCAATCTCCGCATAGCTAAAATCATACAGAGCATGGAGCAAAAACCGCTCCCGCTGGGTGTCGGTGCAGAGCGCCAGCACCGCCAGAATTTCATCCAGCGTTTCCCGCTGGCAGACCAATTCTTCCGGGGTGGCGCAGTAGGGCAAGCGGCCCTCGGTGCTGATTATGTACTCGTCACACTCGCGCCCGTCCCAATACCGCTGACGCTCCCGGTAAAGTTTCCGATTGTTCCGTCTCGCCTGTTCCAGATAGTCCGCAACCTCGGCGCTGACCTCAACGGACATGAACCGCCCGTTGATTTTGATGGTAATTTCCATCGTCCTTTCCTCCGTTCAGATTTTTGGGGTCTGAACGGAGAGGGCGGGGAGCGGCAGCGGGGCCGGTGTCGCTGGCCTGGGATTACAAAAACACCCGGACGGCACAAGGCCATTCGGGTGCAGCTAACAACATTATGAGCCGTCAGAAAACGACTATTTTTGCAAACTTGGGTGGAGTATGCCAATGCGGGAGGCAGGCTTTTTTTAATGCTAAATCAGGAAATAAGAACATAGAAAAAGATACGACAACGCCTCCCTAACGGTTGTCGTACCTTTTCAAAAGAAAGAGCCGATAACCGCATTTTTAATTTGCGTGTTACCGGCTCTGCGTCTATGCGTCTGGCTCTTTTGATATTTATTTGGACATTAGGCTACTCAAGCGAACAACAGATAGATTTCCTTTTTTTACATTTACTAAAGTCTCCTGCTTACATTTCGGACAATACAGCGGGAAATTGACAAGCTCTGTGTCTGGACGCACTTTAAGCCTGGTCTTATTTCCGCATACGGGGCATAGAAGCCATATCATCTGACCCATCAAAGGCTTTCCTCCTTGTAACTTTTTTGAATTAGCTTTTTTTGCTCCCACTTTCTACTTTTGAAATAGAGCAAGCCCACAATAGCAGGCAGGACTGGCGAGAGTGCCTGCCCATAAAAAATGCCAGGAAATCCCATGCAAAGCGTAAAAGCTAAAAACCAGCTCACTGGCAAACGAATGATAACTGCATCCAATAAAGCGTTAAACATGGCAACATTTGCCGCACCTACCCCGATGGAAAAGGAATCCAGCGTATACATAGCCGCATAAATCAAACTATTGATACCGCAACAAATACGCAGGTAATAAACACCATCGTTTACTACTTCTGGGCTGGTACTACCGAACAGTAAAATCAATGGTTCCGCAAAAAGTTGCACGCCAATTACAACAATGAGCGTAACAGCAATATTCATCACTAAACTGATTTTTACCACCTTTCGGGCTCGCTCGATTTGTCCTGCACCCATGCACTGGCCGACCATCGCCGTTACTGCCTGTCCAATAGCCCAGCAGGGCATACCAGCAAAGGTATTGATCTGCAAGCCTACGCCAGATGCGGCGGAAACAGATGTACCAAATTGATTGAGCATACCTGTTACCAGCAGATAGGCTGTGTTGACTACTACCATCTGAATTGCTGTGGGTAGACCGATTTTTATAATGGCGGTCAGCTTATCCCATTGAAGTGTAAATTTTCCGTGTTCCGCCGCAGAGAAAAACACCTTGCGTCGTTGTAGATAGAGCAAAGAAATCACAAAGGAAATTCCCTGTGCCGTGATTGTTGCGTAAGCGGCTCCTACTGTCCCCATTTCAAAGGAGCCTACCAATATAATATCTAAAATGACATTGATGATGGTGGCAATCCCAACAAAGCAGAGGGGGGATTTTGCATCCCCCAGTCCCTTGAGTACGGAGCAAACAGCATTATAGCCAAACACAAAGACCGTCCCACAACAAATAGTTTTCATATAATCACAGGCATCTTGATACGCATCTGCCGGAACATTTAGTGCCTGAAACAGAGGACGGTAAATTGCCAGGCTCACAACAGTCACAAGGAAAGAAGATACCAGCGAAAGTAACGCCAACATTTGAAAAGACTCCGCTTGCCCCTTTGCATCGTCTGCCCCTTTGTATTGAGCAATCAATACAGCTCCACCCATTGTCATACCAATACAAATTGAGTTAATGATATAACACAGTTTAGAAGCGTTACTAATCGCCGCAAGGCCCACATCTCCTACAATCTGGCCGATCACAAGCATATCTACCACATTGTAGAAAGATTGCAGCATATTCGCCAGAAGTAACGGGAGCGCGAAAACGGCCAGCTTTCTTGGCACACTCCCGGTCAATAAGTTATGTTTTTCTATCATATCCATTCCTCCAAAAAGAAAAGGGCACACCATATCGTGTACCCTTTGCACATTCATAAATAAGCATAACAAAAGGCCACAAACAAAACATTGTCTGTGGCCTAAACAGTCGATTGTCTATCGTTGGTTGGATAAAAGGGTACAAAAACCAAGGGCAGTCTATATCCGCCCTGGCCTTTTCACCATATCAATCAACTTTCCGAAAAGGCTCCGCACAATGTTTCGTGGTATAAACTTGTGTGGAG
>OFGH01002143.1_pt1 | contig 11299 bp, 6 predicted proteins | sample 1521721 | NCBI WGS metagenome assembly OFGH01 (sample SAMEA3504132, study PRJEB24116) | mouse gut metagenome | biome: mouse gut; feature: mouse-associated habitat; material: faeces | place: Denmark | collected 2011
GATTGTTACATTCTGGGCGGCCATGGCGTTATGTGCGGCTCCGTCGTATGCCGTGGTGGATTACAGTATAGAACCGTTGAAAATATATCCTGCTGAGGGTCAGACGGTAAGCTCGCTTAACCGGGTGCAAATCCGGCTCGACCGAGGTTTCGGACCTGTGGGCTATGACCATGGGGCAGAGGGGATGAAGGTGTATATCGAAAACGAGGCTGGCGAGCGCGTTATGTTGGTGAATGCCGTGAACGCAGCTCCGGCAATAGCTCCCGAATGGGGGTTGGCGGAGATGGATGGGAGCACCCACAAGGATGTATATACCTATAAGGATAAACTTTATAACGACCTATTCACCCGCACGCTGGGTTGGAACGGGGGCGACGGCGTGTTTACCGTCGGGTTGCCAGGTGGACATGTGTATTGGACTTTCAACGACAGTTTCTATGGCGTGGCTGATGCTGCCACACGTGCGCGCGGTGCATGCAGTTTCCCGCGTAACACCATAATGGCGCAGTGTGCCGATGATGAGGGTTATCCTGTCGGGGAGGATGAATCGCTGCTTTGGCTTGCCAGGTTCAACCAGACCACTGACCCCGGCGCAGCAGGATATTACAAGGCGTTCACCCATATTGACCACCCGGAGGCTGCGAGCTTCAATGACGACGGCATAGCGCAGGATTTCCTTTACTGGTCGGGCGACGGTACATTGGCCGACGGCAAATTGCAGATGCTTTGGAACGGGGTCGACAACCGCAACGGGCAGATGATTGCGCTTGGCACCGCGTTGGCCACCTACAGCCTTGAGGGGCGGCCGGGCGATGCGGATTATCTGAAGCTTGAATCGGTCGACCATGATTTCCTTCCCTATAATCCATATGCCTACGGCAGCACCCTGTGGGAAGACCCCGACGGGCATATCTACCTCTATTCCTCGACCGGCAACGGCAACTGGCTTGGCAATGACCCTATCGTGGCACGCACCGTGGGGAGCGACCTGGCCGGTGAATGGGAGTACTATATCCGCAATGCTTCAGGCAACATGCAGTGGCAGAAAGAATATCCCACCAAGCCACAGGTGGAAAAGTCGGGTATCGCCCCAGGCGAAGGTTCCTATACATTGCCGTGGGTGTTCAAGAAAGGCAACCTGTACTACATGTGCGCGCAAACTTTCCCCTTTGGTCAGGAAATGAACATAATGTGTTCGGAACATCCCTGGGGGCCGTTTAAAAACCACAAAACCCTCATCAAGTTCCCGAACCCCCTTGACGAGCTGCAGCATGACATGTACGGCGACAAATACCGTTTCCTGTATATGCTGAATCTACATCCGGCACTGTCGCGCAACGGCGAGCTGGTTATTTCCACCAATACCGATGCTACCGACGACGGCCCCGGCTCGTTCTGGCGTAATTTCAACAACCCCGGTTCATGCGACTGGTACCGGCCGTTTTTCTTCCGTGTGTTTCACTGGGAGCAATTGTTTGCTGATAAATCGATGCTGGGGGAGAGCGATATTATCGAGTTTATGCCGGAGGGTTCGGGCGCATTGACCGAGCCAGGGAAGTATAAATTCGTGTGCGAACAGGGTGTGTTTGGTAACGAGGGTTATGAAGCCAGCGGCTATGCCGACGGATTGGCCAATAAGCGCATAGAGGTTCGTTTTACTCTAGGCGAAGGCGCTTCGGTTTATGCCGTGGATGCCACCGGCAGTGATATGTCCTCGCCCGTTTACTACAACATGCAGGGCATACGTGTTTCCAACCCCGTTCACGGTGAAATCTACATAGTGCGCCGAGGTGACAAGGTTGAAAAAGCCGTAATGCCGTAATCCGTTATAGCATGTATCATTTGTGACAAACTGCCGTTATTCCTAGCAAACATAAACGGCCATGTGTCAAATTCATGAACTTCGACACATGGCCGTTTATGTTTGCCAATTTGGTATTTACCCGAATAGTGATAATTGGTAATATTGCTTCACCTGATTACTGATGCCGTCAACATGTTCCAACGCTTTTCTGACTTCCATTGCAATTTCTTTGGCGAAGAGCACAGGGACGGCGTTGCCGATTTGTAGCTGTATGTCGCGTTTATTTGCGCCATGAAAAAACCAATCGTCGGGAAATGTTTGTAAACGTGCATATTCTCGGGGTGTAAATGGTCTGAGCATACTTGCGGAAATCCTCCATAGCTTTGCAGTGGATTCGGGATTTCTTACAAATAGTCCTGATGTACGGTTTTTGTTTATGCGTGTACTTCTCACGTTTCCTTTTGCCCAGCCCCATACTGTCGCTGTGTCTACGGCAGGAAAAGGGGAGTCGAAATCCCTTATGGGATTGCCTTCAGAAGCGGTTCTGCTGAATCTTACAGGAATTGCTATTTCAGCATCATCAAACGGCTCGTGAGTTTCAATATGGGCATAGCTTTTGAATCCCCATTGAGGATTATGATTAGGGAGCCGTATTGATAGGTTTTGCCCCAGGTCATAGATGAAATTTCGGATACATGTGGTGGCTTTAGGGGCAGGGAAGGAAAAACATGCCAAACGAGGGTCTTTATATGCGATAAAAATAAATCGTCTGCGTGTTTGTGGTACTCCGAAATCCGACACCCTGAAAAATTGGAATTTTACATTGTATCCTATTGCTGCCAATTCTTCCGCAATTTGTATGGCGAAAGGTTTCCCGCTTTGAGGGTGGGTCATTGTGCGTAGATTGAGCACATTTTCCATGACTATAATCCTTGGCTGCATTCTTCGGGCAATCCGGATTACTTCCCGGTACAATTGGTTGCGTTCGTCGTTTGCATCACGTTTCCCTCCAAGAGAAAATCCTTGGCAGGGGAATCCGGCGAGTAACACATCTAATCCATTGCTGAAATCGGGTGTGTAGTCTTTTACATCTTTTTTTAACACATCCCAATGAGGCCGATTGGCATTTAATGTTTTAACCGCTACATCCAAAATGTCGCTTGACTGAGTGTGGATAAATCCGGCCTTTTCAAAGCCCAAGTCAAGCCCTCCAGCACCTGAAAACAGTCCTAAATAGGTGTAATTAGTTGTAGATTCGTCGGGTATAGAAAACATCGCGTTGTTATATCTTTGGGATTTCCGGAATATATGCAACCCGTTCTTTTGGATTGCGTAGTTTACATTTTGAGAATATGTCAGTTATAGTTCTGAGAGAAGATATAGCTGTTTGAGGTGAAATCTCGTTTATTATGTAATAATAAAATGAGTTACCATATTTGTCAGTTCTTACAATCTCTTTATTGACTGGACATGCCAACTCGTGCAAGTTTATCATTGATTTTTTTGCCACAAGGATTTTATGGTGATAGAAGCAATCCAAGCGGGTATTAAGAGGATTTGGATAAGTGTACATTTTTCGATGTCGCACAGAGCCTTCTTGGTATGGCCCGTGACCATATTCGGTAAAGTTAGAGTATTTGGCTTCTTTATGTAGGTTAAAATCATAATTTATGAAATCCCCGTCTACAATTACCAATGTAATAATCTCTGTGCTTTGTGGATTTAATAATGCGTAGATATAGTAACATGGTATGACCAGTGTGTCGCCCCCGCATTTTATTAATGTTCGTCCACAAGGCAAACAGCTGTTGTAATCCATCGTCAGACCACGAGAGTCTTTGCCGTCTTGCCTTTGGATAAGCTTTTTAATCTCAAAACCTACAATGCTTCCGGTGTATCGGTTGCGAATTATTAAATCCGGTGTGGTTAGTTTTCCGGAATGGAATACTTCCATTCCGGGAGGAAGAAAATTTTTTATACAGGATTCAATCCAGCAATCGAAAGGGTCGTCTTGTACTGTACCGATAATCTCGTTTGGGCGTAAATAGACAGGTATATCACCATTTGCCTCACACATATTAATCAATCCACGGTAGACTGATAAGACAATATTTAATTCTTCGCTCATGATAATTATTACGAGATAATAATAACGGTATCACAAAGGTACGTAAAATTTATATAATTCTTAATGTCGAAAGGAGTATGTGGTTCCTATGTATGCTTTGATCTTTATTTTGACTTGGTGGATGTTGTATTCTGTATGAGGTTCTGAAAATCAAGGTGGTCAGATGAACTAAAATCCATGCTTCGCAATTGATGACGGGCATCAGATTTGGTGGTAAAATTTGAGGCTGTGGTTTAATGGGGAAGGGGGCGATGTTCGTTCTCCCTAATAAAGGACGCATCCGCAGGTGGATGCGCGGAATATCACAGCGCAATGAGAAAAGGGATGATAGCATTGGCGGCGGGGATTGCCGTTGCCGGGACAGCGGTCCTGTGGGCGGCTGACAAGGATTACACGCAGTATGTGAACACGCTGCAGGGCACGGACTCGCATTTCGGCCTTAGCCATGGCAACACGTATCCCACGGCCGGTATGCCGTTCGGGTTACATTTCTGGTCGCCGCAGACGGGTAAGAACGGCGACGGTTTCAAATATACCTACGGAGCGGATGCCATCCGCGGTTTTGCCCAGGCTCACCAGTGCAGTCCGTGGGTGAGCGACTATGCCGTGTATTCGTTCATGCCTGTGGTTGGCGAGCTGAAGGTTAACGAGGATGCGCGTGCCACCAAGTTCAGCCACGACAATGAGGTGGGCAAACCTAATTATTACAGTGTTAAGCTCGACAACGGTATCCGCACCGAAATGGCGCCGACGGAGCGCGGGGTGCATCTGCGTTTCTCTTATCCTGCCGACGGGGGTGATGCATGGCTGGTGCTCGACGGTTATACCGACATGAGCGAAATACATATCGACCCGGCCAAACGTCAGATCAGCGGCTGGGTCAACAACCACCGTTTCGTGAATGACGGGAAGAGTTTCCGCAACTATTTCGTAGTCCAGTTCGACAAGCCTTTCGAGGAATTCGGGATGTGGGAGAACCATAATGACAGCATCATGCCTGGCCGCAGCGATGGCAATGGCAAGGGCTACGGTGCTTACCTGCGATTCAAAAAGGGGGCTAAGGTGCAGGCCAAGGCCGCCTCGTCATATATCTCGCCCGAGCAGGCGCTGGTGACGTTGAAAGCGGAGCTTGGTGCCGACAAGACCCTTGAGGCCACCAAGGAGCGTGGCCGCAAGGTGTGGAACAACCTGCTGGGAAGAATCGACGTGGAAGGTGGGACGGACGAGGAAATCCGCACGTTCTATTCCTGCCTGTTCCGTGCCAATCTGTTCTCGCGCATGTTCTATGAAATCAAGGAGGATGGGACGCCTTACTATTACAGCCCTTACGACGGTAAAATCTACGACGGATATATGTTTACCGACAATGGTTTCTGGGATACCTTCCGCTCGCAGTTCCCTTTGACAAACATTCTGCACCCAACACAGCAGGGTCGCTACATGCAGGCCCTGCTCGATGCGCAGAAGCAGTGCGGCTGGCTCCCATCATGGTCATGTCCCGGTGAGACCGGCGGTATGCTCGGCAACCATGCCATATCGTTGCTGACCGATGCATGGGCGAAGGGTATCAGGGATTTCGACCCTCAGGAGGCTCTCGAGGCTTATGCCCATGAGGCGTTCAACAAAGGCCCCTGGGGAGGTGCCAACGGCCGTGCCGGATGGAAGGAATATTATACTTTGGGCTATGTGAGCTATCCTGAATCGATGGGTTCCACTGCCCAGACCCTCGAATACGCCTATGATGATTTCTGCGCCTACCAGCTTGCCCGCATGACCGGGAACAAGTTCTATGAGGAGGTGTTCGGGAAGCATATGTACAACTACCGCAACATGTTCGATCCCAAGACCGGTTTCATGCGCGGGCGCGACATCAAGGGTAACTTTGTCGAGCCGTTCGACCCGGTTGAATGGGGCGGCCCCTATTGCGAGGGGAATGCCTGGCATTATAACTGGTCGGTGTTCCACGACGTGCAGGGATTTATCGACCTTTATGGCAGCGACGAGGCTTTTGTTGCCAAACTTGATTCGGTGTTCACGCTTCCCAACACCGTTAAGCCCGGCACCTACGGCGGGATGATTCACGAGATGGTCGAGATGCAGCAGGCCGAGATGGGGCAGTATGCCCATGGCAACCAGCCGATACAGCACATGCCCTATCTTTATTGCTATGCCGGGCAGCCGTGGAAAACGCAATACTGGGTGCGCCAGATTATGAACCGCCTGTATAATTCCACTGAAAAGGGATTCCCCGGCGACGAAGACCAGGGGGGCATGTCGTCATGGTATATCCTCAGCGCCCTCGGCATCTATGCCGTTACACCCGGCACTGACGAGTATGTTATCGGAAGCCCTGTGTTCCGCAAGGCCACTATCACTATGGAGAACGGCAACAAGTTCACCATCGAGGCCGAAGGCAACGACATGGGGCACGTCTACATTGCCGATGCCACCCTCAACGGCCACAAACTGGATAAAAACTATATCACATACGGAGACCTGGCCCGTGGCGGCAAGCTCACTTTCACCATGAGCGACACCCCGGTGAAAACACGTGGCACAACCAAGCATGCCGCTCCGTTCTCCGTGTCGAAAAAATGTCATTTATAACAGATGAAGAAAATTTCAGTATTCCTCACGTCACTGGCCGTTGCCGCGTTATCGGCTACGGCAGTGACCGGTGATTTCGCCGGAAAGGTCAACACCCTCATAGGTAACAAGGGTGTCGGGCTTACTTCGGGCTATCTCTACCCCGGTGCCACCTACCCGTTCGGTATGGTGCAGTTCACACCGTCGTATTTTTCAAAGCGGGGCGGTTTCGTAATCAACCAGCTGAGTGGCGGCGGTTGCGCCCATATGGTAACTTCCCCACGTTCCCGCTGAAAGGCAGACTCGCCGTGTCGCCGGGAAATATTGTCGACCACCGCGTTAAGGTGAGCGGCGAGAAGGGGCATGCGGGCTATTATGAGGCAAAGATACAGGATGACATACATGCACAGCTCACGGTGACGGAGCGTACCGGCATGGCACAATATGATTTCCCTGCATCCGACAAGTTCGGGACGGTGATTATCGGTGCCGGTGTGGCCGCTACCCCCACTGAAACCGCCGCTGTTGTGATTACAAGCCCCAATTCATGCGAGGGCTATGCCATGGGTGGCAATTTCTGCGGAATCGACACCCCGTATAAGGTTTATTTCGCGGCTGAATTCGATATGGATGCGTCGGTTACCGGCGTATGGAAGGATGACCGCCTGTTTGACGGCGCCACTTTTGCAGAAGGGGCTGTCTCGGGTGTGTATTTCACCTTCGACCTTTCCAAAAGCCATGATGTTAGATATAAAATCGGGGTTTCGTATGTGTCGGTTGAGAATGCACGCGAGAACCTGAAGGCCGAGAATCCCGGATGGGATTTCGCCGCTGTGCGCACGGCCGCTGAAAAACGCTGGGACGAGTGCCTGGGTCGCATAGAGGTGAAGGGCACCAATCCCGACCGCGAGACACAGTTCTATACGCATCTTTATCATGTGCTGATTCACCCGAATGTGTGCAGCGACGTCAACGGGGAGTATATGGGCGCCGACAACAAGGTTTACAAAAGCCATTCACGCCAATACACCTCGTTCAGCAACTGGGATACATACCGCACGCAGATTCAGCTGCTTTCCATGCTCGAACCTGAAGTGGCTTCGGATATCGTGATTTCGCATCAGAAGTTTGCCGAGCAGTCGGGCGGCTCGTTCCCCCGCTGGGTGCTGGCAAATATCGAGACCGGCGTCATGCAGGGTGACCCTTCGTCGATTCTCGTGTCGAATGCCTGGGCGTTCGGTGCTCGTAACTATGACCCCAAACCCCTTCTCGACATCATGCGCAAGGGTGCCGAGCAACCCGGAGCCAAATCGCAGGATGTGGAGACCCGTCCCGGTCTTGACCAATATCTCTCGAAGGGCTATTATGACGCGTCGATTCATCTGGAATATTCTTCGGCCGATTTCGCCATCGGGCAGTTCGCATTGCGTGCTGTGGGCGACGAGTTCCTGAGCTGGCGTTATTTCGCCGTGGCGCGTTCGTGGAAAAACCTTGTTGACGAGGAAACCGGGTGGTTGCGCTCGCGCAATGCCGACGGCAGCTGGCGCGGCCAGGGTGATGACTGGCGCGAATCGACCTATCCCAACTATTTCTGGATGGTGCCTTACAACATTGCCGGTCTGATAGAGGTTGCCGGTGGCGCCCGGAAAGCCGAGGAGCGCCTGGACTATCTGTTCCGCCGCCTGGACGCAGGCTATGGCGACGAATGGTATGCATGCGGCAACGAGCCCAGTTTCCAGATTCCCTGGACTTACAACTGGCTCGGGAAACCTTGGAAAACACAGAAAATTGTAAACCGTGTGCTTAACGAGCAGTACAGCAGTGAAATCGACGGCCTTCCCGGCAACGATGACCTCGGCACTATGGGCGGATGGTATGTGTTTGCCTGCATGGGTATGTACCCGCAGATTCCCGGTGTGGGAGGGTTTGCCTTGAACACGCCTATATTCAACGACATAACTATCCATCTCGGCAACGGCAACGATATCCGTATCAAAGGCGGGTCGGAGAAGAACATCTACACATCCTCGCTCAAACTCAACGGGGAGCCTCACAACAGCACATGGGTTGACTGGGCCGACCTTGAAAACGGTGCCACCCTTGATTTTGCAACCTCGGCGAAACCGGGTTCGAAGTGGGGGACAGAGCAGTTGCCACCTTCCTTTGACTAATATGCTGACACCACCCTCGCCATCCGGGCGAAAACAAAGTGTGATGTCAGAATATAGAATTTTGGCACACTTGTGCTGGTCATATCAAAAACAAAAAACAAAAAACAATCATGAAAAATAATTTTATTCAGATAATTGCGCTGGGTGCTGCCGGGGCGGCTCTGCTTGCCTCGTGTGGCGGAACCCGCGAGAAATCGGATAACTGGGCGTGGCTAGGCTTTGAACGCGCTGCCACGGCCCCCATCCTTGAACCCGACTCCACTGCACGTTTCCTGTGCCCCATGCGCGGTGATTCCGTGGCGTGGATGGAGAGCGATGTGTTCAACCCTGCTGCTGCCGTCAAGGGTGACAGCATAGTGGTGCTTTTCCGCGCCGAGGATAATTCGGCAACCGGCATCGGCAGCCGCACTTCGCGCATTGGTTATGCCCCTTCGGCCGATGGCGTGAATTTCACATATTCCACCTCGCCGGTGCTTTATCCCGCCAATGATTCGCAGGCCGGGTTGGAGCAGCCCGGCGGTTGTGAGGATCCGCGCGTGGCTATGACCGAGGATGGCAGATATGTTATGCTCTATACGCAGTGGAACCGCAAGATGCCCCGTTTGGCCGTTGCCACTTCCACCGACCTCCGCAACTGGGAGAAGCATGGCCCTGCGTTTGCCAAGGCTTACGACGGGCGTTTTGCTGATGATTTCTCCAAATCCGCATCAATAGTGACCAAACTCGACGGCGACCGCCAGATAATTGCAAAAATCAATGGCAAATACTGGATGTACTGGGGCGAGAAGTTTGTGAATGTTGCAACTTCCGACGACCTCTTGAACTGGACCCCTGTGCTTGACGAGGACGGGGAGCTTCTCAAGGTGATGGAACCCCGCGAAGGGAAGTTCGACAGCGAACTGACCGAATGCGGTCCCCCCGCCGTACTCACCGACAAGGGTATCCTGTTGCTTTATAACGGTAAAAACGCAGGCGACGACCGCCGTGACCCGGACTACACGGCCAATACCTATTGCGGCGGCCAGGCGTTGTTTGCCGCCAACAATCCGGCTGATTTGCTGGCACGCCTTGACAAACCGTTTTTCGTGCCTGAGGCCGATTTTGAAAAGAGCGGCCAATATCCTGCCGGAACCGTGTTTATCGAAGGTCTGGCCTATTTGAAAGGGAAGTGGTATCTCTACTACGGATGCGCCGATTCAAGGGTCGGTGTGGCTGTTTACGACCCTTCCGATAATTGAAAACTGTTTTAAAAAAATATAACGACTACGATGAAAAAAGTAATTTTGACTCTTGTGGGTGCGGCTCTCGCTATCGGGTCGGCGCTCAACGCGCAGGAAATCAAGCCGTTCAAAGAGGGTGAACGTGCTGTGTTCCTCGGCAACAGCATCACCGACGGCGGCCACTATCATTCATATATCTGGCTGTATTATATGACCCGCTTCCCTGAAATGCCTATCACGGTGTTCAACGGCGGCATCGGCGGCGACACGGCCTATGACATGAACAAGCGCCTCGACAACGACATCTTCAGCAAGAACCCTACGTCGCTGATGGTGACTTTCGGCATGAACGATTCCGGCTATTTCGAATATAACGGCGATAATGCCAAGGAGTTCGGCGAACAGAAATACCAGGAGAGCATCAAGAACTACCAGAATATGGAGAAGCGCTTCAAGGAGCTGCCCGACACCCGCATCGTGATGGTAGGCACCTCACCCTATGACGAAGGGGCTGAAATCGAAGGCAATAACTTCCATGGCAAAAACGCGACCATCGAGCGCATCGTGGAGTATCAGATTAACTCTGCCAAACAGAACGGCTGGGAATACACCGATATGAACGCACCTATGATGGAACTTAACCGCAAAGGGCAGCAGAAAAATCCGGCATTTACGCTTTGTGGTTCCGACCGCATCCATCCCGACAACGACGGCCATATGGTTATGGCCTACCTCTTCCTCAAAGCCCAAGGTTTTGCAGGCAAGTGTGTTGCCGATATGGATATCAATGCAAAGACCATGCAGATTGTGAAAGAGGAAAACTGCACCGTTTCCAACCTTAAGAAGGCAGGTAACGAAATCAAATTCGACTATTTGGCCAAAGCGCTTCCTTACCCCATGGACACGATTGCACGCGGTTGGATGCAGAACCGTCCGCAGTCGGCTGCCAAGGATGTGGTTCCCTTCGTTGAGGAGATGAACCAGGAGCGCCTGGTGGTTACAGGTCTCAGCGGCAAATACAAACTCCTTATCGACGGTGAGGAAATCGGCGTATGGTCGGCAAAAGACCTTGCCAAAGGTATCAACCTGGCTGAAATCACGCTCACACCGCAGTATCAGCAGGCCCTTGCCGTGATGCGTCTTAACGAGCGCCGTTGGGACATCGAGCGCCAGTTCCGTGAATACGCGTGGTGCCAGCATGGCTTCTTCCAGCAGGAAGGGCTTCTGAATGCCAACAACCGCAAGGCTATCAAAGTGATGGATGACAACCTTGAAAAGAACGGATGGTTGAAGAGCCGCCGCGACCGCTATGCCGAGATGATGCACGAACCCGTGCGCAAAGGCATGCAGGCTGAAATGGATGCACTTGTCAACACCATCTACGAGAGCA
>OFGH01002148.1_pt1 | contig 11267 bp, 12 predicted proteins | sample 1521721 | NCBI WGS metagenome assembly OFGH01 (sample SAMEA3504132, study PRJEB24116) | mouse gut metagenome | biome: mouse gut; feature: mouse-associated habitat; material: faeces | place: Denmark | collected 2011
TGCCGGATTGTTGATGGACATGTTGAATTCAAAGCGCTGGTTCTGTGTTTTACCGCTTACGCCTTTACGTACCATATTCACTCCATGCCCCATGTCTTTGACTTCGTCGACAGAGTTCACGGCTATGACGTGTGTCTCGTCGGATGCGAAATATGGGTCTTCCTTTACAGCTTTTGTGACATCCTCCAATTTAGCTCCCTCCTCAAGTTCCACGTACACCATGCGGCGATGTATGCCGGTTCCGAGCGGTATGGTCATTGACAGGGCATTCTTTACTCCGGGCTTGGATTTGACGCATACGGTGTGTCCCATGCTCATGCCGGGACCGAAGTTGGTGTATGTAAGACCTTTAGGAGCGGCTGCCTGTAGCAATGTGCGCACTACCGAGTCGCTACCCGGATCCCATCCGGCTGATATACAGTGCCATGTTTCTGAGCCACGGCATTGAGGTTGTTGCGGAGGTCGGCGATGGAAGAGTGTATATCGTAACTGTCGACAGTGTTTATACCTTGTGCAAGGTAAACTTCAGCATATTTTTCAACTTCGCGTGTCGGAGTGCAGAGTATTGCCACATCCACTTTGCCAAGGTCTTTGATGTCAGTTGTAACCTTGTAAGGTGTAAGTTCTGCCGGAATGTTGGATATGTTGCGTCGTACCACTCTATTTCGAAGTCGGGGGCTTCCTGAAGCGCTTCGAGTACGAAGTGTCCGATATTGCCGTAGCCAACTATAGCTGCTTTGATTTTATTCATATTATATATTGTGTTATCGTAATGAGTTGACAATCTCTTCGGTGTCGCGGGCTATCATCAGTTCCTCGTCGGTGGGTATGACCACGACTTTTACTTTCGAAGAGGGGAGAGAAATCAGTGTCTCGGTGCCACGGGTGCGGGCATTGAGTTCAGTATCTATTTCCACACCCATGAATTTCAAGGGTGCACATACGTTTTCACGCACACCGGTCTGGTTCTCGCCTACGCCGCCTGTGAAAACAATCACATCAAGTCCGCCCATTTCGGCTGCGTATGCGCCGATGTATTTAATGATGCGTTGCTCATACATGTCAAGAGCCAGTTGCGCACGTTCGTTACCCTCCTTGTCGGCGGCTTCGATTTCGCGCATGTCGTTGGAAAGTCCTGATACACCTGCCACACCACTTTCTTTATTGATTATGTTCTGGAGTTGAGCTACCGACAGATTGTGCTTGGTCATGAGATATGTGAGCGCGCCGGGGTCGACATCGCCTACGCGTGTTCCCATCATCAGACCTTCAGTGGGGGTGAGCCCCATGGAGGTGTCTACACTCTTGCCGTTGAGTACTGCAGTTATGGAACCGCCGTTGCCTACATGGCATGTCACCATCTTGCAGTCGTCGGGGTTCAATCCCAAAAATTCGGCAGCACGCATGCTCACATAGCGATGGCTGGTGCCATGGAAACCGTATCGGCGTACTCCATCTTCGGTGTAATATTTGTAGGGGAGTGCATACATGAAACTTTTTGCCGGCATGGTCTGGTGAAATGCGGTGTCAAACACACCTACCTGAGGTGTATTCGGCATGAGCGATGTGATGGCTTCTATGCCGGTGATGTTGGCGGGATTGTGGAGAGGGGCGAGGTCATAACAGTCCTTTACCTGCTGTATGACTTCGTCGGTGATGAGCACGCTTGAGCTGAATTTTTCAGCGCCATGCACTACGCGATGACCTACAGCGTCAATTTCGTCGTAACTCTTTATGCAACCATCTTTGGGGTCGGTGAGGGTGTTGAGTATCGCTTCTACTGCCTGTTTGTGGTCGATGTGTCCGAGTTCTTTTATTGCTTTGGTGCCGTCGGGCTGTTTGTATTTCAGGAATCCGTCGTCGAGACCTATCTTTTCCACGCCACCTTCGGCGAGAGTGTTATCGGCAACAGTGTCGATGAGTTTGTATTTCACAGAGCTGCTTCCGCAGTTGAGCACGAGTATTTTCATAATGGTTTTAGTTTTATTGTTTCTTTAATCCGATTGCCTGATTGCAGGTCATGATGATGGTTTTGTAGATATCTTCGGGGAAGCATCCGCGTGATAGGTCGTTGACCGGAGCGGCGAGTCCCTGGAGTACCGGGCCTACAGCCTGAACGTTGCCAAGGCGCTGAACGAGTTTGTAGGCAATGTTGCCTACTTCAAGCGACGGGAACACGAGTACGTTGGCGCGACCGTTAAGGGGGCTGTTGGGACTCTTGGTCTGTGCTACGCCCGGCACGATGGCGGCATCGGACTGGAGCTCACCATCTATTATGAGAGAAGGCATCATCTCTTTGGCTATCTTGGTGGCCTCGATTACTTTATCGACGCGTTCGTGCTTGGCACTGCCCTTGGTGGAGAAGCTCAACAGAGCCACGCGCGGTTCTATGCCTGCGATATCACGGGCTGTCTGCGCAGCCGAAACTGCTATCTGAGCCAATTGACGTGCGTCGGGATCCGGTACTACAGCGCAATCGGCAAATACCAATATTCCATCGGTGCCGAATGGCATTCCCTCAGGCAAGAGCATAAGGAATGCTCCCGATACGACATCGATTCCGGGTTGTGTCTTGATGACTTGGAATGCTGCGCGGAGCACATTGCCTGTGGTATTGAGGGCGCCGGCTACCTGTCCGTCGGCATCTCCGGCTTTGACCATCAGGCATCCCAGATATAATGGATTGGCAGCTGTGAGACGTGCCTCTTCCATGGTGATGCCCTTTTTCTTGCGGAGTTCGAAGAACAGCGGTGCGTAGCGGTCTATTACTTTTTCGTCGGCGGGGTTCACAATCGTTGCCTTGTCGATATTGTTGAGTTTTAATTCACGTGCCATGGCGTGAATGTCGGCAGGATCTCCGATTAGCGTTATGTCGGCAATTCCGTCGGCAATTATTCTGTCGGCAGCAGTGAGTGTACGAGGTTCCGTGCCTTCAGGCAATACGATGCGCTGTGGCATGCTTTTGGCATTGGCGGTTAGCTTTTCAAAGAGAGTCATGACTTCTTGATATATGATTATGAATTTTTATGTATGGTTACGGGCAGTGTGTAACTGCGATGCAAATTTAGTTTTTATTGATGGAAATACGAATGCAAAAGTTGTAAAAAATATGCACGGTATAGTTGTATGAATGTTGAAAAAGCCAAACAATTTTACATAATGGGGTGTTGTAGGATAAAGATGTAATTTAATAAGATTTAGGTTATGGACGATAAGAAAAGAAAGAGAGTTAAAACCAACGTGTGGATATCGATTGGTGTAGCTATATTGATAATATTGTTGATATTATGGCTTACGATAGCCGATTTGTGGGGCGATACCGATGTGTCGGCTAATCTGATAGTGCCCAAGACTGACCTAATCAAATGGTTATGGGTTTGATGTCGCTGATAGAGCTTTTGGGCGGCGCGTGGGCAGGACCTAAATGGTTTCCAATATGGTCTATATGGCTGATAATTGGCTGTATCGGCGGATATTGGTACGGTAGGCTAAGCAGTGTAAGCAGTTGTTATACCATACTCTCCATAGTGGTGGGTGTGATTGGCGGAATGGCTGCCGGATGGGGCTATGTGGCATTGTCGGGTGGCGGTGAGCGTAACGAGTATATTTCGATGCTTACTTCAATGGTCGGTTGTGCTTTGCTGCTATGGTTGCTGAATATGCTGATGCGTAAACGGAATTCGGGTGGGAACGGCGTGTGATGGCGACAATAATCCCATCCCGTATAAAAGCAAAATAAAAATCCCCAAGCTTCAAAAGCTGCGGGGATTTTTATTTTGTCAGTCGTTGGAAGCCGCGTATTATTTCTTGATGACGCGACGTTCTTTGATGCGTGCTTTCTTACCGGTGAGTTTGCGGAGGTAATAAAGTTTTGCACGACGTACTTTACCGTATTTGTTTACGGTGATGGAGTCAATGAACGGTGATTCGATAGGGAAGATACGTTCTACGCCGATGTTGTCGCTCATTTTGCGAACAGTAAAGCGCTTTTTGTCTCCTTCGCCCGAAATCTTGATGACAACACCGCGGTACTGCTGGATACGTTCCTTGTTACCTTCTTTGATGCGGTAAGCAACTGTGATAGTGTCACCGGGGCCGAATTCGGGATGTGTTTTGCCGGTAGCGAATGCTTCTTCGACAACTTTGATTAAATCCATTTTTCTTTTCGAAATTAAAAATGTTAACACTAATCGCAATATACACAGGCTGCATGTCCTGTCAGAGATTACGAAATCGCCCGCAAAGTTACATCTTTTGGTTGAATCATGCAATTATCCTGATGCTAAAATGATAATAAAATCGTGTGTCGCGTGTGTTTATGTGTGGTAATGTTTAAATTTGCAGTGAAAATAATATGGATATGGATATAAAAGCGATAGATATAGCGGAGTTTGATTACCCGTTGCCTGATGAACGTATAGCCAAGCATCCCCTTTCAGATAGGGCGGCGTGTAAATTACTCGTGCGCGATGCCGATGGCAGTATGCATGAACACCGGTTTGCAGAGCTTCCGGGTCTTTTGCCTGAAGATTCGTTGCTGGTGTACAATAATACGCGTGTGATTAATGCGCGGTTGCGTTTCCGTAAGGCGAGCGGGGCGGCTATAGAGGTGTTTTGCCTTGAACCGGTAGCGCCCGGCGATTACGCTATGTCGTTTGCTTCCAATGAACATTGCGTATGGATGTGCTTTGTTGGCAACTCCAAACGATGGAAGTCGGGCTTGCTGGAGATGCCGCTTACGATAGCCGGTGAACAGGTCGTGCTGCCGAGCGTGTGTCAAAGAATGATAACGGTTCGGAAGTGCGCTTCGCCTGGGATAATGCCAATGTCTCATTCTCGCAAATCATTGAAGCGGCAGGGGAGATTCCAATCCCTCCGTATCTGAACCGGGGGACAGAAGATTCGGACCGGTCGGATTACCAGACTGTATTTAATAAAGTGGAGGGTTCGGTGGCGGCTCCTACCGCCGGGCTGCATTTCACTCCTGAAGTGCTCAATGCTATAGAGCGGCGCGGTATATGCCGCAGGGAATTGACGCTGCATGTGGGAGCGGGGACTTTCCAGCCGGGGAAGAGCGCTACCATAGGGGAGCATCCCATGCATAGCGAATTTATATCCGTGGGTCTTCCGCTGATTGAAGAACTTGCCCGGTGTGACGCCAGGGTGATAGCGGTGGGTACTACATCTGTGCGCACGCTTGAAAGCCTGTATCATTTAGGGTGTATGGTGGATAAGGGGAAGGAACCTGATGAGGTGCCCCAATGGTATCCATACAGCAGCGGGCATCCGGAGCTTTCGACGAAGGATGCGCTTGGTGCTTTGGCGCGATATCTGCGTGGAAAAGGTATGGAGCGATTGGTGGCTTCCACGCGCATAATAATAGCTCCCGGATATAAATTTAAGGTGGTTCGGGGTATGGTTACCAATTTCCACCAGCCCCAGTCCACGTTGCTGCTGCTTGTGTCGGCATTTACAGGTGGGCACTGGCGCCGTATGTATGATTTCGCGCTTGAAAATGATTTTCGTTTCCTGAGTTACGGTGACGCCCAGTTGCTTCTGTGAAACATTGGCGACGCTATGTTCCACGACTTATTAACAATCGGGGGCTTTTATAAACATTTAACTCAATTTGAGCACACTCCGTTTTTACTTGTGGGCAAAATGTGATTACTTTGCATCCATAAAATCAGATATTTTCCTATGGGTAAAATCATAGCAATAGCCAACCAGAAGGGTGGCGTGGGTAAGACCACCACCACTATCAATTTGGCGGCATCGCTTGCCGCTGAGGGTAAGAAGGTGTTGATAATCGATGCCGACCCTCAGGCAAATGCCACATCAGGCTACGGTATAAAACCGGAAGAGATGGCGTCGTCCATCTATGAATGTCTTGTCGACGATTATCCGTTGGCAGGTTCGCAAGTGCCCACCTGTATGAAGGGGCTTGATTTGATAGGCTCCCGTATTGACCTCGCCGGTGCGGAACTGGAATTGATAAGCCGTCCAAACAGGGAGAAGGTTCTCGCCCGGTTGCTCGCCGGTATTGCCGACCAATATGATTATATATTGATAGACTGCTCACCGTCGCTCGGATTGATTACGGTCAATGCGCTTACTGCCGCCAACTCGGTAATAATACCTGTGCAGGCCGAATATTTTGCATTGGAGGGTATCACGAAACTTATCAACACCATACGCATAATCAAGCCTAAGCTTAATCCGGGCTTGGAGATTGAAGGGTTTCTGCTTACGATGTACGATGCCAGATTGCGCCTTGCCAATCAGATTTATGAGGAGTTGAAGAGCCATTTCGGCGATATGGTGTTCACTACCGTGATACCTCGCAATATAAGATTGAGCGAGGCTCCGTCCCATGGGCTTCCGGCGTTGCTTTACGATCCTGAAAGCCGCGGTGCTACCTCCCATACGGCACTTGCCCGTGAAATAATAGCCAAGCACAAGCGTCAGGCTAAGAATAAGTAATTTCGGTTGAATTTAATAAACAGGATAAGAATACTATATGGCTCCACGACGTAACGCCTTAGGGCGAGGACTTGATTCGCTGATATCCATGGACGATGTACCCGCACGCGGGTCATCGGCTATCAATGATATAGACCTCGAACAGATTGCACCAAATCCCGACCAACCCCGAACTACATTTGATGAAGATGCACTCGAGGAACTTGCGGCTTCCCTACGTGAATTGGGTATAATCCAGCCATTGTCGCTGCGTAAGGTAGCGCCTGACTCGTACCAGATTATAGCGGGTGAACGACGTTACCGTGCCGCCAAACTTGCCGGACTTTCTTCGGTGCCTGCGTATATACGTACGGCTAACGAGGCTGAGTTGACTGAGATGGCTCTTATAGAGAATATCCAGCGTGAGGATTTGAATGCCATTGAAATAGCATTGACATTCAAGAAGCTTATAGACCAATATTCGTTGACTCAGGAGCGTTTGAGCGAACGTATCGGCAAGAAACGTGCCACGATAGCTAATTTTCTGCGTCTGTTGCGTTTGCCTGCTGAGGTACAATTGGGATTGCGGGATAAGCGTGTGGATATGGGACATGCACGTGCGCTTCTGTCGATTGATGACCCTTCGGTGCAATTGAAATTGTATAATCAGATAGTGAAGGAGGGGCTGTCGGTACGTAAGGTCGAGGAATTGGCAAAGGCTTATCGTGATAATGCCGGAGAGCCGGTTGAATCAGAGAAAAAATCACATTCAAAACCTCAGCCGAATCATGATTTTGACATACTACGTGACCATTTGTCGCGGCGTTTCAGTACTCCGGTGCAATTTAGTTGCGACAAATCAGGTAAGGGGAAAATAACATTTACTTTTAAAAACGAGGGTGAACTTGAAAGATTAATTACTATCTTTGACGAACTGAAACCGCAACATAATTGACGGATGTGTTTTGCGCAAAGTCGGTACTTGTTTGTAATGTGCTGATGATGCGTAAGATATGTTTATTATTGATAACAGTGCAGCTTGTAGATATTAAAAAGGATTTTGTCGCAAAATGCGTAATCGGCATGGTTTTATTCATGCTGGCAACTCCGTTTAACATTTTTTCAGCAAACCCTAACAAGCCGGTTCGTCCCGCGCGCCGTGCTGATAAACCGGTTGTGGAGAAGTCCGTTTCCACGCTCCCCGATTCAATTCCATTGTCAGCTCCGGTATCCACACCTGCCGCGGTAGTGGAGGATGCTTTTACATTGGAAGGCGATACCATAATGTTGGCTCCGATGGATACTATACCTATTGTAGACTCTCCCGAGATGAAGCTGTTTTCCGACAGTACTCTCGTCGACGGTCCTCGTGAGAATTATGGAAAGGTGTTTACCCCTAATCCCACCCGTGCGGTGTGGTTGTCGGCATTGTTCCCCGGACTTGGACAGATTTACAATAGACGATATTGGAAACTTCCGTTGGTTATAGGCGGTTTTATGGGTTTGGGCTACGGTGCGTCGTGGAATAATATGATGCTCCGCGATTACACACGTGCCTACACCGATATAATGGACAATGATCCGTCGACCAATAGCTACATGGATTTCTTCCCCCCGAACACTGATGAGTCGACTCTGAATAAATCATGGCTCGAACGCACCTTGAAATCACGCAAGGATTATTACCGTCGTAACCGTGACTTGTGTGTGATAAGTATGATAGGTGTGTATCTATTGGCAATGGTTGATGCGTATGTCGATGCATCGTTGTCCAATTTTGATATATCGCCCGATCTGTCCATGCAGGTGGCTCCGGTTATGATGCAGGATGTAGGCAGTCCGTTTCCGGTACTCGGGGTGCAGATGGCAGTTAATTTTTAGAAGAACAAGAACAGTAGATGACTATTATGACACTACGGAAAATATATATTACAATGATGTTCGGTGCGGTAGCCTTTGTGGTTTCCGCCGGACCGTCGATATTGGATATCAAGCATTCGATTACTGACGATAATGTTATACCGCCAGAGAGTTTTGAAACCAAGACACGTGAACTGGAAGAGAATTTCTATCTCAAGAAGTATACCGCGCATCCTGTGGAGCAGGGGCAGGTGAAGATGGGTAATCCCGAGGAGTATGAGCAGCTGTTGAGCCGTCTGCCCACTGAAATAGAGATGCCCTACAACCCTGTAGTCGGACGTCTGATAGAGATGTATCTTGGAAAACGTCGCGGTTTGGTTGCCGACATGCTCGCGTTGCATAATTATTATGGGAAGATATTCATAGAAGAGCTTATAAAGGAGAAGGTACCTCTGGAGCTTCAATATCTTCCGGTGATAGAATCGGCTATTAACCCCAATGCGGTGTCGCGTATGGGAGCCGGCGGTCTATGGCAGTTTATGCCGGCTACTGCCACAGGACTTGGCATGGAGGTGAACTCGTTGGTGGATCAGCGTCGCGACCCGAGGGTCTCATCGCGTTATGCCGCAAAATATCTGAAGCAGTTGTATAATATATATGGTGACTGGTCCTTGGCTATCGCAGCTTATAATTGCGGTCCCGGTAATGTGAATAAAGCATTGCGCCGTGCCGGTGGCGGTAAAAAGGATTTTTGGGAAATATACAATTACCTTCCATCTGAAACACGTGGATATGTACCTGCTTTTATTGCTGCTAATTTTGTGATGAACTATCATGACCGGTACGGCATACGTCCGACTCTTGTAAAGCAGCAGTTGGTTACCGATACCGTAGAGGTAGCTAACCGTGTCCATTTCCGCCAGATAGCTGATGTGCTGAATATTCCCGTGGAAGAGATACGCATGCTCAATCCGCAGTTCCGCAAGGATATAATACCCGGTGACAATCATCCGTATTCGCTTGTACTCCCGTCGCAGCAATGTCTCAGCTATATTATAAGCGAGGATGCTATTCTGAGTCATGATTCCGAGATGTATGAGCGTCGTACATATGTGGAGCCGGGAGTGGCGCGGGTGGAGAATGGTGCTACTAACGATGAGCTTGCGGCCGCACAGACGCAGAATGCCGGAGATAATAAAGAGATAGCGCAGGCTGTTACCGCCAATGTGGTGAAAAAAACACATATAGTGGGACGTGGCGAAAATTTGCGTGATATAGCCAAGAAATATGGCGTGAGTGCCACGGATGTGAAGCGATGGAACAATCTGCGCCGTGGAAAAGTGAAAGAGGGCGATGAACTTACGATAGAGGTTTATGAAAGAACGGTGGCTCAAGCCGATGTGCGTCCTACTACACCGAGTACTGTGACAAAACGCGTTGAGGGTCCTCAAACGTCAACATCAAAATCAACCAAGTCGACGAACCGTGATACTAAGAGCGGAAAGGCTAAAAAACCGTCGGTAACAAACTATACCGTGAAGAGTGGAGACAATCTTGAGAAGATAGCTAAACGTCACGGCGTGTCGGTAGCCGATATTCAGGCTGCTAATGGAATGAGCAAAGGAACTACGCGAATCAACGTAGGACAGAAAATTAAAATTCCGGCAGCCGGTTCGGGAGTGTCCTCAAAATCAACAGCAAAGTCAAGAAATTCGGCTGTTTCCGGCAAGAAATCAACCTCGAAAAAAAGTGGCACTAAGAAGCGCTCAAGCAAGAAAAGACGCCGCTAATGAATAAGATTATTGCAAAATGATAGTGAACGCCTTAATTTTAACTAAAATTAAGGCGTTTTCTTTTTGCCATTGTCAGATTATATTCGTTAAATTTGCGGTATTAACCTATATGAATACCATTAATACATAAATTATGGATATAAATAGAATAATGTCTTCACTCGAGATGAAGCATCCCGGTGAAAAGGAGTATCTGCAAGCCGTAAAAGAGGTGCTCATGTGTGTGGAAGAGGTGTACAATCAGCACCCTGAATTCGAAAAAGCCCGTATAGTAGAGCGCATGGTTGAGCCGGACCGTATAGTGACATTCCGTGTTACCTGGACCGACGACCGTGGCGAAGTACAGACCAATATCGGTTACCGCGTGCAGTTCAATAATGCCATTGGCCCGTACAAGGGTGGCATACGTTTCCATGCATCGGTAAACCTCTCCATCCTCAAATTCCTCGGATTTGAACAAACCTTCAAGAATGCGTTGACCACACTCCCGATGGGGGGTGCCAAAGGTGGTAGCGATTTCTCTCCCCGTGGCAAGAGCGATGCTGAAATCATGCGTTTCTGCCAGGCATTCATGCTTGAGTTGTGGAAAAACATAGGTCCTGACCGTGACGTTCCCGCCGGCGATATAGGTGTTGGCGGCCGTGAGGTAGGATACATGTACGGCATGTATAAGAAATTATGCAACGAATGCGATGGCTCAATGACCGGTAAGGCAATGTCGTTCGGTGGATCGCGCATACGTCCCGAGGCTACCGGATTCGGTGCACTCTACTTTGTTCAAAGCATGCTCGCTGCCAAGAATGATGATATCAAGGGCAAAACTGTGGCTATCTCCGGATTCGGTAATGTGGCATGGGGCGCAGCCCTCAAGGCAAACGAGCTCGGAGCTAAGGTTGTGACCATCTCCGGCCCCGACGGCTACATCTACGATCCTGAAGGAATCTCCGGCGAGAAGGTTGACTACATGCTTTATCTCCGTGCAACAGGCGAGGATATCGTGGCACCTTACGCTGAGAAATATCCCGAGGCTACCTTCTTCCCCGGTCGCAAACCTTGGGAGCAGAAAGTCGACATCGCTCTTCCTTGCGCCACTCAGAACGAGCTCAACGGCGACGACGCCCGCCAGCTCATCGCCAATGGTGTCGAGATGTG
>OFGH01002152.1_pt1 | contig 11246 bp, 6 predicted proteins | sample 1521721 | NCBI WGS metagenome assembly OFGH01 (sample SAMEA3504132, study PRJEB24116) | mouse gut metagenome | biome: mouse gut; feature: mouse-associated habitat; material: faeces | place: Denmark | collected 2011
AATGCGATGAAATATAAGATAAAATAAAGAATTAACAAATAATCTGATAATTATAGAAAAAGTTTATATTTACAACCTCGAAAAAAAGTAGTATAGTAAGAAAAAAGTAGAGAAAGGGACAGACATATGAGTGAGCAGATGATAAGCGGCGACGCCGGATTGTATCGTCCGCAGTTTGAGCATGATAACTGCGGGATCGGCGCCGTTGTGAATATAAAAGGGATCAAAACTCACGATACGGTAGAAAACGCATTGAAAATCGTAGAGAATTTAAAACACCGCGCCGGAAAAGACGCGGAAGGAAAAACAGGAGACGGCGTCGGGATTTTGTTGCAGATTTCACATAAATTCTTTTCCAAAGCTGCGAAGCAGCTGGGAATTGACCTGGGAGGGGAACGGGATTACGGCGTCGGTATGTTTTTCTTTCCCCGGGAGGAATTTAAGCGCAATCAGGCGAAGAAGATGTTTGAAGTGATCGTGCGCAAAGAGGGGATGGAGTTTTTAGGCTGGAGAGAAGTTCCGACGGATCCTTCTAAGCTGGGACAAAAAGCGGTGGACTGCATGCCCTGTATGATGCAGGGGTTTGTCCGGCGCCCGGAGGATGTGCAGAAGGGACTGGAGTTTGACCGTAAACTCTATGTGGCAAGGCGCGTGTTTGAGCAGTCCAACGACGATACGTATGTCGTTTCGTTATCGAGCCGTACGATCGTATATAAGGGCATGTTTTTGGTGGAGCAGCTTCGCCTGTTCTTTATGGATTTACAGGATAAGGATTACGAATCGGCGATTGCGACCGTGCATTCCCGGTTTTCCACGAATACAAACCCGAGCTGGGAGCGTGCGCATCCGAACCGTTTGATCGTGCATAACGGTGAGATCAATACGATTAAGGGTAATGCGGACAAGATGCTTGCCAGAGAAGAGACGATGGAATCGGAGTATTTAAAAGGCGAGTTGTTAAAAGTGCTTCCTGTGATCAACAGCGAAGGATCGGATTCGGCGATGCTGGACAATACGCTGGAATTTCTCGTGATGAGCGGCATGGACCTCCCCCTTGCGGTCATGATCATGATTCCGGAGCCGTGGGCGAACAACGCGCTGATGCCGCAGAAGAAAAAGGATTTTTACCAGTATTATGCCACGATGATGGAGCCGTGGGACGGACCGGCGTCTATTTTGTTTTCGGACGGGGACCGGATGGGAGCCGTGTTGGATCGCAACGGCCTGCGTCCTTCCAGATACTATATTACAGACGACGATTATCTGATCCTTTCTTCCGAGGTAGGCGTTTTGGATATCGATCCGATGAAAATCGTGGCAAAAGAGAGGCTGCGTCCGGGGAAAATGCTTTTGGTGGATACGCTTTTGGGACGCGTGATCGATGATGAAGAATTAAAAGCGACCTATGCAGGAAGGCAGCCTTACGGTGAATGGCTGGACCGCAATTTAGTCTGTCTGGAAGATTTGAAAATTCCCAACCAGCGCGTGCCGGAATATTCCAAAGAAGAGCGAATGCGGATGCAGAAAGCATTCGGTTATACGTATGAATCTCTGCGGGAAGAAATTCTGCCGATGGCAAGGGACGGCGGCGAGGCAACGGCGGCGATGGGGATCGATACGCCGCTTGCCGCACTGGCAGGGGATCATCAGCCGTTGTTTAACTATTTTAAGCAGCTGTTTGCACAGGTGACCAATCCGCCGATTGATTCGATCCGTGAAAAAGTCGTGACTTCTACCGCTGTCTATATTGGAGAAGACGGCAATCTTCTGGAAGAACAAGCGGTCAACTGCCATGTATTAAAGGTCAACAATCCAATCTTGACGAACACGGATCTTATGAAAATCAAATCGATGCAGGTGGAAGGATTTCAGACTGCCGTGCTGCCGATTACCTATTATAAGAATACAAGTCTGGAAAAAGCGATCGACCGGCTGTTTGTGGAAGCCGACCGCGCCTATCGGGACGGCGCGAATATTTTGATTCTCTCCGACCGGGGCGTAGACGAAAACCATGTGCCGATTCCCTCCCTGCTTGCTGTTTCCGCCTTGCAGCAGCATTTGGTAAAGACGAAAAAAAGGACGGCGGTTGCTATGATCTTAGAGTCCGGAGAACCGAGGGAGGTGCATCATTTTGCAACGCTTTTGGGCTATGGCGCCTGCGCCATCAATCCGTACCTGGCGCAGGATACGGTAAAGCAGCTGGTAGACGAGCATATGCTGGATAAGGATCCTTATGCGGCGATCCAGGATTATAATTATGCCGTTGCCAACGGCATTGTAAAAATCGCTTCTAAAATGGGCATTTCCACGATTCAGTCTTATCAGGGATCCAAGATTTTTGAAGCGGTTGGAATTGACAAAGACGTAATCGATAAATATTTTACAAATACGGTCAGCCGCATCGGCGGTATTACGTTAAAGGATATCGCGCGGGATGTAGACGAGCTGCATTCGCTGGCATATGATCCTCTGGGACTGGAAACGGATCTGACGTTAGACAGCAGGGGGCGGCATAAAATGCGCAGCGGAGCCGATGCGCATCTGTACAATCCGGCGACGATCCATTTGCTGCAGGAGTCGACAAAACGCGGCGATTACCGGATGTTTCAGGAATATGCCAGGCTGGTAAACGCCCAGGAGCGCAGCGGCACTCTGCGCGGGCTGTTGGATTTTAAATATCCGAAAAAAGGCGTTCCCCTAGAAGAAGTGGAGAGTGTGGACGCCATTGTGACGCGGTTTAAAACAGGCGCCATGTCTTACGGTTCGATTTCCAAAGAAGCGCATGAAACGCTTGCGGTTGCGATGAACCGCCTGCACGGCAAATCCAATTCCGGTGAAGGCGGGGAAGATGCCGAGCGCATGTTAAGCAAACACAGCCAGGTAAATAAATGTTCCGCGATTAAGCAGGTGGCGTCCGGACGGTTCGGCGTGACCAGCCGTTATCTTGTCAGCGCCGACGAGATCCAGATCAAAATGGCGCAGGGTGCAAAGCCCGGCGAGGGCGGACATCTGCCGGGGAAGAAAGTATATCCCTGGATTGCAAAGACAAGGTTATCTACGCCTGGGGTATCTTTGATTTCACCGCCGCCGCATCATGATATTTATTCGATTGAGGATTTGGAACAGCTGATCTATGATGTAAAAAACGCCAACCGAAACGCGCGTATCACCGTTAAGCTCGTTTCCGAGGCGGGGGTAGGTACGGTTGCAGCGGGCGTGGCAAAGGCCGGAGCGCAGGTCGTTTTGATTTCCGGGTATGACGGAGGTACGGGTGCGGCGCCCAAAAGTTCGATTCACAATGCCGGGCTACCCTGGGACTTGCGGAGACGCATCAGACATTGATTTTAAACGGGCTGCGCAATAAAGTCCGTATAGAGACGGATGGCAAATTAATGAGCGGACGCGACGTTGCGGTCGCCGCGCTACTCGGCGCGGAAGAATTCGGTTTTGCGACGGCTCCGTTAGTTACGTTAGGCTGCGTGATGATGCGCGTCTGCAATCTGGACACCTGTCCGGCGGGCATTGCGACACAAAATCCGAAACTTCGGAAGCGCTTTGCCGGAAAACCGGAATACGTGGAGAATTTTATGCGGTTTATTGCGGAAGATTTGCGCGAATATATGGCGAAACTGGGATTTCGGAGTATCGATGAAATGGTAGGGCGTTCCGATCTGCTGAAAATGCGCGAGGATTTAAGCGAAAAAGAGCGGGAGATGGATCTTTCTAACATCCTGAACAATCCGTTTGCAGGACCCAAGGACAAAGTGACATTTCTGCCGAAACATGTCTATGATTTTGAACTGGAAAAGACAAAGGATATGAAGGTGCTATTAAAGAAATTCAAAGACGCGTTGGAAGGCGGGCAAAAAAAGAGTATTCAGGTGGAAGTGACGAATACGGACCGTTCCTTTGGTACAATATTTGGTTCCGAAATTACCAGGCGGCACAGTGACGGACTGGAAGAAGATACGTTTCTTGTCAAATGCAGCGGTGCGGGCGGACAGAGTTTCGGCGCCTTTATCCCGAAAGGGCTTACGCTGGAGCTTGTAGGTGATTCCAATGACTATTTCGGAAAAGGATTATCCGGCGGAAAACTGATCGTCTATGCTCCGGCGGGCGTATCTTATCGGAAAGATGAAAATATTATCATAGGAAACGTAGCGCTTTACGGCGCGACAAGCGGGAAAGCATTTATCAGCGGCGTGGCGGGCGAGCGGTTCTGCGTACGCAATTCCGGCGCGACGGCGGTTGTCGAAGGCGTCGGGGACCACGGCTGTGAATATATGACCGGAGGACGCGTGGCAATTCTGGGAAAAACAGGGAAGAATTTTGCCGCAGGAATGAGCGGCGGCATTGCATATGTACTGGATTGCGACAACGATTTATATACCAGGATCAACAAGGAAATGGTCTTTTCCGAAGCCGTTTCCAACAAATATGACGTGATGGAGTTGAAGGAGATGATCAAGGAACATGTCGCGTTGACAAATTCCGAAAAAGGAAAAGAAATTTTGGATCATTTCAGCGAATACCTGCCGAAATTCAAAAAGATCATTCCGTATGACTATCATAACATGATGATGGCAATCGTGCAGATGGAAGAAAAAGGGCTTTCTTCCGAGCAGGCGCAGATCGAAGCCTTTTATGCGAATACCAGAAAGTAGAGGAGGAACGTGACATGGGAAAACCGACGGGATTTATGGAGTACGAACGAGAAACGGCAAAAGCGGTCCTGCCAAAAGAGAGAATTTTACATTTCAATGAGTTTCATACGCCGCTTTCGGAAGAAAAGCAGAAACAACAAGGCGCCCGCTGTATGAACTGCGGCGTCCCGTTCTGTCAGTCCGGCGTGGAACTGATGGGTATGACGAGCGGCTGTCCGCTGCATAATTTAATACCGGAATGGAACGATTTGATCTATACCGGAAACTGGGAAGAAGCGTATGCCAGATTAAAGAAAACAAATAATTTTCCGGAATTTACGTCGCGGGTATGTCCGGCGTTGTGCGAAGCGGCATGTACCTGCGGCCATTATGACGAACCCGTTACGGTAAAGGAAAACGAATACGGGATTGTAGAACACGCATACCAAGCAGGCTATGCCGCCGCAAAACCACCCAGAACCAGGACCGGCAAGACCGTTGCCGTCATTGGCAGCGGTCCGGCAGGGCTTGCAGCCGCAGACCAGCTCAATAAGCGCGGGCATACGGTGACGGTGTATGAGCGGGACGACAGAATCGGCGGTCTTTTGATGTACGGTATTCCGAATATGAAACTGGATGTAAAGGTATCCGAGGAAGAGATGGCAGCCAGAAGAGAGAGATGGCAGCCCAGAGAGCCGAAAGTTACGAGCGGTTATCTGGCAAGGTACAGAGAGTTGGTGACCAGTGGCAACAGAGGCGCGATTCTGGAGATTCCACGATAAACCTTTATGTGGGATAAGGTTGAATAAATTCTCTGATGAGCAATTTATTCAACAAGGAGTTTGTGACGCTTCGGAATGGAGGAAAGAATAAACGGATACGGACAGGAACAACAGACAGGAGGAAAATTATGATACTGACGGGAGCGGAAATCGTTGTAGAATGCTTGAAGGAACAGGGAGTAGATACCGTATTTGGGTATCCTGGCGGAACGATTCTTAATGTATATGACGCTTTATATAAACATAGTAATGAAATAAACCATATCCTTACGTCTCATGAACAGGGCGCGGCACATGCCGCGGACGGATATGCAAGAGCGACAGGTAAGGTGGGCGTATGTCTGGCGACAAGCGGACCGGGCGCCACGAATCTGGTGACAGGCATTGCAACGGCCTATATGGATTCCGTGCCGATGGTAGCCATTACCTGTAATGTGGTGCTGCCGTCTCTTGGTAAAGATTCCTTTCAGGAGGTAGATATTGCCGGCGTCACCATGCCCATCACGAAGCATAATTATATTGTAAAGGACGTGACGATTCTGGCCGATACGCTTCGCAGGGCGTTTGCCATTGCAGGAAGCGGCCGGCCGGGTCCGGTGCTGGTGGATATCACAAAAGATGTGACCGCCAACAGCTGTACATATGAGAGAAAAGAGCCGGAAGTGCCGGACCGTCCGGTCAGCTGTACCGAGGAAGAGATGCAGGAAGCACTGACTCTGCTGCGCAATGCGAAGAAGCCTTTCGTCTATGTGGGCGGCGGTGCGGTCATCTCCGGCGCTTACAGGGAAGTCAGGGAATTTGCACGGATTATGGATACGCCAGTCTGCGATACGCTTATGGGGAAAGGCGTCATGGACGGACATGATCCGCGTTATACCGGTATGATCGGAATGCACGGCACGAAGAGCTCCAATTTCGGCGTCAGTGAATGTGACGTTCTGATTGCGCTGGGTGCAAGGTTTTCCGATCGTGTAGTGGGTAATCCGGAGAAATTTGCCCGGAACGCGAAAGTACTGCAGATCGACATAGATGCGGCGGAGATCAATAAAAATATCAAGACGGATGTTTCCCTGGTAGGGGATCTGAAGGAAGTTCTGGACAGAATCAACAGGGAACTGGAGCAGCAGGAGCATTCGGCGTGGATGCAGCATATTGCCGATCTTCAGGAAAGGTTTCCGTTGAATTACGATCCGGCGGCATTATCCTGTCCGTATATTATAGAGGAAGTGGATCGGATTACCGGAGGAGACGCGGTGATCACGACGGATGTGGGACAGCATCAGATGTGGGCGGCACAGTATTACAAATATTCCATGCCGCGTACACTTTTGACATCAGGCGGGCTTGGCACGATGGGATACGGGCTGGGAGCCTGTCTCGGAGCCAAGATGGGCCGGCCGGATAAGGTCTGCATCAACATTGCGGGCGATGGCTGCTTTAGAATGAACATGAATGAGCTGGCGACGGCAAGCCGTTACAATATTCCGATCATACAAATTGTGATTAACAATCATGTACTGGGTATGGTCAGACAGTGGCAGACTCTTTTCTACGGGCAGAGATATTCTCAGACCGTATTGAATGACAGCGTAGATTTCTGTAAGGTTGCGGAAGGATTGGGCTGTGAGGCCATCAGGGTGACGAAGAGAGAGGAGGTTGCTGCCGCCATCGAGAAAGCGGTTGCCTTAAAGCGACCGGTGCTGATCGAGTGTCTGATTCCGGAAGACGACAAAGTATTTCCGATGGTGCCGGCCGGAGCTCCGATCACGGAAGCTTTTGACGCACTGGATCTGGCACAGGAGACTGTATGAGCGCTGAAAGGTTCGGTGCGTCCTGCGCAGAGAACGGAAGAGAAACTGAATTTAAGGTGACTGGAAACGTCTTATGAGGAAAAGATTTATAAAACATTTTTTGATTATTTTGGGTATCATTATGGTCAGTCTGATGGGAACCTATATCGGACTGGCCATTTACTACCATAATGCCTTTGCATATGGTACGTGGATCAATGGCGTATATTGTACGGGGAGAAGTATTGACGATGTCAATGAAGAACTGGCGAAAGGATTTTCCTACAGTGGGATAGTTATTCATGACATAGACGGCAATTCGTGGCAGATTTCCGCGCAGGATATCGGATATCGGTATGATTTCGCAGGAGCGCTGGAGATCTATCTGCAGCAGCAGAACGCATGGGTATGGATCGACAGCCTGTTTCATGGGGAGAATACGGAACTGATGCCGGTAGTATCTTATGACAGACAGGCATTGGAGGATATTTTGAGCAGAATTCCGTTCCTGTCGGATGCCGGGGCACAGACGGATGATGAACGAAGGATATCCATTATTAAAACCAGACAAGGCTACGAACTGCTGAATGAAAGAACGGATGTTTTGTCTTTGGCGGAAGCGGAGGCGGCGATTTTACGTGCCGTGGAAGAGTCCAGAACGGATGTTTTTCTGGAAGAGGAAGGATGCTATCACGATCTTGAACTGTCCGCGCAGATGGAAGATACCTTAAAGCTTTGGGAGAAGGTCAGTAAGTTCCAGCAGTGCGGCATTATCTATCAGATGGGGGAAGAACAGATTCCGGTGGATGCATCGGTGGTCTGCGAATGGATTGAATTGCAGGAGGACGGCAGCTTCGCACAGGATGAGCAGGGGAATCTGAAGCTGCGGGAGAACGCGGTGGAGGAATTTATCGATACGCTGGCGGAGGAATATGATACGGTAGGCGTGAGCAGGCGGTTCGAAGCCACGAGAGGCGAAACCGTCACGATAGAGGGCGGCATATACGGTAATAAGCTGGATAAAAAGGCGGAGATCACCTATCTCACCGATGCATTCTTAAGCGGCAGAAAAGAGGTCCATGAACCGGCTTATACGCAGAAAGCGTGGAAGCAGGGGAAAGATGATATCGGCGATACTTACGTGGAAGTAGATATGGGCGAGCAGATGATGTATTACTATGCGGACGGTATTTTGAAGCTTGAGACACCTGTTGTAACGGGAAATACTTCGCGCAGGATGGGAACGCCTTCCGGTGTCAATTATGTCTATCTGAAACAGAAAAACCGCGTGCTGCGGGGGCCGGGCTATGCTTCACCGGTGGATTTCTGGATGCCTGTCAAAGGCGGGATCGGGATACATGACGCATCCTGGAGAAACAGGTATGGCGGAACAATCTATCAGACCAACGGTTCTCATGGCTGCATCAATACGCCCCGGGATGTGATGGTGGAACTTTATGACAGTGTGGAGGTGGGTACACCGGTAGTGATGTTCTATTAAAGTGTGTTGTCTGCAACAGTATTTTTAAAAAATTTGCTGTGGTAATTGACTAAAGTGTTTTGAGAAGGTACAATGAGTTTTGGTTTTTATAGGTATGGAGAGAAAGATGCAAGGAAAGTGAGAGGAGAGAAAATGGCCAGAGTATACAATTTTTCGGCGGGACCTGCAGTGCTGCCGGAGGAAGTTCTGAAAGAGGCGGCAGAGGAGATGTTGGACTACAGGGGAACCGGTATGTCGGTTATGGAGATGAGCCACCGTTCCAAAGCCTACGACACGATTATCAAAGAGGCGGAGACAGATCTGCGCAGTCTGCTTGCGATTCCGGAGAATTATAAGGTATTGTTTTTACAGGGAGGAGCCAGCCTGGTGTTTGCTTCTGTGCCGATGAACCTGATGAAGAACCGCAGGGCGGGTTACATATTGACAGGACAGTGGGCGAAGAAAGCGTTTGCGGAAGCCAGAATCTATGGGGAGGCAGTGGAACTTGCTTCTTCGGCGGATAAGACATTTTCTTATATTCCGGATTGCTCTGATCTGCCGATCACGGAGGATATGGACTATGTCTATATCTGTGAGAACAATACGATCTATGGCACGAAATTCCACAAACTGCCTGATACGAAGGGGAAAATTCTGGTTTCCGATGTCTCTTCCTGCTTTTTGTCGGAACCGATGGACATCTCGGCATACGGTATGGTATATGCCGGTGTACAGAAGAACGTAGGCCCGGCGGGAACACAGGTGGTGATCATTCGGGAGGATCTTCTCACGGATGATGTGTTGCCGGGAACGCCGACGATGATGAAATATAAGATCCATGCTGATAATGATTCTCTATACAATACGCCGCCCTGCTATGGGATCTATATCTGCGGCAAGGTGTTCAAGTGGCTTCTTAAGAATGGAGGCCTGGAAGCCATGAAAGAGCTGAATGAGAAGAAAGCCGCCATATTATATGATTTTCTGGATGAGAGCAGTCTGTTTAAAGGGACGGTAAGAAAAGAGGACAGATCGCTTATGAATGTGCCTTTCGTGACAGGCAGCGATGAACTGGATGCGAAATTTATCAAAGAGGCGTCAGCAGCCGGATTTGTAAATTTGAAGGGGCATCGAAGCGTAGGCGGTATGCGGGCAAGCATCTATAATGCGATGCCGCTGGAAGGTGTGGAGAAGCTTGTGGCGTTTATGAGGACTTTTGAAAAAGAAGCCTGACGGACAAAAGAGCATGAAGGAAAAGAGGATGGATGAATGTTTAAATATCATTGTTTAAATCCCATTGCAGAAGTGGGACTGGAGAAATTTACAGAGCAGTATTTGAAGACAGATCAGGTGCAGGAGGCTGACGGTATTTTAGTGAGAAGCGCCGCCATGCATGATATGGAACTGCCGGAGAACCTTCTTGCCATTGCAAGGGCCGGAGCCGGGGTCAATAACATTCCGCTGGACAAATGTGCGCAGCAGGGGATCGTAGTCTTCAATACGCCAGGGGCCAATGCCAACGGTGTCAAGGAACTGGTGATTGCCGGTATGCTGCTTGCTTCCCGCGATGTCGTGGGCGGCATTGAGTGGGTGAAAGAGAACCAGAGTGACGAGAATGTCGGGAAGAATGCGGAGAAAGCCAAGAAAAATTTTGCAGGAACGGAACTCGAAGGGAAGAAGCTGGGAATCGTAGGTCTCGGTGCAATCGGTGTCAGAGTTGCCAATGTGGCAAAGCATCTGGGAATGGAAGTGTACGGCTACGATCCCTATGTCTCCGTAGACGCGGCGTGGAATCTGAGCCGCGATGTAAAGCATGTGCTGAATGTGGAGGAGATCTATGAGGAATGTGATTATATCACCGTTCATGTACCATTGCTGGAATCCACGAAGGGGATGATCGGTCAGGCAGCCATCGATAAGATGAAGGACGGCGTGATCCTGCTTAATTTCGCGAGAGATCTTCTGGTGGATGAGCAGGCGGTGCTTGCGGGTATTCAGGCTGGTAAGATTCGCAAATATGTATCTGATTTTCCCAATCCGGTTACTGCCGGTCAGGATGGCTGCATTGTGATCCCGCATCTGGGAGCTTCCACGGAGGAATCGGAAGATAACTGTGCGGTGATGGCGGTAAAAGAGTTGAAGAATTACCTGGAAAACGGAAATATCATTAACAGCGTTAATTATCCGAAGTGTGATATGGGTATCTGTGCGCAGGCGGGACGTGTGGCCATCTTCCATGAGAACAAGGCTAATATGATCACCAAATTTACGGCTTGTTTTGGTGATATCGGCATTAATATCTCTGATATGACAAACAAATCCAAAGGAGAGGTCGCATACACGATGCTGGATATTGAGACGCCGGCTTCCACACAGATTATTGAAAAGCTGCAGTCCATAGACGGTGTATTCAGAGTGAGAGTTGTAAAATAGCACTGTCGGATTGATGTTATGTGTCGGTTTACAGATTGTATCCTGACAGGACATTGACCGTACGGCAGAAAATAACCCCGACATGATGATCCATACTGGTCAATCATGCCGGGGTTAT
>OFGH01002153.1_pt1 | contig 11244 bp, 13 predicted proteins | sample 1521721 | NCBI WGS metagenome assembly OFGH01 (sample SAMEA3504132, study PRJEB24116) | mouse gut metagenome | biome: mouse gut; feature: mouse-associated habitat; material: faeces | place: Denmark | collected 2011
TGCGGCCGTCGTGGACGGCGATGGTGTGGCCCACAAAGGCGGGGTAGATGGTGGAGCTGCGGCTCCAGGTCTTCAGCACCGACTTCTTGCCGGAATTGTTCATTTCCTCGACCCGCTTGAGAAGCTCAGGAGCAACAAAGGGGCCTTTCTTGATGGATCTGCTCATATCTTCCTGCCTCCTTTACTTCACGTTCCGACGCTTGACGATGAACTTGTCCGTGGGATTCTTCGTCTTGCGGGTCTTGTAGCCCAGAGCGGGCTTACCCCAGGGGGTGACGGGGCCGGGACGGCCCACAGGGCTCTTGCCCTCGCCGCCGCCGTGGGGGTGGTCGCAGGGGTTCATGACGGAGCCGCGGACGGTGGGCCGCCAGCCCATGTGGCGCTTGCGGCCGGCCTTGCCGATCTGGATGTTGGCCCAGTCGGTGTTGCCCACCTGGCCGATGGTGGCCTTGCAGTTCTCCCGGACGAGCCGGACCTCGCCGGAGGGCAGGCGGACCTGAGCCATGCCGTTCTCCTTGGCCATCAGCTGAGCGGCCACGCCGGCGGCGCGGACCAGCTGAGCCCCCTTGCCGGGGTAGAGCTCGATGCAGTGGATGGTCTCGCCCACGGGGATGTTGGCGATGGGCAGGCAGTTGCCGGGCAGGATGTCGGCGCCGGCGCCGGTCATGATGACGTGGCCGGCCTTGAGGCCGTTGGGGGCCAGGATATAGCGGCGCTCGCCGTCCTCATACTCGATGAGGGCGATGTTGGCGGAACGGTTGGGGTCGTACTGGAGATTCAGCACGGTGGCCTTGCCCTCTTTATCCCGCTTGAAGTCGATCACGCGGTACTTCTGCTTGTTGCCGCCGCCGTGGTGGCGGACGGTGATGCGGCCGTAGCTGTTGCGGCCCGCGTGCTTCTTCAGCACCTCGGTGAGGGCGCGCTCGGGCTTGGCCTTCTTGTCGATCCCCTCGAAGGCGGACACAGTCATGTGACGGCGGGAGGGGGTTGTGGGCTTATAAGTCTTGATCGCCATTTCTCAATTCCTCCTTACACCATACCCTCGAAGAACTCGATGGACTTGGAGTCAGCGGTCAGGGTGACCATGGCCTTCTTCCAGCTGGGCCGGCGGCCGGCGGGTCGGGCGCCCATCCGCTTCTCCTTCCCCTGCATGTTCAGGGTGTTCACCTTGGCCACCTTCACGCCGAAGATTTCCTCCACCGCCTTGGCGATCTCAATCTTATTGGCGGTCTTGGCGACCTCAAAGGTGTAGCGCTTGCTCTCGGTCTGCTCCATGGACTGCTCGGTGATGATGGGGCGCTTGATGATATCATAGGCAGTGGTAGCCATTACGCATACACCTCCTCAATGATAGCCAGGGCGGCCTTGTCGATGACCAGCTGCTTGGCGTTGACGATGTCGTAGACGCTGAGGACTTTGGCGGTGGCGGTCACCACGCCGGGGATGTTCCGGGCGGAGAGCACCACGTTCCTGTCCACGTCAGGGGTAATCACCATGGGCTTTCCGGCCTCCAGGCTGCTGAGGAAGGTCTGCATGGCCTTGGTCTTGACCTCCTCCAGCTTCAGGCCGTCCACCACCAGAATGTTCCCGGCGGCGGCCTTGGCGGACAGGGCCGACTTCAGGGCCAGCCGGCGGGCCTTTTTGTTCAGGCTGGTGCGGTAGCTGCGGGGCTTGGGGGCGAACACGATGCCGCCGTGGGTCCACTGGGGAGCCCGGGTGCTGCCCTGACGGGCGTGGCCGGTGCCCTTCTGACGCCAGGGCTTCTTGCCGCCGCCGGAGACCTCGGCCCGGGTCAGAGCGCTCTGAGTGCCCTGACGGCAGTTGCCCAGGTGGTTCTTGACCGCCTCATGGACCACGGCCTGGTTGGGCTCGACGCCGAAGATGGCCTCGGAGAGCTCGATCTCGCCGATCTGCTTGCCGGCCATATCATAAAGGTTCGCTTTAGGCATGACTCAATCTCTCCTTTCCTTACTTGTTGCGGGCGGAAGCCTTCTGCGGGTTGACACGGGCGGAAGCCTTCTGCGGGTTGACACGGCCGCCCTCGGTGGCGTGCTTCTCCAGAATGGTCTTAACGGTGTTCTTCACATAGACGATGCCGCCCTTGGGGCCGGGAATGGCGCCCCGAACGGCGATCAGGCCCAGCTCCTCGTCCACCTGGACCACGTCCAGGTTCATGACGGTGACCTGCTCGTTGCCCATCTGGCCCGCTCCGTTGTGCCCCTTGAAGATGCGGGAGGGGTCGGTGCTGGAGCCCATGGAGCCGGAATGGCGGTGGACGGGGCCGCCGCCGTGGCTGTTCTTCTGGACATGGCCGCCGCAGCGCTTCACCGCGCCCTGGTAGCCGTGGCCCTTGCTGATGCCGGTGATGTCCACCCGGTCGCCGGGGGCAAACACGGTAGCGGTGAGCTCATCGCCCACGTTCAGCTCGTCGGCCTTGTCCAGCTTGAACTCCTTGAGCACCCGCAGGCACTTGCCGGACTTCTTGCTGTGGCCCGCTTCGGGCTTGGACAGCTTCTTCTCCGGGACTTCATCGAAGCCCAGCTGGACGGCGGTGTAACCGTCCTTTTCCTCGGTCTTCTTCTGCACCACAGTGCAGGGGCCCGCCTGGATGACGGTGACCGGGATGACCTTACCGGCTTCGTCGAAGATCTGGGTCATACCCACCTTCTTGCCGATGATGGCCTTTTCCATGTGTATTCCTCCTTATAGGTTATTGGTCAACGTAGTTGGGCATTGGCTTCCATTGCTCCGCTGACATGACCCGCTTACCTCAATATCGCGGTAAGCTGCGGTACTGACTTGGTTGGTACGCTGTTGTCACGCCTCGCCTGTTCGCGACGCGCGGCTTTCGTCGAAGCAAAGTCCGCTCCGCTTCGTTTCCGCTTCCAGCGAAAACTTCGCTCACTCCCTTGCTTCTCCTCTCCAAACCGAACCCACTTCGCTGGGCTTCGGTTTGGGGCGCGGCTGCGCCGCGCTCATTTCTAAGGTCTTATAATTTGATCTCGATATCCACACCGGCGGGCAGTTCCAGGCTCATCAGGGCCTCCACCGTCTTGGGAGAGGGCTTGATGACGTCGATCAGCCGCTTATGGGTGCGGCGCTCGAACTGCTCCCGGGAATCCTTATTCACGTGGACGGAGCGAAGGATAGTGATGACCTCCTTCTTGGTGGGCAGGGGGATGGGGCCGGAGACCTCGGCGCCGCTGCGCTTAGCGGTGTCCACGATCTTCTCGGCGGCCTGGTCGATGAGCTGATGGTCATAGGCCTTCAGCCGGATGCGAATCATTTCTTTCTGAGCTGCCATAGTTGTTTTTTCCTCCTTGATTACGAAGTTGACGTTACTTGGAACTGCGTCCAATCTCCGTAACGGGTGAGATTCTCGTCCACGTTTCCGTGCGTATCACTCCCCGGCATGAATAAAACCGGCACAAAGCATGGCCGGTTCTACCCACCCGTCGGCGATATACGCCGTGGAATGAGTCTCTCAGCCGCCCGATCTGACGGACATACTCCGCGGAAGTTACCTCGCTCGCGCGAGCAATCTCCCACATCATCGCAACGCACCCTTGACAGGCGCTCGTTTATTGTACAACAGGTGCCCCTTGGAAGTCAAGCAGTTTTTTGCCCATTTCCCAAAGTTTTTTCACGGTTTTGGGCAGTTCCAGCAAAAAGCATCTGTGCAACTTCACGAAGAAGCGCCCCCGCCGTGAGGCGGGGGTGCTTGTGGGAGCGAATCAATACGCCACGCCCCAGTAAACCATCTTCTTGGCGGGCTTGCCGCAGCAGGCGCACACGTCGCTCAAACGCTCCTGCTCAAAGGGGATGCACCGGGAGGACACGCCGGCCTCCTCCTTCATGCGCATCTCGCAGGCCAGCTCGCCGCACCACATGGTTTTGGCGAAGCCGCCCTGAGTCTCCATCTTCTCCTTGACCTCCGCCAATGTGGCGCAGGGATAGGTATTCTCCTCCAGGTTCCGCTTGGCCCTGGCGTACAGGCCGGCGTGGATATCGTCCAGCATCTTGGCCACCGTGTCCTCGATGCCGTCCAGGGAGACGAAGGATTTCTCCCCGCTGTCCCGGCGCACCAGCACGCACTGGTTCTTCTCCATGTCCTTGGGGCCCAGCTCCAGCCGCAGGGGCACGCCCTTCATCTCGTACTCGGCAAATTTCCAGCCGGGAGAGTTGTCGGACGCGTCCATCTTCACCCGGAAGCCCGCCTTGGAAAGCCGGTCCACCACGGCCTGGTTGGCCTCGATGACCCCCTCCTTGTGCTGGGCTACGGGGATGACAATCACCTGGACAGGGGCCACCTTGGGGGGCAGCACCAGCCCCCGGTTGTCTCCGTGTGTCATGATGACGCCGCCGATGGTGCGGGTGGTGATGCCCCAGGAGGTCTCAAAGGGGGCGGTCTGCCTGTTGTTCTTGTCTGCGAAGGCGATGCCGAAAGCCCGGGCGAACCCGTCGCCGAAATAGTGGCTGGTGCCGTTCTGCAGCGCCTTCTTGTCGTGCATCATGCACTCAATGGTGTAGGTGCGCTCCGCCCCGGCAAACTTTTCCTTGTCGGTCTTCATGCCCATCACCACCGGCATAGCCAGCACATCCTCGCACAGCTCGGCGTAAATACGGTGCATCCGCTCGGTCTCCTCGATGGCCTCCTCGGCGGTGGCGTGGAGGGTGTGGCCCTCCTGCCAGAGGAACTCCCGGTGGCGCAGGAAGGGGCGGGTGGTCTTCTCCCAGCGCAGCACGGAGCACCACTGGTTATACAGCATGGGCAGATCCCGCCAGGAGCGAACGATGTCCGCCCAGTGGTCGCAGAACAGGGTTTCGGAGGTGGGACGAATGCACATCCGCTCATCCAGTTTCTCGCTGCCGCCGTAGGTCACCCAGGCGCACTCAGGAGCAAACCCTTCGATATGGTCCTTCTCCTTTTGGAGCAGGGACTCCGGAATGAGCATGGGCATAGAAACGTTCTGGTGGCCCGTCTCCTTAAAACGCCGGTCCAGGTACGCCTGGATGTTCTCCCAGATGGCGTAGCCATAGGGTCGGAGGATGAACATCCCCTTGGTCTTGGCGTAACCGATGAGCTCCGCCTTGGTACACACGTCAGTGTACCACTGGGCGAAGTCCACGTCCATATCGGTGATCTGGCTCACCTGCTTGTTTTTATCCTGTGCCATATCGCTTCATCCTTTAACTGATAATGTAGGATTTTTTCCATATCCTATTAGGCGGTGGGATTCTCCACCCAATTTAAGATAATATTGTATTGCCAAAGCCCAGAAAAGTCAAGAGGAAAGCCCATCCCCCTTTCCTTTTTCCTCGCTTGGCAAACCGATTATAGAAAGAAAAGGAGCTGTTCACCATGTCCTACTCCCGCATTCCTTTCGGCCGCGTCACCCTCCGTCCGCTGGCCGCTCCGGCGGCGGCGCCTCTCCCCACCGCCCGCAGTCAGTCCACCCTGGCCCAATGGCTGGAGCGGTGGATGGAATCGGAAATTGAGCCCCGCCGGGCGGATACCACCATCGGCGGTTACCGCAACATCATCCAGCGCCACCTCATCCCCGCCCTGGGGGCGGTAGAGCTCAGCGCCCTCACCCCCGAACGTATCAACGGCTACTACCGCTGGCTGTCCGCCGAACGCTCCCTATCCCCCAACACCATTCACAAGCACCACGTCCTGCTCAACACCGCCCTGAACTGGGCCTGCCGGCAAGGCGCGCTGCCCGCCAACCCCGTCCAGCGCGCCGCCCCGCCCCGCACCACCTCCACCGACGCAGTATACTACACTCCCGCTCGTCTGGACCGCTTGCTGCGGGAGGTAGCGAACTGCCCGCTGGAACTGCCCATAAAGCTGGCCTGCTTTCTGGGGCTGCGCCGGGGGGAGCTATTAGGGCTGCGCTGGCGGGATGTGGAGCTACACAGCGGCCTTGTGTCCGTGCGGCGTACCCGAACGGCGGTGGGCTACCGGGTGGTGGAAAAGCCCCCAAAAACCGACGACAGCGCCCGCACCCTGTCCATCGTATCCCTGGACGACCTGCTGAGTTTCCTCCGAAGCCTCCTGCAGAGCCGGCAGCGGACGGGCATCCCATGCGGACCGGACGACTACTTGGTGCTGGACGCCGCGGGCCACCCCTGGCACCCTAACGCGCTGTCCGCCGCCTTGGCGGACTTCGTCTCCCAGCGCCGCCTCCCCCCCATCACCTTTCACGGCCTCCGCCACACCTTTGCCACCGTGGCCAACAGCGTTCGCGTCCCCATGTATCAGATCAGCCGCGCCATGGGCCACAGCAGCCCCAGCGTCACCCAGCGCATCTATACGCATCTGTTCGATCAGACCCATGGGGAGGTGCTGGCCGCAGTGGCCCAGGCCATCGTGGAGGCAGGCCCCGCCTCTCTTTGACAGCAAAAAGCGGGACGACCCCGTCGCCCCGCCGTCTTCACTCCAAGTTCTCCGGAAGAAACGCCTGCGCCGGCAGCAGGGAACTCAGCCCCACCAGCGCCTCGTCAAAGCCGCCTCCATCCCAGCGCAGCGCCCGACCCTTCAGCACCCCGCCCTCCCCCTCTCCCAAAGGAATGGACGCGCTCACCCGCATCCCTTGTCCGGGCGCGCAGTCCGCCATCAGCGTCCCCCCGTGGAGAGACGCGATTCGGTGCGCGATGGCCAAGCCCATCCCACCCCGCCGCCAATCAGGAATCTGCTCCCGCTCATCGGAAAATAGGCCGGCCACGCTCTCAGGGGAGATGCCCGGACCATCGTCCGCCACAGTAAACACCGCCCTGTTCCCCGCCTTTTCCAGCGTCACTCTCACCGTTTTGCCCGCCGCAGCGGCGTTGGCCGTCAGCTCCAGCAGCATCTGCCGAATCAGCGTCTCGTCCACCTGGGCGGTCAGCCCTTCCGGTCCGCTCACCGCCAGGCGCACCCCGGTCCGCTCCAGCAGACCCTCCATCCGCTGGCCCAGCTCCGCCGTCAGCTCGCCCAAATCGGCGGCGGCCAGCTCTAACTGGGGCGACTCCTTCGACAACCTGCCCGCCAGCTCCAGCCGCCCTACCGTGCGAAGCATCCGGCAGATTCCCTGATTCAGCGCCGCCAAATACCCCCGGCTCTTTTCGTCCCAGGCACAGCGCTCCAGCATCTGGCTGGCCGCCGTCATCTGGGCCAGCTGCACGCGCAGCTCCGCCGCCGCCCGGGCCGCTCCACGGTCCATATTATCTCCGCCCATTGCCGCCTTCCTTTCCCCCGTACGCTTCCGCTCTCTTAGACTATGCTATGCAAATCCGCGTCCCCGTCTCCTGGGAATGACTTCCGTCCCCGGCAGGCTTGTTCGGATATTGTCGAATTTTGTCGAATTTGTTCTATTGTATCAGAGCGCACGCTCTATGACAAGGCAAAAAAGCGGCGGACAAAAGCGAAAAGACGAACCGAGATAGATATCTCAGTTCGTCTTTTTGTTTATTCCTGATCCAGCAGCTCGGCCACCTCGGCCATGGGATTGGGCTGATATGCCTCCACCTTTCCCGCGTCCACCGCCCGGGCCAGCGCCGGGTCGATGGGCAGCTTGGCCAGCACCCGCAGGGACAGCTGCGCTCCCAGCGCGTCGATGGTGCTCTCCCCAAACACAGGATGCTCTCCGCCGCAGTCAGGACAGCGGAAATAGGAGTAATTCTCCACCAGGCCAATCACCGGGATGTCCATCATCTCCGCCATACGCACCGCCTTGGTGACAATCATGCCCACCAGCGTCTGGGGGGCGGATACCACAATCACCCCGTCCACCGGCAGAGACTGGAACACCGTCAGTGGCACGTCGCCCGTTCCTGGGGGCATATCCACGAATAGGTAGTCCAGCTCACCCCACACCACATCCGTCCAGAACTGCTCCACCGCCCCGGCGATAACAGGCCCCCGCCATACCACCGGGTCCGTCTCCCGCTCCATGAGCAGGTTCAGGCTCATCAGCTCCATCCCGCCGTCGGTGACGGCCGGGTAGATGCCCACCTCACTGCCCTCCGCCCGGCGGTGAATACCAAAGGCGCGGGGCACGGAGGGGCCGGTGATGTCCGCGTCCAGGATGCCCACCTTTTTTCCCCTCGCCGCCATGGCGGCGGCCAGGGTGCAGGTGACGGCAGACTTGCCCACGCCGCCCTTGCCGCTGACCACGGCGATCACCTTTTTGATGCTGGACAGGGCGTTGGCCGGCTTGCGCAGGTCCTGGGGGCTGGTGCGCTCCCCGCAGCTCTCGCCGCAGGAGGAGCAGTTGTGGGTACACTCGCTCATTTTCACACATCTCCTTACCTCGCCAGGGCATAAAATACCCCGGCAAAAAAATTTTTCAAAAATACCTTGACAGGCGAGGTATCTCGTGTTATAGTAAGCTCACAAAGTTACTTCGGCTCATGAGGTATCTTGTTAGGCCGTGTATCTCGGCAAAACAAAAAACAACGACCGATCAAAGAAGGGAGGACGCCATGTCAATTTCTGCGGACACCCTGCGCGGACACACGGACACCATTATTTTAGCACAACTTGCGCGCGGGGACAACTATGGTTACGAAATCAACAAAAACATTCAGCAGCTGACTCAAGGGGAGTATGGTCTCAAGGAGGCCACTCTATACACCGCCTTTAAGCGGCTGGAGCAATCCGGCTTCATCGCCTCCTACTGGGGAGACGACGGTCCCGGGGCCAGGCGGCGGTACTACGCCATCACCGATGACGGCCGCGCCCGTTGGGCGGAGGCCCGGCAGGAGTGGGAAAACACCCGCGCGCTTCTGGACGCGCTGATTTCTATAGAGGAGGATCAAAACAATGGATGACATGAAGCTGAAATTAAGCGAGTCGGTGGCCACCCGCCTGTCCGCCGCCCCCGCCTCCCAGGAAAAGGACGAGCTCATCGAGGAGCTGTCCGACAACCTGTACCGCCGCTTTCTGGAGATGACCGGCGCGGGCCTGCCCGATGAGGAGGCCTTCACCCGGGCTCTGGATGACCTGGGCGACGTGGACGAGCTGCTCAGCTATCTGGGGGTGGAGCCCGGCGGCGTAACCATCGACCATGCGGGGAGCCAGACCCGGATCACCACCAAGAGCGGCAAAACCGTCATCACCAACAACCCCGGCGGCGATGAACCCATCACCATCAACAGCGGGGACAACCACCCCATCACCATCAACCCAGACGAGCCTGAGGAGATGAAGGCCGCGCGGCTGGCCGCCGAGGCGCAGCGTATACAGGACGAGGCAGAGGCTGCGGGCACCCCCCAAGGCGAGCGGGACGAGCATGGCGACACGCACTACAACTACACCGGCCAGAACGACCTGGACGCCATCCTGGCCAACGTGGGCGAGATCTGCCGGGTGGCCATGGACCAGGTGAAGGAGGCCGCCAAGCAGGCCAAAGACGCCATCCAGCGCCGAACTGTCGTGGAGAAGGACAACGGCCACATGAAGGTCCACTTCAACACTAACCCAGAGGGGACCGTGCCTCCCACGCCTCCTACTTCTCCCACACCGCCGACGCCTCCCACTCCCCCCACGCCGCCGACACCGCCCACAAGCAGGGGCTGGGAGTTTGAGGCGGAGCTGGACACCGACCAGGGCCGGTTCTTTGCCGGCGGCGGCCCCAAGGAGAAAAAAGACGTGGTGTACGGCTTCGGCTATGACAAGGATAAGGGCGGCTTCTTCGCCCAGTGGGGCGAGTATCAGGGCGACAGCCACGCTGACCACACCGGCCCCCATTTCAGCGGTCAGGACTCAGGTATGAGTCCCAACGATGACGGCTCCTACTCCGTCACTTCTCTGAAGGACCTGCGGGGCATTGAAGTCATCACCACCACCGGAGACGTGACCATCCACGTCAGCGAATCCCCCGACGCCGGCGTCATCATTGACGGCGACGTGGACGAGCTGGACGTGACCTGCTCCGCCGACGGAGTGCTCACCATCCGGGAGGGCCGCACCGCCAGCTCCTCCTTCTTCTCCCGCCGGGGTTTCTGCTCCGCCGACGTGGAGCTCTATCTCCCCCGCCGGCACTGGGACCTGATCATCGTGAACACCGCCAGCGGCGACGTGGAAATCGACCGGGACGCTCTGGACATTGACCAGCTCACCGTCGCCACCGCCAGCGGCAATCTGAGCGCCCGTCTGCGCGCCTGCGCCCACCTCAATTTCAAGTCCTCCAGCGGCGACTTGGAAATTCAAGGCGACTGCCTCCGCATCCAGGCCGAGACCATGAGCGGCGACATCACCCTGCGCGGCCAGACGCAGGACGCCCGGCTGCACACCGCCAGCGGCGACATCGAGCTGAGCGGCCCTGTCCGCCAACTCCGCGCCAGTTCCATCAGCGGCGATGTGACCGTAACCACCTCCGTCCTGCCGGAAACTCTGGAGCTGTCCTCCAAATCCGGCGACTGTGAGGTCCTTCTGCCCGACGCAGGGCCCTTCATGGTGCGGATGAAAACCACCAGCGGCGAGTTCGACTGCACCTTCCCCATGAACTATATCAACGGCGTGTTCGTCTACGGCGACGGCTCCGGCCCCGTCTATTCCATGACCACCATCAGCGGCGATATATCGCTGGAGCGCCATTGAGGAGGCCCCCATCATGAAGAATTTCGCTGTTTTCGATATCCGCCCGCGCCGCACCGGCGGCGCGGCCTGGAACAAGCGTCCCCAGCTGGACCCCTTCGCCGCCGAGCTGGCCGCCCAGGGAGTGTACCACGGCATTCTGCCCTCGGCGGGCGCCACGCTGAACGCCGCCCACCTTCTTCTGCGTTAACCGGAAAGGAGCTTGATTGAATATGAAGCGTTTGTACCGTACCCAAGGCCCCGACGCCATTTTGTGCGGCGTATGCGGGGGAATCGCCCGTTACTTCAATGTCGATCCCACAGTCGTGCGTGTGGCCACCGTTCTGCTGGTGGCATTTGCGGGCCTGTCCCTGTGGGTATATATTGTCGCCGCCCTGATTATGCCCAAAGAGTACTGAGCCTCGCCGTTGCGCGCTCTATATCCTTCGCTTCCGCCGCCCCTCCTCTCCCCACAAAGCCAGAGAACGGCTTTGTGGGAGCCCCGGAAGGGCATGGATAGATGAGGAAGCGCGCCACGAGCAGGCGAAGCACAGACTACCAGGGAGAACCCGCTGTATTGACCAAGATCGGCAGGAGGACGGCGCGGAGCGCGATTGCCCGATCCGCCCCGCCCCCTCCAACGCCAGCCCGACCGGGAGCCTATCCTCCCCCGGCCGGGCTGG